>ERZ890604.417-NODE-417-length-15127-cov-74.434315_pt1 | contig 15127 bp, 16 predicted proteins | sample MGYA00521097_ERZ890604 | MGnify/ENA primary metagenome ERZ890604 (study PRJEB32303, sample SAMEA104408625) | aquatic metagenome | biome: Brackish water; feature: Chemocline; material: water | place: Baltic Sea | collected 2014-10-26T21:54:00 | depth 120 m ... | reverse complement strand
TGTTAATGTCTTATTAGTTAACGTATCTGTTGTAGCCTTACCTACTAAAGTATCTGTAGCGTTTGGTAACGTGATTGTAATGTCTGCAGTAGCGTCAGGAATAGCTAACGTAGTTTCAAAGGCATCTGCTGTAGCACCTTCAAATAATAATGAGCCACCTTGAATAGTACCGTTAATAGTTACTGTATCAGTAGCGTCACTACCTAAGACTACGTTACCGTTATAAGTAATAGAACCGTCAGCTGTAATGTTGCCACCGAAGTAAGCATCTTTAAACTTGAGAGTAGAAGAACCTAAATCAATAGCGTTAGATGTCTTAGGTAATATTGTAGTACCTGATATAACAAGGTCTTGTGCTGGACCTACCTTTGTAATGGCAGCGCCCTCACCTGTAGAGCCATCGTGTGTGTGTCCTGTTGTGCTACTAAAAGCTAGTACTAACTGGTCGTACTCATCATTGAATAAACCTGAGTTAATAGTATCACCATCGGAGAACGATGACTGCCTTGTATATGAATTTCCCATTCTTTATCTCCTGCCTGATGGAATTAAATCTACGTACATACCCTGTATTGAATACGGAGGATATGTGTCTTTGCTTGAAAACTTAAAGCTGTTTGAGAAGCCGCTGCCCCATAGTGTAACTCTCTTCATAGGTACTTCTGGTGTACCAAATTTAGATGTACCAAAGATAGCGTAACCAAATAATGAAGGTGCTAAGATAGAACCTAAAGGGAATACCGAAGGCTGTGGAATCTCAGGGTCTTCAAAATCATATCTAACATCTAAGTTAATATCTGTTTCACCTTCTGGCTTAATAGATAACTTAGTGAAGTGTAATGTTTTACGGATACCAATGTCACCGTAATCAATATCAGGAGTCTTGTACACAGCATCAATAGCTTTACCGTCAAAGGCATTACCTACGTTATGCATATGTACAAAGCCTTGATAGTCTCCGTGGTATGAACGTTCGATGTTTCTACTATCAAAACCTGAAGTCATCGTAGCTACTGATATACCTTGTGTCTCTGCCCATTCCCATACAGGCATACCCTGAGGACTAATCTTAAACGTACCAATGATACCTTTCTGTGCTAGTTGTCCTGTAGTGGCGTTACAATAAAATAATCTATATTGATTCTGTGTTCTAATAACAACTGATGATAGGTCATACTTATGAATGTTATTTACAATATCATTAACGATAGGTAGAATCTTATGTGAGATAGATGATAATTCAATATCGTCAATACGGGCTGTTGCAGCAACTGTACGAATACCATCAGGTGCTAAGAATACAAGGTCACCACCAATCTCCTGAATACTGAAACCATCTACACAACCAATGTTCTTTGTTATGTCTACTAAAGCTATCGTACTACTACTACTGATATTTAATAGTTTACTTAAACTGTTACGACCAAAGACTACTAACTCACTACGGAAAGTTCTTACTCCTGTTAGTTCGTCACCTGTATTAATCTGTCCTGAAGAAGCGCCTGTAAAGTCTGCGTCATCGTAACGGGTACTGTAATATAAAGTCTCTGGTTTATCTGCCCAACCAGCTATGATTGTATGATTATCGTGAGTTGTTATGTACTGTGGCTTCGGAATGTCTGCATATACAGGTATAGCCTTAGACAGACCGAACGCATCATACATACCCCTGTGGAACTTAAATTGCCTCGTACCACTTACTAATTTAGTTTCTAAGTATACTGGGGTGTCTGCACCATTAACTGCCGTAATACGAGCATTTGGGACGCTTGATGGAATGTATTCAGAGAACGCGTATCTACCGTCTATGTCTAAAGCTACTGTAGTTGCCGTAGTTAAGTTAGCTTCTGTAGCCCAAGAAGTTGTCCATATCTTATTAGCTTCTTCACACGACTGCTGTGTAGTATGACCACCTGCTGAACAAGTACCGTAATCTTTGTTTACTTGTATCCAGCTATAACCGTTCTCAGACCAATAGATGTTTCCGTTCTGACAAGCCCAACCACCTTCAGCATATGCATATACACCTTTAATAGCTGTTGTGCCTCCAGAAGGAGTTGTTTCTGTATTAAGGATTGCTGTAGCTACTGCTTTATCTACAGGGTGTCCAGTGCTGTGAAACATTACAGTAGGGGGTTTTTGATATCCATCACCACCACTAGTAATCGTAATGGCGGTTATAACACCACCTACTACTGTTACTGTACCCGCAGCACCTGTACCGTCACCATCTTCATCTGTGAACGATGCTGTAGTTCCTGCGTCATATCCAGTACCACCGTCCGATATAGTTACACTGATTACTGGACTAGATAGAAACTTTCTATAACCATTAACTCTTCTGTAACCACCGTGAAGAGATGCTTCAAAGTTCTTTAAACGTGTAGCAACACCTGGTGTTTTAAAAAGGTCGTATGATGAAGAGGTCTTATCTAGACCACCACCAATTGAGATTGCTATACCTTGTTCTACTGCCATCTATTATCCTTTAGGTTAACGGTGCTATACAAACCTTATTCTATCATCAGTCATTACTGAAGGTTGTGGCTTACCAGTATAAGCTTTCATTAAACGAATACCTTTCTTATATTCAGCATCAGCTAACGAAGCTAGTTGGATGTTCTCTTTAAACTGCCAGACATAATATCTAGCTCTTGCAGACAGTACTGAAGTCCATTGCTCTGGATATCTAACGGTATCTGTTGCGTTCTCTAGCTCTCCAATCTGTTCCCACGCATAGAAATAAATTCTATATGCTTTATCAGGTAACGGAGATAAACCAAACTTACGACCACACGGAGACATAATAACTTTAGTAGGTAAACCATACTCAGCGCTATCTTTAGCATTGTCATCAGCTTCTCTGTAATGCTTACGCCAGGTCTCAAGTGTTGTAAACTTTAAGTTCTGTCGTGTATGAGGTACCGTATGTGCAACAGTCCAAGTGTTAGGAGACACACAAGTAGCTGACGTATCATAATCTGTCCACGTTTCACTAGCTGCTACACAAGTCTCTCCAGTTGTATAGGCACTATCTGAACATACACCTAACGAAGAACAAGTACCTACGTCTTCTGTAGTTAGATAGAAGTTATCCCAGTCAACCCTACCGAAGTCTTTAGAGGTACCGTGAGCTCCGCTAGAGTGCTTCTTAAGAAAGTACCATCTAGTGCCTACCGTTGTATCTACAAAAGCATTTCCGTACTCTTGATTATCAACACCAGCACAGGTAGTGGAGAGCCAAGGGAACTCAGGGTTCTCATTGGCAATGTCGAAGTACGCTCTGTTAACAGCGTTCTTCACGAATTGTTGGATGCCTTTAGCGGCACCGAAGTTTGAAGAGGTAAGTTGTACTTCGTTTAGTTCACTTAATATTGAATTAGTTAGTACTAAATATTGTTGGTCTGACATACTTTCCTCTGCTTATAATGGGGATAAGGAGCCTCCGAAGAAACTCCTTAAAGGGTACTACTTAGTCAATCTTAATCTTAGCGATTGCTAAAGCTTCAGGACGTAATACTTTACGACCCCAAACTAATAGACCACGAACGATGTCTTGGAATGAATCAGTAGCACGTACTGTTTCAACTGTTGACAAAGCTTGTGCACAAGATACCGCAGACATATGTCCAGCAAGTACGTTGTGTGTAGCTGTTACACCAGAACCTGACGGTGTTGGTACGTTGTTAGACTTGTACATCTTAAAGCCGCGAAGCTCACCAGATGCAACAAGACCGTTACGCAAACCACCGTTACCTTGGTTGTAGTCTACAGACATTAACTTAGACGAAGTCTTAGCTAACTCTTCAAAGAACTCAGGTTTAGCAACAACCCAACGATTCTCTTCAGGAACGTTCTGGTCATCTAATAGACGCGCAAGACGTGCTAACACATCTAGAGGGTCCTTTTCACCTGTATCAAAACCTACATCGATAGGTGATGCATCAGTACCATACGTGTTAGTAGTTGCACCTGCGATAGCTTCAGTAATTACGTTAGCGTCAAATGCATCCTTTAACTGGTATGCTGCGTTATCAGACGCAATCTGTTGCCAGTTTACGTGTGAGAAACGCTTCTCTAAATCATCAACCTTGAACTGGAAGTACTTAGCTTGGTCGATATTCAATATCAACTCTTGGTCAGCTAGACCAGTAGATGTTGATAAAGTAGCACCACGAGCGTAGTCTTGTACAGTAATTGTTGGCTCTTTGATGATGTTAACTGTATCACCGTACTGGGCGATTTCACCCATATAGTCAGTGTTACAGATTGCTTCAGCTACTGCTGATTTACGAAAGGCAACTTGTACCTTCTTTGAAAAAACTTCTGGCAACCAAAACGAGTTAGTTTGTCCCGATGTGGCTGGATTGAAGTTAGTAGTTCCTGTCTTGAAACCCATATCTTTCTCCTGTTTAGATATCGAACAACCTTTTTTAAAAAGGTGTTCTCAATCATTTACTTAATTTAGCTTTGCTCTTTAGAAGCTAAAGCATTTAAAAACTAACCCCCTACTATTCTTCCAGTTCTAAAAGCGTCATCTAATTCAGACTGTAACTTTTCGTACTGGTCAACAGAGAGGTTAGCAATCTCTGAGGTAGTCCAAACTTTCTCCGTAGGCGTTGGGTCTTCGACTCTCGTCTTGACTGATACTGCATCTGCAGCGGAGCCTCTTGGGTCTTTGTTTGCACTGGTTTTTTTCGACACAGCTGTTGCTTTCTTGGTAGTAATTCCATAGTCCTGTTTGTATAGGTCGATAGCTCTTGAAGCTAACACAGCGTCACCGTTGTTTTCGTAAATCCAAGATTGAATTGCTTCTGGTTGAACTCTCGCCCAATCGTGAAACTCTTCTGACTCTCGAATATTAGCGAAGTCTGGGTGCAGATTAAGAAGTTCTTGTTCTGCTGCCCTACGGTTGGCTATGCCTTCCTTCTCTGATAACTTCTTAACTTGTGCCTGTAAGTCAGATACTTGTTCTTCAGCTCTCATATGTGCTACTGTCTCTACTACATCATAAACATCGGGATAGTCCTCTCTAAAAGTAGCCAGTTCTTCTGGGGTCTTAGGTGCGGTATAAGTAGGTCTACTAGATTGCATTTCTGCTTTTAAGGATTGCTCCTTAGATTTCCAGTCTCCTAACTTCCTATCGTAATGTTTCTTCAAATCATCGTAACGCTTTTTAAAGTCTACCTTCTTGAATTGTTCAGTAGGTTCTTCTATATAAGAATCATCTGCCTTGATAGCCTCGGTTGTAATGGTATCTGTTCCGACTGTTTCTTCTTCAGTAATTGGTTCGTTATTAGATACGTATACTTCCTTACGAGGGGCAAGGTAAGCTAAGGAATCATCAGCACTTTGTGCGCCACGTTCGGCATTCTTGTTGCTGTTATCCCATTTCTTATTTGCGTTATAAGGGTTTGCTTGTGGTTCTTGGATTTCCTCCGTTCTTGCTGTTGCTGTTGTCATATTGACCTCCATTAAGTGCCTACACTATTGTGTGGGGTAGCTCTGCGGGGTTACTCGTTCCTTGCGGAACTATTTAATCCAAGGTGCTCTTACTAAGTAAGGGGTAGCCTTGGGGTTGTTACTACAAAGTCAGTCTGTGTCTCGTCAGTTAGACTGGGGATTTGTAGTTAGTTTAGTTATATTGCTCTGGGTAAATAGCTTCGTTGCCTCTTTCTAAGAGTGCTCTATTTTCTGGGGACATCTCATCCTCTGCTGCTGGTAAGCTATCTGCGTACTCTTGTTCCTTAGCCTGTATAGCTTCTTCCCTCATACGTGCTCTATGCTCAGCAGCCTCTCTTTCATAATCGTCAGGAGTGATTGAACGTCTAGGTATATTTACAGTGTCTGCGATACTCTGTACGATAGAACCTAAGAGACCTTTCTCAGGTTTTTTTAATCTCTCCTGTAAAGGCATCTCCTGAGTTACTAAGTCTCCTTCGTTGTACCTAGGTCTATCAAAGAAACCACCTTTAGCATATCCCATATCGTCCATCTGTTGATACTCTTGCTTAGTAGATGCCTCATCATATTCGCCTTCTGCTTTGTTCATCATCTTACGTAGCTTGTCTACACCTAACTGCTTAACTGCTTTAGCTGTAAAGACAAATTCACCGTCAGATAACTTAGCGTTAATAGAATCACTAGTCTCTGTGCCAGGTCCTTCTACCGCACCCTCACCTGTAAACTCTGCGTCCATAGCAGAGCCAATCTTATTTAGGATATCTTCAAGCTCAGGGTAGTCAGACATTGCCTGTCCTAACACCTCAGTCTCTTCTGGAGATAATCCCATCTCTGATTCTTCAGCTTCCATAGGCATCTCCATAGGCATATCTTCTTCAAAGTTAAGTGGTACTTCAGGTGCTAACATAGAACCCTCTGTATCGTAAACTGAACCACCATCTGCGTATCCTTGTGGGTAACCGCTTTGTGTTGGGCTATACATATATTCTTCCTCTATTGGTGCTGTAGGTACTCTATCTTTTGTTACTCGATTAGCAATACCTTTTTGAAATTCTGGGTAGGTAGACTCCATCTTCCATAGTCTAGATGATGTGTCTAACATACCTCCCTGTGCAAAGCCTTTGTTCTTTAATGGTGCACTGGCTCTAAGAGAAGCACAAGCCTCTTTATTACCTGCTTTACATCTAGCTTGTAATCCGTGAAAACGTGATTCCATTGCCTTAATTGCTCCTGCGCCTCTAGTGAAGTGTGTATATGCACCTGAAAGTTTCTGTCCCATTATGGAGTCTTTATCTTTACCCCAAGCAGTCTTGGTAGCTAACTTGTCAAAGGCGGAGTCTTCATCAGAAGCACCATAAGGTACGTAACCTCTAGCGTATTCATTCCATTCCTTAGTTACTTTACCATCTGTAGTTTCTTGCATCTCTCTTTCAAAAGTTGTAAGATACTTATCAGGAATTTCACCTTCTCTATCTACTGCTGCCATTACTTAAGTACGTTATTTTTAAGAAGGAGCATCTGCTTGACTAAATTCACTTTCCCCTGGCATCGGTATATTTCCTGTTCCGATGTTGCCATTGCCATTGCCTGTAACACCTTCACCTGCTCCACCTCCAGGTACTCCTCCACCTTCACCCATAGGGGATTGCTGAGCATTTGCTCCAGCTGGTGACTGTTGATTTTGAAGTCCGATAATTTTTGCATAGATTGCTGCCTCTTCAGGTGAGTTGATTATTTCTTCAGGGTCGAAGTCAAGACTGTAAGCCAACTCTTGGATAATTTTAGATACTTTAACGAATGGAGCAACAGCTGGATTCTGAACTGACTGAAGGAAAGTAGTAAGTCTCTGAGACCTAACTTCCTTTTGCATAAGAGAACTAGTTCCCGTAGCTTTAATTTCCAAATCACCAACAACATTTAACTCTCCTTCGTAGAACTGCATATTCCATTGATAGAAAGATACAGCTAATGGTTTCAATAAGAAGTCGTCAAGGTTCTTAACAACTGTTTTAATGTTTAGTGAAGCCGCACCCATCAACATAGACATACCAGATGCTGTTCTTGTCATACCTTGAACACCAGTATTACCGTGTGAATATGATGGGATTCCAGTGGACTCGTCAGCAAGCTGTCTGAATCTATCAAACATTTGCATATTCTCTGGTGCAGTATTTGGAAACTTCAATCCGTAAATTGACTGACCAGGCATACCTGCTTGTCTCTTGAATATCTTACCTGGGTAGATATCCATTGACTGTCCCGCTACTAAAGCAGCTTCGTCTACATCGAATACTAACGAACCAGCAAGAGCTAGATTGTCGATAGCCATTCTTGCGTGACCGTTCATAATCTGTTGAGAGTCTTCCATATTCTCTGGAACACCTATACCCCAGAAAGAGTATGGGTTCTTCTCGTACGGTACCGCATTATAAGGTAATCTACTTGGCTTGAAAGGGTTACCTACTAAACGGATAATCTTTCCCTGACATACCCAAGCGTTTACTTGAATCTCTTCTAAGTCATCAACAGAGTCATCAATCTCAAGACCTGCATCTCTAGCGTACTCAGCATCCATAACGCCCCAGTACTCTAACACTTCAAATCTTTCTGTGTCTGTAAAGCTAGATGAATTGTTATCTAACTTAATCTCATCTTCAAACGAACGCTTCTGATAGTTGTAGCCTTGTTTGATACATTCTGATATCTTCTGCTTATCAAAGTAAGGACGTTTCATTAACGCTCTTAGTTGTGACTTGTTATACTTATGTCTATGTACAGCCCACTCAGCTTCATCCATAGATGTTGAGTTAGGGTCAGGATAGAAATCCCAAGCACTAACAAACTCAAGCCTAGGTACTCTTACATCTTCAGGTGTATATTCTCTACCACCTTGTTCTGATGTAGTCCATTTATGAACTGTCTTGTTGAAGTTGAAAGGACCTTTGATAATACCTGTACCTAACAATACAGATTCAAAGATAGCGTTACGTAATTCTGTTGCACCGTTAGACTCTTCAATCTGGTCGTGAATTAACTTCTCCATTCTACGAGCAGCTATCTGTGCAGGTTTAATCTGTGGATTCTCAGGTGCGCGAGATGGACCTTCTGTAACAACTGTCTCACCTTCTTTGTTCTGGTACTCTTCTTCTAAAGAACCTAAGAACTTGTCTGTATCTGATTGAACAGCACCTGGTGCTAATGTATTACCGTCACCTACAAAGCCTATGTCATATGGATTGAAGTTTCCAACGTTGTCTCCAGTTACACTTTCTTCAGCAGACGCATAGTCTAAGTTACCTTCAAGGTTAGGAGCTGCATCTAAAGGACCGCCTGTCTTTGCTTGAAGTGGATTTAGATGTGCGTACTCTGCAATACCCTCAGGTACTATAGTCTCTTGAATCTGGATAGGGAATTTAGAGCCTGAGAATACTACGTCTATTAATTGACCGTAAGCAGCTAGTACTTTAGTCTTGGTAACCTTAATGAATACCTTAGACTTCTCGTTCTCTTTGAACTTGATGTTCTTATTATAGACACCACGATAGTTGTGATATGCTTCTAACCAGCGCTTCTCATCGTCACGTCTTCCACGCTCTGCTGATTCAAATCTTTCTTGTACTAATGCTGCTAGATTAGAAACAAAGATTTGATTCTCTAAAGCCTCATCTACTACAGACTCAGCAATCTCATCAGCAGAGATAAATGGCGTTTCAGATTCGTTAGCGTTTAGTTTGTTGTTATCTTGAGCCATTAATATCTTTTAATAAAGTTATAACTATACATACTATTATACACCTGTTTACGGGTTTTGTCAACCCCTAAAGTGAAATTAGTTTGAAAATAGTTTTTAGTAACCAAAGATTTCGTCCGCTACTGCCTGTGCATCAAGGTTCCTCTTGAACTCAAACATCTCATCAAAGGATGTAGAACGTGGTCTAGACATAATCAAGTAACGTAGAGCATCGTATGCGTGGTCAGCAGCTTTAGTATCTACGTCCTCAGGCTTAGCTTTGTCAATAGGTATTGTCTGTAGTTCTCTAATGAGGGATGGACAACTATTAAAGATTTGCATCTTAGGTCTACCGTCTACCTTATTCTGTTTAAGTCTTTCGTGTATCTGTACTTTACCAGCTAGTCTGTTCTTATCTGCGGGTCTTAACTTATGTCCTGCTCTAACAAGTATCTCACCAATGGTAGGTCCTGTATAACCAGTCCTGTTCCAAGCCGCTGTATCTAACACACCAGGGATAGAATGAGAGTCGCCTTCTTCGTACGCTGTTATTCTTTCCGCGAGGTCTTCACCAGTTAATCCTTTTTGATATAACTCTCTATAGATAATAAGAGTATCGTCACTAGGGTCTACTGCTGCCCATACAACTGCTGACTCTGCAGCGTAACCATAGTCAACACCTTTAAGTCTAGACCAGTTAGGTGGTATAGCAAATGGAGGTATAACGTGTATAGATGTATCGAACTCTACAAAGGCTGCACCTTCGTTAATGTCCCAGTTACCTTCTAGTAATTGCTTACGTTGTACAGGAGGTAGAGACGCTAACATATTCTTATAGTCTGTGTTTGCTAGATAAGGGTTGTCATCTAACAAAGCAGGAATAAACTTACGTGTCATTGAATCACTACCGATGAACGATTCGTTAGCGGGAGCTGCTTCTACATATCTTTTCTTTACCCAATGAGCACCAGCACCACCAGGGTTAGCTGTACATCTCATATACGTTTGTATCTCTGGGTCTGTAGTTCTAAGTCTAGAAGCTAAGTAGTTCCAAGCAAACTCTGTAGGTAGATGTGTTATCTCGTCAAACCCTATCCAACTATATGCTTGTCCTTGATATCTATATACGTCTGCATCTTTCTCAAGAAACGAGAACTGTATAGAAGCTCCCGATGGAAACTTCCAAGTCCTATCTACTTCTTTAAACTTAGCACCTTTGAATGCTTTAGGATATAGTTCTCTTGACTTATCAATTAGCTCTCGTAGTTCAGGCATAGAACGTCTAAGTATAAGAGCTCTGTGTTGTGGTCTGTGTGCGTAACGTAGAGGGTCTACTAACATAGCGTATGACTTACCACCACCAGCTGCTCCACCGTACAGTACATCTTTCTCTGGTGCCGCTAAGAACTCTGTCTGTGGACCAGGGTTAGGTTTAAATGCTATTGCTGCGTCTTGTTGTCCTACTGCTGCCGCTACTTCTTTATCACTAACAACTCTACTGGTTGACTTATCGTTAGTAATTTTACTAATTTTCTTAGAGGCATTACTTCTCTTCTTATGTCCTTCAGGTGCTTTACTTACTGTATGAAGCTTAGACTTACTTAATTTACGTTTAACACCTGGCTTATGTCCTCGTCTCTTTCTAGGTGTACCATCGAACTTAAGCCTAACGTACTTGTCTTGGTACACATCAAGGGTAGTGATATCTAACTCAGGGAACTGTTCTTTACATTCCTCAATGGTAATCTTAGGAATGTTCTCATTAGTAATGCCTTGATTCCTTTGTTTAGCCATTCTTAGCTTCCTTCTGTATCATCTTATGTAGACCTTGTGCAGATATACTTCTACCTGTAGTAGCTCCTAACCACTCAGCAGCTTCTCTATATGATAGAGCACCATCTCTAACGTAACCCTTAGCGTCACCAAGAGCTTGCATCTCTTCTAAGATAGGTGTTAGATATCCTGGCTTGTCTAACAACTCATCATATCCAAAAGGTACGGTAGAGCCTTTCATTCTAATCTCTATTACACCGTGCTTGTTTAGTAAGCTACTCATACTCACCTTCTTCTATGTCTATAGTTAGTTCTTCTTTAGCAGGCATAATAAAGATACCACCAGATACGTTATGTTCTACGTTCATCTTTTGTTCTTTAACAACACCCACTCTGTCTAACAAAGTCTGAGCAGCTTGTAGCTTCTGGTTAACCTGTGGTATAGGCATATCAGATAACATAATGTCTACTATCTTGTTAGCTGCTCTAGGAGCGTTCTTAGCTAACGTGTGTGTAGCTATCTCTATTAGTTCATTAGATAAAGATTGTAGTAAGAAAGTAGTAGGGGACTCTTGAGTATAACCAGCTACTGTCATAGCTTGTCTAACATCTCCAGTCTTAGAATCATACATAGCATCTAAGAAAGCTTGTTGCTTATCTGTATAGTTCCTTTTCTTTTCTAACATCGTTTGAGGTACGGACATAGTAGTTCCTAGTTGTCTAACAAAACAAACAACAGCTAGTGAGACTGTTGGTATAGATATCTATATGAATATCTTAGAAACTCTTAAAGAATTGATATAAATAATAAAGAAATATAAACTCCTAAGAACTCTTGAAGATATTCTATATGAATATTATACACCCATTTAGAGGTTTTGTCAAGGGGTAAAGTGTAAATAGTTTGAAAATAGTTTAGATGTGTTGTTAGAACAGCCTTTAGTGTTCCGCGATAAACCCCTCGATAACCCTCGATGAGTTCTATAATGGATATCATAATAGGCATCTTTTGTGGTGATACTGGTTTACAATGGATTCTAGTCTGAAATGTACGATAGTGATATACACGCCCCTATACCTACCCCTGTCCCCTGCCTACCCCCTATATCATAATATACTAATACTCTAATATTAGAATATTCTAATAAACTTATAGAGGGTATATCATAGTATCATAATATAATTGTATTAGAATATCATAATACTCTCATAATGATGATTGGATTTATTAGAATATTCTTATATAGTAATACTCTTATATCATAATACAATAATATACTTATATGGTGGTGTGGTCTATTAGAATATTAGACTATAATAATATACTTATATGGTAGGCGTATTGTAAATGAGAATCATTATCATTAACATTCGCATTAAGTGGTTTACAGTGAATGATAATCATTCGTATTCGCATTGAATAGTCTTATACAATCACATCATAATATTATAATATACTGATATAGATACCCCAATAACCTATATGAGCTTTCACTAATATAGATATTTGTATATATCTCTTTAGGGATAGGTTTTTATATCTCTTTTAATTTGGCTTGTGGGAGTAAATTACTCACATCTATACCTGTTTTTAGTGTATCATATACATATGGACGGTGGGAAAACGCGACCACTAGTCTTATATTAGAGTTTTCTAATATTAGAGTTTCAAATATACGCGTATATTTCAAAAAGGTAACTAAAATGACTACTACAAAAACAAAAACTGATAACATAACTAACAAGCTAAAAACGGCTCCATCAATTGCAATTACTTATAGCGAAATGATTGCTACCGATATCGCACAAGCCGACGGCGTAACAAAATTTGTGCAGGAATTCAAAGGCGTAACACTTGAAAAATTCGATAGTATAAATCTTGAATTACATAAATGGGAAAATTGGAAATTCAGAACTAAAAACGGCTTGAAGTGTGCAAAAAATGCCATTAAAAAACCACAGGATATAGCTACAAAATTGAGTGCAATAAGAACGTTTTTAAAATACGGGGAAAAAATCACCTCTGAAACTGATTACGAAACTATAAGAAAATTTATCAAGGCTTTAAAATCTACTGACGAAAGTCCAGAAACGATTTTAAAAAGTGAAATAAAATCTACCTTGAAAGGCTTAAGTGTAGAACAATTGAAATCAATTCAAGAATTCATTAGTAAAATCTAATATAACCAAAGACTAATACAGCACCTGAGAAATTAGGTGCTTTTTATCGTCTATTGTAAATGGATTTTTTTTATTCTGTAAGGGTCTTGTTAAAATGATGACGGGATTTTTACAGAATAGATAACTATTCAACCATAGAATATACGCGTATATTTGGTGGAACTTTATAACAGTAATTTGAGGTGGATAAAATGATGAATACAAACTATGATTTTGATAATAATAATCAAGACGATTTAATGATTAACGGTAACGATAATGATTTTCTGATATCGGATTTTGTAACAGAATTTGATAGTCTGAATGAGTTTGACGTAATGGATTTTGATAATAACAAGGTGTTTACTAATGAATATAAATAACGTGATGGATTTATATGTTTACTTAGCATTTGGTGGTGTTATTTACTTAGCGTTTATGTTTGGGTGGGTGTTAATCTCACTTAAGAAGTGGAATAGGTCGTTGAACAGACGTCCGACTATAGAATGACGAGAGATGACTACTAATGAGAAAATTAAACAAAAAACAAAAGAATATGATTGATACATTTATTAAAAACAATCAATCAGGTGGAATGTTTTTATCAGTAAGTGTTATTGATAGCGATGGTTCAATTGAAAATGTTAATCGTTATGAAACGTGTTGGTCTGATATTGAAAGATATTATACTGATAACTTTAATAAAGGAGAAATAATATGTTAGAACTAAAAGATATAAAATTTAACGGGGGCTTACTGAGTGCAGGTAGTAACGCTAAGATAATAAAAGATAACGGTGATGAGTATATCGTTGCAGGGTTATCTCTCGCACCTGCTGATACAGTAGAGGGTGTAAACGTATGTGCTATGGCAGAATGTGCAGACTGTAAGAACGATTGCTTATATACAGCAGGGCGAGGTGCTATGTCTAACGTACAGCAAGCGAGAAAACGCAAGACAGAATTTTATCGAGATGACAAGGTAGGTTTTATGCGTGTAGTTGAGGGGGATATCTCTGCGTTCAAGCGTAAATGTGAACTGTTAGGGGTAAAGCCTGCCGTTAGATTAAATGTACTGTCGGACATTAACTATATGAAAACGATTAAGAAGTTTCCCGATGTACAATTCTATGATTACACTAAGAATGTTAAGTGGGCGTTTAAAGAAGTCCCCGATAACTATCACCTTACGTTTAGTTATAGTGGTGCTGATGTATACAAGCCCTTAATACGTAAGGTTATAAAAGAAACATCTCATAATGTAGCTGTGGTATTTCGTAATGGATTACCCGATACATTTATGGGGCGTAGAGTGATTGACGGGGACGTGAATGACTTTAGATTTGATGATGGCGAGGGTGTTATCGTTGGGTTGAAAGCAAAAGGTAAGGCACGAAAGAGTACGTCTAACTTTGTAGTATAAACAATAATATAAATAGGATAAATAAAATGACCAAGACTAAACTAATAGCGTACAAGTTGGTACGTAAACTTAAGAGTGGGAAACTAACGCCCCTCTTTATAAACAAGTCACAAGGTATTGAACTTAATACGTGGTACAAATCAGAGTGTCACCCAACCAAAGGCTTTAAGGTTAGGCAAGGTTGGCACTGTACCTCAACACCTAACGCACCACATTTATCTGAGCGAGATAGAGTGTGGGTTAAGGTAGAGATAGAGAACGTTGAAGAGTTCAAACGACCTGAGTCACAAGGTGGGCTGTGGTATTTAGCAGACAAGATTAAATTTTTGGAGATATTATGAATAAGAAAGAAGAATATGAGCAGTTTGAATTGGCACTGACTGATTTGTTAGATGAGAAAATAGGGTATGACCTTGGAGGTTCGGGTATGTACCTTGATGATGACATCGGAGAGCAAGAATTTAATGATGATGTCGGACAGGTACGAGAACATATGATACATATTTTATGGGATTGCTACAACGACAACATAGAAGACGTTGTTATTGAAGAGCTAGGTTCTGACTTTAAAAATACAAT
>ERZ890604.415-NODE-415-length-15142-cov-12.481872_pt1 | contig 15142 bp, 28 predicted proteins | sample MGYA00521097_ERZ890604 | MGnify/ENA primary metagenome ERZ890604 (study PRJEB32303, sample SAMEA104408625) | aquatic metagenome | biome: Brackish water; feature: Chemocline; material: water | place: Baltic Sea | collected 2014-10-26T21:54:00 | depth 120 m ... | reverse complement strand
CTATCTTCAACGATAGCTACGTTTTCTAGCACTGCACCTACTAAGTGCTGGTCTAGTCCTTTGTGATGGACATAACCCCACGGTCGTTTTGTTGCTTCGGTCATTACTTTATCCCTGTAATCATCTTTATTATATTCATATGTTTTGAACATACCCAATGTTACCCTTCTTTTGCTGCATCACGCATGTGGTCTGCGTAGTCTACTGCTTGGTCTATACATACTACACAACGCCCACTTTCCCCGCAAGAGCAACCAGCCTCAAATTCGTGGTGGTCGCATGACCCAACGTATCCGGTTTCTTCTCCCTGCCAGTCAGCATCGTAGTTACAATCTTCTTTCACATCAGAACGCCCGAACGTGTGGGCTAACTCATCATGTTGCCAATAATTAGCTTCTTCTCCACAATACTCGCAAAGCATAGTTTTAGTTTACCCTATCTGTGTAATTGTATTCCATTGTTAGCATCTTTATATAATCAGGGTCGCCTAGTATGTTAGGTAACTCAAAGGCTCTGCGATCTCGTTGGAGTCTAAAATTATCTAGCTGGCTCTCTAGCTGTTCCCTAAATTCTTCATACGATTCTGAATCCATAGCTAGTTCTCCTATCTTCTTGTTGTCTGAGTATACAGAACTGCTTTAGGTCTTTCATATCTCTTTGTAAGTGTAACAGAACAGAATTGACATGTCCAGACAACTGGTAAGTAACCACCACTGCTCTCTAATTTCATAGCAAAGGTTTGTGGTCGAATGTCCCATTCATGTTTTATACCGTCAAGCATACAAGAGCGTTCGCTTTTACGAACTCTAAAAGGATTCTGATGTGCCAAACTTAGTTCCCCTCTCTAAGGTAAGAAGTAAGGTACTCGTCTTGGCTTACTACGCAAATTGTGTTTTTCTTCTTGGTATATATACATACCTTTATCAGTCTCTTGGAGTTCAACTTCATGCCTATCAGGGGATTCTATTCCTTCCATCCTGTCCTCATAAACTTTATCTTCTGCCTCCTCATACGTAGCAGCATCTACCTTATAGTACGTAGCTATCGTAGCGTACTCTACTATATAGAATGTCTCAGAGGCTTTCTTTATCTCGCTGATGTATTTACCATCTGCGTTCCTAGTTAGTTGCGTATACGTTCCCATTAGTTCTGTCCTTATTTATATTTGGTAGGGATGGTGGGAGTCGAACCCACACGCCTGTTAGGGCAGAGGATTTTAAATCCGCCGTGTCTACCGTTCCACCACATCCCCATAATGTTTTGTGGTTACAAACCTACCTCATCAAAGAGGTGTTGGTTGATTAGTAGTTTACCATAACCAGTTTTCTCATTCACTGACTCTACAATCAGTTTAGCATTAGACACGGCTTCACGCAACCCTACACATATATGGGGGTCACATGATAGTAAGGTTTGCCCTGAATCACGATGGGCAGGGCAGTCCACTGAGTGTCCGTAATGAATAGAAAGAACATGGTTGTCCTCATCTAAAAGTGTAGACTGTATGTGAATCTCAGCGTGTTCCTCAAACCATGTTACATACCACGGCGTTGCTGTATGTTCCATCTACTCTATCATTCCCGTAATTGTACCGAATACATATAGAACCACAGTAAGTGCAAAAACCCAAACTAGGAAATTCTCAATCATCTTTCAAAACCTCAATTAGTATCTAGGAAGGCTGGAAGGTCGCCCGCATTTCTCACATTTATCTTTTATGTTCACGCCATGATTACATACGTTCAAACTATACATATTCTTTATACCCACGGATGCCATCCAAATACTGATAACGAGAAAACGATTATAAGAATCACGCCGACTCCAGTTACTATGTCGGAAGTCTTTTTCTGTTCTCGTCTAAGTGCTTCTAAGTATTGTATCAATACTTGTAACTCTGCGCTATTCATTCCTACTCCTTCTTCTTCCCGATGAACTTGAAATGCTCCCACGGAATCATGGCTACCTGTTCTACATCCCATCTATCCCTTGTTTGCTTCGTGCGCCCCCCTTGCCTGAAGATAACATCTTTTATTTTAGAGGGACGTAGAGCATATACATCGTTCCCTAACCAGTATACTACTAATCGAGCGTCTAGTGCAAGTAGTTTATTCCATTTCTGTTTAGCAATTAGATACCCTTCTGTTTGTGCCAGTCTAAAGAACTTAGGGTTTCGTGTCTTTACCTCAATCAAACAGTACGGTTTTGAATCTTTATATAAAGTTGCATCTAATCCTTTACGTTTCCCACTTTTATCCCATGAGTACGCCGTTCCTAGATGACCTAATAAAATATCTAAAGCTACCTTTTCGTTTCTAAGGTCATTAGGTGTTTCGTATCGAGTTCTCATTAATCTCCTGTATAGCAGGGCGGGTGGGAATCGAACCCACTCCGCCCTTTACAGTATTAAGTATACTTGCGTTTATAGTTCCTGCCAACTTTAGCTAATTGGGTTTCTAATCTAAACCAATTTATAACTAATTGTAACGGGTTCTTCATTCCATTCCTCCTGTAAAACTAGGTGTTCTAATAGAGGAAGTCGAACCCACAGCTTCCGTGTCTGCCATTAGTCCCGTTAGGAGTATTCTCGTTCGCTTAGTTCCATAAAGGTAACGTGCGAATCAGGCAGCTTTCTCAGTACGTTCTATTATACTATACAAATCTGGCTGTTTATTAAGGGACAGTAATTTCAAAGCTATCCGCAACTCGCCTTGTGTCTTTCCGAATAACCTCTGAGTCTTTTCTAATAGCTATGGTTTCTTCGAGTAACCCCTGCGTTATCACTAGGACTCTCCAATTCAAATATAATAAAAGACCTGTCAAGATAAACATACCCACATAAAAGAATATCAAATCGCTACACCTAAGCTATTCATTAAGTCTTGTATCCCAGATTATTCTGCGCCTTGTTCCTTGAAGCTCTTGAATCTACTTCCATGTCCTGCATCAATTTAGCAAACCTTAAGGAATCCTCAAAAGAGCCACCTAGAAGTGCTGAGTATACTTTCTTTTTTAAAGAAAGACCTACACGTTGACCTGAAATTATTAGACCTGTATTAGCTACTTCCCGAATCATATACAAATCATTGTCGTCTACCTCTAAGGGGGCTTCGTCTATTCCATCCTCTGCTGTAGTTAATAATATAACCATTCCTATCCGGTCGATTAGGTCAGGCGGGACAGCAAGCAAGGCTGATTGACCCGTCGGGCGTAACCCTATAGGCATCCCGAACTCCCTGTCCGGTACAGTCAGTAGAGTGAATACATCATCTAAGTAAAATGCTTCCACTTTAGTTAGCATTATAATTTTTATTTCATGTTCTTCCATATATTATCCAAACGAGATTGTACGATTACATTTCTTACACTCTAACATAGATCGTTGAACAGCAGTGCTTGTATCCTTAGTAACTAAATTAAAGTTAGACTCCCTCTTGATACATTCCATAACCCCAATATTAAATTTTCTACATAGATACAATTTAATCATTCTCGAAAGCATCTAAAAGTTCGCCTTCCATTTTCTTATATTGCTTCTTACGTATAGATAGTTCTTTATCTCTGTCCTGCTCCTGCTTGTCATACCCTAGTTCCTGCCTTGCGACAGAGTTCATCTCTTTTATATCGTTACGTTTTTCCCTTTTACGGTCACGTTTTTCCCAATTATTTCCCACCAGTAATTTCCGTTTCTGTATTGTATTGAATTCGCCAAAGCATATTTGGTATAGCATCTGGACAGTCACATGTCTCTAACGATAGGTCAACCTTCTGCTGCCTTTGCAGTTCCCCTAACCCACGTAGAAATGAATTCTCTCCACCTGACATAGATGAATCACAAACCAAACAGTAACTTAGTTTTATACGATCTCCCCTGCCTTGTTCTCCTGTACTCATTATACTACTGCCGATCTACTTTATCGGATAATTCTTTTAGACGAATAACAATAAGGTCTAACATGTCATTTATATCAACGACCCGTTTAGACATGTCTTTGAACATAGCTTTCTGCTCATTAGACATCTCGACTAAATAAGTAATTACATTACTCATGCGGCTATTGCTTTATCTATTTGCTGAACTATAAATAACAACACACCTAGAACTAAAAACAGTCTTAGGTAATTCATACTTTATTCCCTTACTTAAAATAATACATTCAATCGAACGGGGTAATATTTTCTTTTTTCATTTGGTGCTTGTAGGTTTTTCGGTACAGCTTATATATCAAACTGTCCCGCTTTAAAAACCCAGCCGCCCCAAGTGCTGCAATAGCAGCTACTCCAATAATAGGCACGACCCTCTTAGCCTTCATCTTGCTCACCTTCTATAAGTAACTGTAAGTAACGTATAGCTTTTTTTAAATCGTCCACGCCACCTTTGGCTCGCCATCTACAAACATACTTCACAACGTTACCTTCTGCAAAGCCTAAGTTATTTTCATTAATAAATGTAAAAGGTTCTATCTTGAACTGACTATAATGTTTAGGGGAAATGTCGTGCGGGTAAAGCATAGCGTTACCTGTCTTAGGCACATACGCAGAGCGGTGCGTCTTTTCTTCCTTACCATCTATTTGCTCAGTCTTTTTGTCGTTAAGCATTAACAATCGTCCTCATGGTTCTCTTTAGGTAGATAACTAACCTGTTGTGTGTCAGTCCATTGTGTTGGTTCCATAGTGAGGAGAGCGAGTACTTCATCACGTTTACATCCATGTGGTGGTACGGTCGCAATGTTCTCTCTAAGCAAAGCTATAGCCTTGTCTACATTAGTCATGTTAGCACTCCTCATTCTTTTTACCTCTATTTAATTATACCACACCATTCCACTTAAAAGCAAATAGCCCCCAGAAGGGAGGCTAGATACTAGATGAATGATCACCAACTTATTCTATAGTAAAGTATGGAGCTTTACCAGCTAATGCCCTAAGTGCAGCCCAACGCCTGTTAGACCTTCTCGTGTCAATAGCCTCCTGTTCCTCAAATGTTATTTTACCATCTTTCACGGCAGTAACAATACCAAAGATATCGTCCACCAAATCCATTGCTATAGCTACTAACACACCCACAAGTAGTGGGAGTATTACGGTAATTCTAGCGATAAGTCCTTGCACGAAGATTCCTCCTTACTTTCATTGAAAAGTTATTTGCATCCGCATTGTCCGCCACATTTACATTCGTTCATTCCATCCTCCTTTATAGTATTATACTATTAAGAGCATCCACAATCATCAGACTTCTTTACCAAAGTGCTTGGTTTAGAAGCATTCCCTCTGACTAGTTCAATCAGAAATGGGATTGAAGAATCACCAGTAGTTACTTGCCTCCGTCTAGGTTGAGTAGGTCTTGATGATTCCCTCTGGTCATCGAACATAGCATATTGCACATTGTCTTGAGACTTTTTAATCTTGTCCCTATTCGCACGAGACGACCCCATTAGCAATGAGAGAAGGGGGAGAAACTTATTCAGCTTTTTACCTTCTGTGTCCTTCTTAGCTTTCTGCTCCGAAGGTAAAGATTGTACATACCCAATATGACTTGATGGTGCAGCGACAGCAACTCTAGCTAGAGGGAATTTTTCTAATTTCATATCGCTTTCAGTCTTTGCAAAGAAGGCTTCAGTAGCAGAGTCGTAACCTTCTACGATCATAGACTTATTGCGTTGCGGTGAGAGACTTAAAAACTTCTGTAGATTAGTAGGTTTCCCTATAGAGTCCCCCTTTGGAGGGGTTAAAGCTTCGTTAGTATGACTCGTTCCTAAGTCCTGCCCCGCAGTATTTACAATCCATGGCGGCTTTTTATTTATAACCTTACCATCTTCATCAAAGTCATCTTCTACCACAGGGATGTATCTCATCTGTTCTGGTTCCACCTCAGCAGGGAACCCTTGCTCGTCAAGAAGCGAGTGGTGAAGTTGTTCCCGCTTACGGTACGCTTCGGTTTCAAGTAGCTCTGTATCATCCGTTCCTATTGTATTAGTAAAAGGGTTGTCATCTTTAACTAAGTTCAGCAACGATGCTAAGAAGTCTATGTTTCCATCCTGTTTTACTAATACTGTAGTTGGGTTATGTGTGTGTTCACTTTTCATCAAGCAACTCCCATCAATGCAGGACTTTGTAGGTCTACCACTACTAGACTTAAGTATACTAAAACTAGCATCTTGGTTGACCCCTTTTTCACAGACAGTAACCTCAGCCAATTCCATGTCGTCTACTTGCATATAAGACTGCATACCTTTTTGAATATTTTGAGTCTTTGTTGCACTACCAGCAATACTGTAAGATTTTAGCTTACCTTCTTTAATCTGTTCCATGACCCTCTTTGCAATACGAGTATCATCACGTAACTCACAAATAAAGAATAAGCCTTTAGGGTCTACACCAGACTTGTATACGTTTCCTGACTTAGAGATGTATGCAGGTAACGCCCAGCCCACCTGTACATCAGAGTGAAGAACCATGGCGTTCCTAGTGCGGAAGCTTTTCATGTAATTAACAAATGCTCTTTGGAGGGCATCTGTTGTTATTAGGTGTCCTTCCCTGTCAACCATTTCTACTGAAGCAGGGCCACCTACAACCATTGGCTCGAAGTCATCCTCGAACATGCCTAGTTTCTTAGCAGCATTCGTATAGGTTTTATTAGTAGGGAACGCTCTAACCAGAGTTAGAAGTTCTGAAGGGGAACTAATTCCAGCAGTAAACAATTTCTTGTACTCGTCTAAAGCCTCAGAGATATCAGTTACTCCTAAGGGACGTTTACTAGCCTTCTCCAATGCAATGATTTCGGAGTCATCCGATACATACTGGTACATATTTTTATTTGCGTCGAGAGTCATCGTCATATTTCTATTCCTCTATTTAGTATTTATCCAATTGATACTCGAAAGCGTACCGACAATAACCGCCAAATGCACTACAAGGAAACCGATTCCCATTAAAGCTGTCTTTACCCCATACATCTTACCTCTCCATTCCTTTATGCCTTCTAGGTCAGATTGGATAGAGTTATGGCTAGCTACTAAGGAAGCATTTAAAGCCGACTGTGTTTCTATATAACGATCTAATCGTTCCGCATAGACGGCTAACTTTATATCTGTAGGCTTGGATGTTGGCATTTATCTATACCTATCCTTGATGTATTCCCCAAACCACACCATGAATCGCTGGCGTGTTCTGCGCCGCTAGTACAGTAATCTTATCTCTAAAGTCAATAGGCCAGTTAGTGGTAAAGGTCTCACCCCCGTAAACAGGGATACCTGTTCCAGCAGCAGCGTCAACATCCAGACCAACATACACAATATCAGCAGCGGTACTTGAAGCGTTCCTAAGAGTAAACCCACGGATAACTGAAATACCTGCACGACGTTTTGAAGGGGAGAGATTTGCCGTTCCTTCCCATTCATAATTTATTCCTTGCGCTCCGTCAACATAAGGAGCGAAAGTACTATCCCCAACTCGTTGTTCCACATGAATTTTATCTACATAGAAATTAATGTTATGTTGTGTCTTTGTTCGGACTATAACACGATAGGCAGCACTTCCATTTTTAGGTAGGTGATATTTAACCTGAAGGGCTTGAAAGGCTGTACTCAAACTAATAGTGTTACCTGCTATGATATCGGTTCCACTAGAGTCTTGAATTACAATCTCTGCGTCACCACTAGCTGAAGCTCCTCTTACAGTACATTGAGCCGTTAGCCATACCTCACCATCATTAGCGTTGCCAGCCATTCCGGGGGTAGCCCAGTAAAATCCTTCTCCAGCAGCAGAGTTGTCAGGGTTGACTAACAATGAGTTAGACCCGTCGTCGGCTTGGTCGGTGGATTGTGAAATCGCAGACCCAACGACAGTATACTCAGAAAGAGTACTGCTTTCAATGGATGGATTCGCTACAAGGTTTACAGAAGGTATACCCCTGTCACAACTAAATATAGTTGTTACTGCATCATTGGCAACTGTAGCATCAAGAAGAATATCATATTTTGTATATGCATGGACGCTAGAACGTGTACTAGGGTCTACTTCCCATCCCGCCCAGTCTGAGTTACGTGCTATTGACATTCTTTATCCCCTTAATTAAGTTCCGTGTTAATTATATCTTCTTCGTCGGTAACCGTAAACCCATTGTCTTTCAGTTCTATCCGTGCGATATCAAGCTCACCCTTCTTAAGAGAGTGTATCATACTAATAAGAATATTATTTCTCTTTTCAAGTTCCTGTATCTTCATTACCTGCTGACCGATAACTTCATATTCACTCATAGTTTTCCTCTTCTTTACAACTTTAGGTCTTAGGATTCCTTTCGGGGGTTCCACACCTTCAAACTTTACTCGTGTCTCATCCAGTGACAACCCTTGGATAATGGCAGTTTGACGCATGAACAAATGTTCAGGCATGTCATCTTCACCGTCCCAAACCCAAGGCTCTGTTTCAAAGTCCCCTGTGTTCTCGTTATAATATCCCGGTATATCCTGTACTAAATCTTCGTTACCCTCAAGCATTCGACTTTCCAAACAGCACACACGAACCCTACGAGTCCTAGCAATGTACGGGTTAGCCCAATCTCCTATACGCTGAAACGTACAATTACAGAGGTCATCCCCATGAGTCCACGTAATCTCTGGCATCTCTCTTGGATGCAAGTTATCACTGACCGTATGGGGAGCCTCTGTAAAAGCAAGTGTCATTTTTTATCCTACGTTACTTATTGTTCCATCGGCAATAATTTTTCTAAGCACAGTGGCATTAGCCTGTATCGCACTAGAAGTTACGATAGCACCAGCAAACGCAGTCCCCTGCTTGATTATAATTGCGGAAGTTGGTTCCGTAGTTGCAAAAGCTGTCTCTGCACCTAAGTAAAGGTTCTGAGCTACAACGTGAGCGTCACCAGCGGTAACTGTCATGTCTCCAGTTGTAAGAGTTACAGCAGCCGAAAAGTTAGTGTCAGCGGAAGTAACTTCTAGGGAGTCACCGTCCCAAGCGATGGTAGCATCACTGTCAGTACCAAAGATGATTGTCTCATCGTCAGCGTAGTAGTTCCAGTCATAACCCATTGCAGAACGGGCAAGTATTCTTGTGTCGGGCGTTACGTCGGTCATCGCAAAAGAAAGTTTAGTCATTATATTTTGTCCTCGTTAGTGAAAGATAAACCGTTCACATCATCTTGAACACTGCGATTTGTACGCCACATGGCTTGCTTTATAGATTTCTTTAAAGCTGTAGTTGCAGGAATGTCTGGTAGTGATGCTTCCATTAGATTCATCACTTCTCCGATCATTCTTTTAGTATGGATGTCCATACTTTGCAAAACCCCATCTGTATACACTTTTCTCAATATTCACCAGTACATTACATTACATTCAAAAAGATGTTAGGGACGGTACTAAGTACCGCCCCCAACCAAAAGTCTTACGAGTTAAGGTCAGTAACCTTAGCCTGTGTGAAGAAGTTCTTGCAGCGAAGCTCACCCATTGTGTAGAGTAATCCACGAACTACCAACGCATTAGCTGCGAAGTAGTCACGGTTTTCTACATACTGAGTAGGCTGTGCTACAGCAATTTCAAGGTAGTCTGTGTCAAGAACGTAAACGTTCGAGCCTAGAACTGCATCAGCAGTGCTAACACCCTTTGGAGTGTCTGCATCTGGCATGATTGGGATGCCCTGATAAGTTGCTAGAACAAGACCAGTTCGAGTACCGGGGAACGTTCGTTCTGAACCGATACCAACCTGATATTCTTCTTGTCCCATGTACCGCTGCTGAGAGTTCAAAAGACGCTCAAGCTTGAAGTACTGGTCGTGCCCAAGAGTGATAAGCTTTGGCTCACCACCATTAGAACGGATGGTCTGAATACAGTCATCCAAAAGGTTCAAGGAGAGGTCTCGCCCTGTACCGTTGTTGTCCTTAACCGTAGCCGCTGCATTCCATGCACCCGCAGTGCGATCAGCGTAGGTAAGGTCGTAAGCTCGAACTCCACCATTAGCGGCGAAGTTAGCGTTTGAGTCGTAACCACCACCAAGTGACTGACCGTCAGCTGCGACGATATCATCAATGGAGGTGAAACCTGCACGACTGTAAGACGCAATTACGTCACCGTCTGCAACAGCAGCAGTGGTAGTACCGTGCGTGATAACACCAGTTGAAGTGTTGACAGCCGAAACCGTTACACCGCCAGTGTTGATCCAGTCATTTGCCGATGTGTCCCAAACCGTCAGTGCATCACCAATTTTAAAGTTGGCTGCAACTGAAGCTGGAACAGTTGAGCTAGTAGTGCTACCAGCAGAAACAACGTAACCAGAACCAGCCATGAGTTCCTCGTTGATTTCCTTTACGTGGTCAAGCTGTGCATTCTCGTTCTCCATCGCAAGAACGTCCCCAATACCACCCTCAAGCTGCGCCGTGAAGACTGACTTCACAGATGCACCGAACGTGGTTGAAACGATACGAGGCAAGCTCGAAATGGTTTCAATGTTGGATACGTCTACCGTTGGAAGACTTCCGGTCTCAGTCACAGGACGGGATCGACTTGATCCACGGTCTGTCCTGATACGCCAACCAGCAGTGCTTCCCCAAACAGTTCGGGGGATAGCATTAAAGAAACGCGTCTGGTTGTTTAGTGCTTGCCATACCTTACGTCCGTAAGTCGTGTTGAAAATGCCTGTAGCAGAGTCAACAGTGAAGTATGACTGCTTTTGCAGGTACTCAGGGCCGAATACAGAATTGTATAAGCCCTTTTGCGACTGTGCTAGATATTCACTTAGTGAAGGATTAGCCATCTTTTAATCTCCTATTTCTCATTCTAATTATTTAAAGTTTAGAGGAGTTCCCGTGGAACGCCTGAAGTGTCACCGGACTGGATTTTCATCTGGAGCGCACGAAGCTCTCCATATGAAAGGTTGGCTAACTGATCAACAGTGTCACCATCATTATTAGACTTTACAAGTGGAGTTGTTCCATCTGTTCCCAGTGGTGAAATTCGTGGAGCAACTAATCCTCGCTCTTCACGGAAGCCCATCTTACGAAGTCTAGCTTCTGAATGTGCTTCAACAGACTTTTCAATGCCCTGTTCAAACGAAGCAAGCTGCTTGCGTAGGGAATCAAGTTCCTTCTGCATTGACTTCATTTCGTCGTCAGTGTCATCATCTTCGTCGTCGTCTTCAGCCTTATACGACATGCCTTTTTTAGCATCTTCGTCGTCATCGTCATACGTCTTCGCCACTTCGTCATCTTCTTCGTCGTCTTCGTCTTCATCAGCTTTAGACATAGCCTGAATAGTATTTTGCTGCTGTTCAATCTTAGAAGAAATATTAAGAGCAGATTCAGAATCGTCTGCCTTACTAGAACTTCCTCCGGTAGTTTTAGCCTTACGCTCGCCACCGCTTACATCCATACCTTGATCAGCCTTTAAGATACTAGCAACCTCTGCCGCTAATTCTTTAACGAGAGCAGCCTTTTCAACTGCACTATCTTCCTCTTCTCTTCGATCCTCTTCGTCTTCCTCTGCTTTGATCAAACGTGCATCCATCTTGCGAAGCACCTCAGCCACTGCAGAGAGAGCTAATCCATTGCCTTCTAAGGCTTTTTCAATTCGTTCAAAATCCTCAGCCATGAGAGTCTCCTCCTGATAATTCCATTCCATTCCAATTAAAAATCATGTATGGTTGGTCTAAGCCACCCCCGACCACACGAAAAAACGTCGTAGTACTTTTGTTCTAGACGTTTTATTATACTATTATTTTATGAAAAACCTACGTATTTCAATAGATTCGTATTTAATCTGTATTTACCGTAGTGTTCCCGTTTTCAAGTAGGTGTAATATTTCATTTCGGTAATCATACATAGGGACTTGGAGTAGCTTTTTAAGCTTCTCACACTGTGTTCCTTCAGGCATGGAAGCCTCTACTAAGTCTAAAACCTTACCTACCATGCGAGAGTGTCTCTGCATTACATATTCTTGCTCTTTACTTACCTTTGTTATATCCATGATTGTCTCCTGTTAACCTTTACAACACTACAGCTTCTGTAGCACTTATAGTCGTAGTAAAAATTTTCTTCATACGTTGATGATTCTTAAGTACCGTGTCCACTGAAGTACGGAAAAAGTTTCTTTCATTCAACCTTTGACCTGACACACCTGCCAAACCTACTTTTCTCTCATACTCTTTGATTGATATATTCCAACCATTAGGTGTTCGCCTCTGATGCTGTTTTACCTTATAGGTTTCGTTAGGTGACCGAGACTCCCCCACTGCAAATTTACGTGCGTGGGGAGCATTATACGTTATCACTAAACCGTTTGGAACATATTTGAATGACCCGCTTTCTTTCAATGCGCCAGATCGCACAGGTGCTGTCCGTTGGGTTTCCTTGAAAATTTCCACCCCGACGGCTTGTATGTATCTTAGGATTATGTCATTTATATCAGTAGCCATAGTGTTTATATTATACTACGCTGCCACCCCAAACTTCAGGGATTGTAGATAGGAACTTATTATCAGAGGAGTCAAACTTATCTAAGCGGATAATTTCTTTACTGACGTTACCGTGATCAGGATGCCAATATGTAACCATATGCTTAGGTGGTGAGCTTACGTGTAATCTATTAGTAGTAAACTCGTCAGACCCTTTCATTGTTCCACATACATATAAGGAGCCTGTTCCGATGTCGTACTCATCTATACGGTGGAAGTGCCCAATCATTACATCATCAAAATGTTGAACGTCCTTAGTCTCTTTATTCTGTTGCTGAAGCCCACGCATCATCCCAACCATTCTAGTGAAACTTGCGGAGCTACCACCACCAGAAATAGAATCGCCATGCATAATTAATACATTCCGACCCGCAACATTAAAGATGGTGCTAAAGTTTTTAGGGATGTGGAACTCGACATTCTTCTGCTCCGCACAGAAAGCCGCTACCCATTGGTACATCATATGATCCCAGTCCATGTACTTATCTTTAGCAGGAATTTTACGGGTCATCCGACCGTGATTACCAACAACAGCTACAACACGAACTTTCTTAAAATTACGTGACAGTCTGGTAATTGCTTGCCCAATTAAGAAAGCCCCGTTCATCATCTGTTCCATACAGTTACCGATGTTGGTTCTAGCTAATTCCTCGTGGATGTCTCCGCTAACCATGTCGCCAAGCATTGGTATAACTAACTCATCTACATCTGCAATGTTGCGTCGGTATTCCGCTAGCGAGATAAGCTGTTCCACCCAACCATACAAACGCTTGTTAAAGATATCTAAATCGTATGCATTGATTCCAGTGGTTTGGTCAAAAACTACACGGTCTCCAACATGGGTGTCTGTAAGAGGAGCAACCATAGTTTGTGGCTTATCGCCCCTAATGGACTGATGCTTACGGCTTCCTGAATTGCTCTTTAGCTTTTCATAGAGAGTAGACTGGTTCACTAGTTTAGGTAGTGCCCTCGTGTTGTCTTTGATAGCATCAATGATTAATTCTTTTTTGCTGCTATTTTTAATAGCCGACTCATACAACTTCTTATAGTACGCTGCCTCTGCTTTATACGTGGCTACTTTTTTGTCCTGCTTAACCTTCTCGTCAACCCAGAACTCTGTATTGTCCATAAGGTCGTCATCTAGATACTCTGGGGCAAGTTCGTCTGCCATGTTAGCAGCGGCTTCATCTAGAATTAGATCAAGTTCTGAATACCCCTCTTTGTCGTACCATCGTTGAATAGTACTGCGGTGTACGTCTATTCCGTACTTTTCCGACAGCCAGTTCCTCAGTTCCGTCCACGATGTCCCTTTTCTTCGCATCTTCACTAATATTGGCTTTATCTGTTCTGGAATTGTCATCTATTCTCAACTTTCGATACTCTAAATATATAACCATCCCACACATTATACAGGATAGTTCTTCACTGTCAAGCCTTAACGTCCCTGAACATTTCGGACATGTGGCATCTGATACTATATTACGGTTTAAGTTCATCTGATTGCCTTGCTACTCTCTTCAAGTAATCTTGAAATTCGTAGGCTGGAATCTCCATAGGGTGCTTATACGCATTTGGAGTTTTGATAAGCCTAGCTACATACTTAATGAACCACTTCAACTTACCTGTTAGTTCTTGCTCTATCGCATGGTACGCTTCATGGGCGTACATACCGAATTCATACACTAACGCCTCAGAGTCCCCACGATTATCTTTGTAGCTTTTTAAGACTACTGGGTAATTAGGCGTGTAATATATAGTACCCCATAGAGTGATGCCTTGAGGTTTAGACGGGAGCTTCCCTGCAAATTTACCAAGTGTAGACTTTGTTACTACTGGTGGTAAATATTCAATTTCCCCGGCTGTAGCAAAATGAATAGGGTAATCCTTAAATTCTTTCTTTAGTTCTAAACGAAGGCTTTTTACCCAACCGGGAGGGAACTTTAAATAGTAACCATGATCCCTAAGAGAGTTTGTCATTATAATTATCCAATCAGAGTACTTTAAAATGCTCTAACTTATCTATAACTAACTGTTTTGATACAGCCCCGACCGTTCGGCCAAGAAACTCCCCATTTTTAAAAAAGAGTAGCGAAGGTATACTTCGTACTTCATACTGTACTGGAGTTAAATTATTGTGATCTACGTTAATCTTGGCGATTGATATAGAATCTTTATATAGAGAAGCCAACTCCTCTAGTACAGGCACAATCAACTTGCATGGGGCGCACCACTCTGCCCAGAAATCTACTATAGTTAGTTGGTTTGCTGATATGAACGACTCGAAGTGTGTGTCATCAATAGTATTAATCATTATTTACCATTTCACCTTGTCTGCCCAGTAAGCAGCGGACATCTTTCCTTGTTTTATATTCTTAGCATGTCTAGCCTTAAAGGATTTACGTCGAGCTTTTTCAGCTTTACTGTCTGACTTAGTTGCTTTGCCTTCACCACTCACACCCTGTTGCCCAAATCTAATTAATTTAGTCTTGCCTCCCTCTTTCGCAACTACGGCATGAGACTTCTTTGGATGTTTAACTGTCCGTTTAGGCTTGTTATATCCAGAAAATGTCTCACCCGCATGTACAATACTTTTAAGTATTTCTATTGCGTAGTCGTGAACCATGATTACTTCCTACTCCTAAGATGGTGGAGATATACTCAGTTCAATGTTATCGTCGT
>ERZ890604.408-NODE-408-length-15320-cov-10.422142_pt1 | contig 15320 bp, 15 predicted proteins | sample MGYA00521097_ERZ890604 | MGnify/ENA primary metagenome ERZ890604 (study PRJEB32303, sample SAMEA104408625) | aquatic metagenome | biome: Brackish water; feature: Chemocline; material: water | place: Baltic Sea | collected 2014-10-26T21:54:00 | depth 120 m ... | reverse complement strand
TTTGAACCCCGGGCCTGCTGATTACAAATCAGCTGCTCTAGCCAACTGAGCTATGCCAGCATATATAGATAGTGACAGGCCTCGCAACATAGCTGCCGCGTGCTTGTCACCCTTCGCGCGAAGTTGTGTATGATAGATTCGAACTACCGACATCCCACTTAAAAGGCAGGCGCTCTACCAGCTGAGCTAATACACCATATGTGTGACTGCACCATAAAGATGCAGTACAACTCTTTAATTCCGTAGGAGGTAATATATTAAGAGTGCATAAATAGTGACGTCATCCCTGATGGATTCGAACCAACGACCAAGTCAACATATGTTAAAATCTTTTCTACATGAATGGATTGTATAACGTTGACCCACTCTACCGCTGAGTTAAAGAATTATTCACTATCTAGCATAGAATAGTATTAGTTAAATTATTTGTTTAAACCTATGTATTCTTTCCAATCTAACCCAACTGAAGTAACATAACCAAAAACTCTTTTAATCGCTTCACAGTCAGATGGTTTCCCTTCAATACGATATAATGGACAACCATTGTTACAGAATACATTATACTCACATTCTTGACACTCTGTGTGGTTACTAGGAACAGCATCAACATGACATTGTCTATCAGCCCATACTTCATCTATCGATTTATCGAACCAGTTACTGATTGGACTATTTTTATCGAATGTATTTTCACATTGAAAGATATCTCCGTCAGAAAGATCTAATAACATTTTATTACAATCGTTACGATAACACCAGTTAACACCAAATAGTTTAACTGCTTCATGTATTAAGTTTTGGTCAATAATCCAAGTCGTGAACCATTTATAGAAGTTAGGATCAGGAATACCAAAATCACCACCAATATAAGATAAGTAGATTGGTATCTTTTCATCTCTCATAAGCTGAACCCATTCATTCATCTCAGGTATAACTGCTTCATGCTGCGGTCCGAGTGTTGGTACAACAAATACCGGGATATCTGTATCTCTATTAATCTCTAATAAATGTTTTAGAGCTAAGTCATATGATTCAGATCTATATTTATCATGCATTGACTTACAAGCATCCATACTAAATCCGATACTAAATTTACATTTAGGATTAGTATTAGATTTCAATATGTCAATATACTCAGAAGTAACTAGTGTACCATTAGTTTGTATACCTATATTAACTTCCGGAAAAGCTTCATAGATAATGTTAAATATCTTTGCTATAGTTTCAGGTTCGACGATTGTAGGTTCACCGCCAAATAACCCGAAGTAAACAATGTTATAATCTTCTTCTTTACATTTAGCAACAAGTTTATGTGTGTTATCAATAAGGTCACTGATATCTTCTTTATAATCATTTTTACTTCGTTCTGATAATGCACAATACGAGCATCTAAGATTACACGCCGATTTAAGATTTATCTGTAATCGTAAGTCTTTCATCTTAAAATCTTGGTCCATATGATCTAACTGCATCAGCCGGATATAACACACCTCTAGTTTCTTCTTGAACTTCTTCAGTAGTCTTATCCGCCACAACAACAGTAGGCATAACTCTAGTTGACTCAATAGCTTCTTGAACACCTGTCCAAAAATCAATACGTCTATCAATAGAGTATTTAGCTACATGCTCACAGCGTATCAACATCTGCTCCTCATTATTAGCTAAATTTTCTATAAGCTTAAGTGCAGCGGGACCATGATCATCACCATCTAACTCAATATGTCGCTCTAGATAATATACAAACATAGGACACTCTTCACGAGTAATTCCTAAACTATCTACAATACCTTGGAACATATCCGGGATAGATGTTTCTCTACCAAATGTGAATGATGATGCAATGATTGGTAGTTCATTTGATTTAACTACTTCAAATGTGTTCTCCATGAATGCAACAGCAACTGGATTAGTTTCACGTAATATATCTAGAGCCGGATTAAGACCATGTGTAATGATATTATTTAAGAATGTTCTAACTGGTAATGTATCAGCACCTACTTCCACCATTGCTTCTAAGTACATATCAAAATGTGACATAGCTCTACCATCCGGAGTTTTATCAGATTCTTCAGCGAGCACTATATCGTTAATTAATCTAGCCATACCATTTTGAACATATGGTGTTGGTAACCATATTGTAGTTGACGGACACATTTGGTGCTGCATAGATTTGATAAGAGACATGAAGTCCCATACTGCGAATACGTGGTATTCCATAAAGATTCTAAGTTCTTTAATATTACTAATATAACCATCTTTAATAATCGGGTGATTATACAGTTCAGCTTGTTTAGCTTTGATTGCTTCGATATTCATTATTTATTTTCTCCATTTTTCATCTCTATTCTTCTTTCTTCAATATAAGCAACACCACTGTTATGTGCGTTTTTTAAAAACTCAAAATAATCTAAACCAAGTGTGTGCTTAATATGTCCTAAAATATGTTTAGTTAACTCACAAGCATGCGCGATACCATCAGTTCTTTTTAAAGAACATGAACCTTGACACCAATCCCAATACTCACATTTAAAACACTCTGGATCTATAGCACAGTTTTGTGTACAACCTCTACGTGATAACATACACTCTTCAATAGATGAGTATAAATAGTTATTAATAGTCGCAGCGTCGATATCAAATGTTTTCTCGCATTGATAAACACCACCATCACTAAGATCAAATAACACTCTTGAACATTCGTTACCTTGTCTTCTACAGTAACCATCTCCAAAGTATTTTTCACATAGATTAATAATATCATACTCTATAAGAAAATCTGCTAATGGTTTCCATACTTTAACATTATCTACTCTCATTATTTCAGATTGTTTATTTTTAGCTTTCTCGTTGATACTATAATCAACAACACTAAATGTAGGATGAATACCTGAGTTAACACATTTCATAGTGAATTCTAATAGCTCCTCACGGTAACCTGGTTCAAAATGTTGTGGTCCAACACTCATAACGATTTGATGTTTAAAAACAAACTTAGCATTGGTACTGAATAAGTTTTTAACAGCTAGGTCATAACTATTATCACGCCATTCATTATGTATATCTCTAACACCGTCAAGACTCCAACCCATTAATAAACGCTCAGGTTCATTCATAGTTTTTTGTAATCTACTAGCATAGTCATCTGTAAAAAGAGTACCGTTAGACTGTATCTTAATTCTGCATACAGGGAACGCAGTTAGTACCATATTGAATAGGATACCTATAGTTTCTGGTTTAACCATTAATGGCTCAGCTCCTATTAACATTACAAAACTCCATGTATAGCCTTCAGCTATCATTTTTTCTAAAAGAAGTTTCATATTGTTAATTATTGTAGCATCTTGAACATTAGTAGATTTACTAACTTCAGGGATAGAGCAATAGTCACATCTTAAGTTACACATAGCTTTAAGATTTAAATTTACATTTAAATTCCTATGCGTGTACGGTACTATTGGTGCATTTGGATCAATCATTTATTTTTCCTGTATCTTATTTAAAAATGAAACTTGAATTACTCTAGTAGCATCATCTTCTTTAATCTTTTCAAAATCTATCATACTAGCATGAATCAATCTTGGTTCTAATATAACCATTGAGTTATATCCACCTTTAAAATTATATATAATATCATAATCGTTAAATAATTTATCATCGGCATTTCTAGCAGCAAATGAATTCATAATATTATTTGTAGTATCTTCATCAACAAATAACTCACCATCATTCTCTCTAACGACAGGTAATCTTATAGCTCCAGTTTCTTTATGTTGTAGAACAACTGTAGTACCATAATTAACTTTATTTAAATATGTAATACAAACATAATCGAATGGATCTATATGCGGGAAATTTTTCTCAATACAGTTTGGAGTATTATTAAAGATATTAAATCTAGCAATACATCTATCATATGTAAATTTAGTGTCTTCATTTATTTCAGGGTCACTATTATGCGCTCTAATGAGATCATGTAGTTTTTTATAAACAGTATCTTTAGGTATAATAAATAAAGCCTCAGCCTTATATCCATTTTTCAATGTAGCTATACTCTGCATCACACTGGGTAACGGGATTTCTCCCGCTAGTGCTTTAACTTTCTCAGGATGTTTATAATAGTTCTCTATTTCAATAACAGTTATACCATTTGGTAAAGTAACATTATTAACAACCATATCTGGATTTAGTTCAAATACATCATATTGATCAACTAGATTTAATTCCATTTTCATCTCCTACTATTTCTCAGCGCTATATACGGCTGGCATATTTTCAGTAAACAATTTAAGTACATCTTCGCCTTGGTTAGCTAATGTACCCCAAACATAATGTTTGAATTCGCAATCGATAGCATACGCATTTACATCTCTATCAGACGGACAACCACCTAAACATATTGATTGTAACCAACAATTAGAACACTCCACACCTTGTTTATAATCTACCATCGCGGCATCACGCTTTGCAAAGACTACATCAAGTGGTTCAGTTTTCCAGTTAGCAACAACATTATCTTTACCATTTAATTTGTTACATACGTGTACAGAACCATCGAAACTTAATTCAGATATACTTTCACTAGTACATTTACCAAACATACAAAATGCAGGAGACATACCCATAGCTCTTTTCCAATAACCTGTACGTAAACCCCACTCACCAAGAACTCTTTGTTCCGCTGGACTAAGTACATATAACTCAGACCCGTGAGCGAATTTTAAATCACATCCAATGTCTAACTCGTCTAAGTCTCTTAAAAGCTTTTCTAGGTCGTCTAAGTGATTATTAACAACCTCTCTAGTTAGTACGCTAAGAGCTTTGATTCTATAACCACGTTTATGTGTTTCAAGTAGATTAGTCCAAGTAGTATCGAATGAATCATTACGATATTTGTTATGAACTGGTCTAGCATCTAAACTAAAACTAATTAAGAACTTATCAGAATAGTCACCCATACGATCGTGGTACTCACTTGTTAAAGCAACACCATTAGTTTGGACACCCATTAAAGTTCTCTTTTGGATTGGGTATAACTTATCAATAGTTTTAGCAATTACCTCTGGTTCAAGTATAAATGTTTCTGAACCATGAAAGATAATCTTCCCGATATCAAATCCATTCTCAGGACTAAACTTTGTTATGAACTCATCAACAGCTTCTTCAGCTTGTTGTTCAGTTTGTTTCTTTTGATTTTTATTATATGTTGGTACATAACAATACGAACAACTCAGGTTACATGTTTTAGTTAATTCTAAATACATATTTACGGTTTTATTCATTTAGTTTCCTTTGGTACAACCCATACATAAACCACTACATACCGATGGAAAGAACGTACAACTAGTACACTCTACATTAGATGGTATTTTCATAGTGTCGTAATAGCTAGACATAAATGCTTGTTTAACATCTAGTAATTTACCGTATTCCATTATGTTAGTTATAGGCGCGATAGTATCTATAGTTTGGTAACAGAACTCAGCTTTAAGATCAGGCATTACATCAACAGCAGGTGTTGTGCAGTTGAATGTTTTATTAGGATTATTAATATCAATAATGGTACTAAGGAAAGTATTCTTAGGGTCACCATGTAAAAAATCATTTATATCATTCTTATCAAAAACACAAGGTGGTACTTGGCAATCGAAATTCATACCAGCTTTATATTTAATAGCAAGTTCATAGTAAGCTTTTATAATCTCACCATATTTCTTATTATTAATTATATTAGTATTAGAAAGGTCTAAACCTATTCGAACATTACCAACACTAAGCATTACACCAGACTCGTCTAAGAACTTGATATATTGCTTATGGTATTCTAATGATTTATTATCGGCTAATGTTATAGCGATAGATACTCCATTATAAACATTACCTAATGCAGCTACATTATGTTTAAATAAGTTAATTCTGTTACGCTCGTCCAACTCCATACCATTTACAAGGAATGTTAATCTTCGATTTATATCAGTATCTAAGATAGTGTTCAGTGTAGCTTCGTTAAATAGTATATTACTAACTAACAATGATTGTCTTGGGTACTTGTTATATTCATCAGAGAGTATCATAGCAAGTACTTCCGGGAACTTACTATATTGTGTTGGTTCACCACCTAGTATTTTAATATTAGGCGGACCCTTAGGTCTTGAGTAAAAGTTATCCAATAACATTTTAGCATCATCGATATCCATCTCATTATTTACTTTCTTATCGTCATCATCTGTAAAACAGAAACTACACCCCTTAGCACATCTAGTTGTTAGTATTAGATTCATCAGCAACCTCTCTTCGTTCTAAATATGCTCTCCAGTCCGGATTGATATTTGTTTTAATATGATCTAGTACAGTTTTAGTAACATAACATGATGTAGCTAATCCGTTCACATCTCTCTTGACCGGACAACCACCATTACACCAATCCCAGTATTCACAAGTATTACACTCTTCAGCGATTGGGTAATCTTTAGTTTCATTAACTCTAGCATCCATCACTTCTGCGATGGTTTTATCTTTCCAGATTATAAAATCATTATCAGGAGCAAACTTCTTTTCACACTGATATGTTTTACCATCATTAAGATCGAATAATGTTTTGTCACAACTATTACCCTTACGGTAACAATAACCCGTATGGAACATTTTATTACAACTCATAAATAAGTTATTCTTAATTAAGAAATTAGCAAATCTCTTACTAAATAACGATTCCCCTATATGTGAATCACCAACACCACGTATAGTTAAATCAGCATACGCTATATTGACTGGTGTGTTAAAGTTATTATGCATAACTGTAATAAACTCTAATAGCTCTGCTTCATACTCCGGTTTATCAAAATGCTCATTATTAGTAGTACATATAACATTAGTATTGATAACTGTATGTTGTTTAATCCATAGAAAATTACCTACAGCAAGATCCCATGAGTTACATCTGTGTTTATTATGGATATCACGAACACCATCTAAACTAAACCCTAAGTTTAATCTATCATGGTAGTTAAACACTGCTAAGAATTTAAACATATACTTAGTAGTACATAAAGTACCATTAGTTTGTATTCTTAAATGTGTGTCAGGATATGCTTCGTGTATAAGGTTAAGTACCTCTGCCATAATCTCAGGCTCTACAGTAAATGGCTCCGCACCAAAGATAGCAAAAGCTTTTATAAAGAGATTTTCTGATTTAATTTTTTCAATGAGTAATCTAGTATTATCTAGTATGACTGATGTTGAATCCTTTTGACTCTTTACGTGTTTTGGTAATAAACAATAATCACAATCTAAGTTACATAAGCTTTTTAAATTGATTTGTAGTGTTAGGCCGCCATCCATATAATAAGTCATTACCATATTTCCGGAAAATAATCTGAAAGTGACGGTAGACCAATATTGTCTTCTAAAACTAAACCAAGTAATTCTTCTAAGATAGCACATTTACTACAGTTTACTAAAACTCTTTTATTAAATAGTAATCTTTTTAAAGTATAAATATATACTTCTTTTTCAGACATACCACTAAAATCTTCTTTAGTTTTAATATCATTAGATAATATATTATCTAAGAATGCTACGGTGTGAAATATAGCTCCGTCTAAATCTAAATCAATACCTTGATATTTATTGTTAAACTCAGACATTAGTTTACTAGGATGTTCTCTGCCCAGAAACATAACTGCATTAGTTAGGTCTGTAAAATCTTTATTTGTATCGTATGTGCCAGATTCTATATATTTAACATAATCTGCTTCATGGTTTATGATCGTCTCAACATGTAACTTTATCATTTAGTATCCTTTTGTATCGTATAATATCAATTAATGAGTGAATCTACTTTTTTTATTTTAGAAAGAAATAAAGTAACACATAGACTCGTATATACGAGTCTATGTGTTGTGTATTGTATCGCTATACAGTTGGTACGGCGTTTGATTTATGAACAATTAAGTTTTGAAATGCTACTAAATGATCTGCAACATCGTAAAAAATTGGTCTAATATCAGCTTCTAATGCAGCTTTATGCGCAACAGTATTGATTAGAGTTCTTGCAAAAGCTCTCTTCTCTTTTACTTCCACTGGAACTGTATATGAAGCATCTTCAACACTTTTCCATACCATCCAATCCGTATTTTTTAAAAATAGTATAGCTTGCGCTTCGAGTATTTCTGGAGTAATTTCCGCTATAGTTATAGCCATAGTTCTTTCCTTTGTTTATTTATTTTTTTCTAACTATATATGAGTTGATTCTTAAAGAATCAACCACAACCACCACAGTTATAACACCCTGGGAAGTTAATATGACCAAGTGAGCCTAAACTATAGCCATTAGCATATATAGGCATTGACCAACCACAACGACCAGATGATGGAATTGCAGCACCAGTAACATTATTAGCAGCAGCACCACCGTCAGCACCAGTTGGACCAGTTACACCACGAGCACCAGTTGCACCAGTTGCACCAGTAGCACCTTTAGCACCAGCAAGACCAGCAGCACCAGTAAGACCAGTAGCACCCTTTAGACCAGCAGGACCAGTAGGACCAGCTACACCAGCAGGACCAGTAGAACCAGTCGTACCCTTTAGACCAGCAGGACCAGCGGGACCAGTAGCACCGTTAGTACCATTAAGACCAGTAGGACCAGTTACACCACGAGCACCAACAGCACCAGCAGGACCAGTAGCACCAGTTGTACCTTGTGAACCAGTATTACCTTGTGGTCCTTGTAGTCCAGTCGCACCATTAGAACCAGTAGGACCAGTTACACCATTGGGACCAGTAGCACCTATTGCTCCAGTAGGACCAGCTACACCAGTAGCACCAGTCGTACCTTTAGCACCAGTAGCACCAGTATCACCTTTAAGCTGTGTTACAACAGCAGCAGGCAAAGTTCCAACATTACTTAAGTCATCTTTAGCAAAACCAAGTACTACTATCTCAGCAGCAGTAAGTTTAGTATCATCTAAGAAACTTGACATATTGATAGTGAATGTAGTACTGTCATCTCTAGTAAATGTAGCAACACCATTAACATCAACAGAACCACTAGTGATTCTAGCTAAGTTAGTATCATCGATGTAACTTGTTAAAGAGATCTCATGAGTTACTCCGTTTTCATCAGTATACTTAAGTATATTGTTTTGTAGAACAAGACCAGTAAGAGTTTCAGACTCTAATTTCAGCGCTAGTTCTTGATCGACTCTAGCTATGTCGGATTCTTTAGCAAGTGGGTGACCACCAACAGTTACGCCATCATGGACAACTACCGTGTCTTTATCAGTATCGACAGAAACTTCTGCTATCTCACCTGTATAAGTAGAATGCATATCTGTAGTACCGTTAACTTGTATTACATGTGTACTCATGTTTTTCCTTTTGAGTTTATTTGTTTAGAAGAACCGCATACATCGATGAGATGATAGTGTGTTAGATACATTACTGAAATCTTTTCTTCGTCATTTAATACTTAAATTATTTGGTTTAAGTTAGTACTAGTCTTGGATAGTCTAATATTTTTATCTTTCACACGGTTGTTATGTATGATAACATCTTCGTCAACATGTAGTTGGTCGCAACCGTTACATATTAAATCAGACGTAGCACAAGTACCGTCACTGTGGGTTGTGTGGAGCTTTTTAAATAGTTCCCCACTATATATTTCTTCTAAAGATTGTTCCTTTAGATTTCCTAGAACCATATTAGCATTGAAATCAAAACAACACATAATAATATCACCATTATTAAGAACTTCAATAGGTCCGTTGAATGGTCTTCCACAAGTTTTCTTAAGAGCCACTCTATCTACATTACGATAGTCTTTACCATATACCCAGTTGTGTGGCTTCCATATCTCTAAATAACATCTATCATCATAGTCTACAATAAGTTGTTCAACATCATCAAGGATAGAATCATCGATAACTGCAGTTAAGATTAAATCCATGTGGTCTGGTTTGTTATCTATGATATAATCTATGTTAGCTTTAATGGTAGAATAATTAGTTTTCTTATTCTTAAACATCATAGTGTTATCGTAACCCTCAGGATTACTAGTATGTATGCTAATTCTAATATCTTTAATATTTAACTTAAACATCTCATTCATAATATCTTCGGTAAGTAATGAACCATTTGTCAAGACATGTATATTGCGACCTTTAGTATCAGCATATCTTAGTTTATCTAAGATGTGTTTATCTGTAAAGATTTCTCCGAAACCAGAGAATCCAATATCCGTTATTGAATCACCCATAGTGTCCAGTACTTTATCTAAATATAGTTTATAGTCGTCAAAAGACATAATTCTTTTGGTTCTAGTAAACTCGTCAGTTGGATGTGGGCAAAACACACATTCAGCATTACATGTTGTAGCTATCTCTATCCTCACTTCGTTTGTAGTAGGTATCAAAAATACTCCTTTTTTATCATATATATTGTTAGTAATGATTCATAGACTGATTCAGTTATATTATCTGCTTTTAGTCTAGATCTAATATCTAAGAAAATATCCATAACATCTTCAACTGTAGTTGTTTTAGATATCCTGGATAGTTTAATAGCTGTTTCTAAAATCCTATTACTAGCAGTCCAATGTGGTATCTTAAGAATACCATTTCGTGCTTTTGTATTAAATAAACTCACAATCTCGGCATACACTACTTTAGCTTTATCGGAATTATCTGTATTTATATAACACTCTCCTAATAATATTCTAGATGATTGTTTATTTTTATAAACTACATACGACATACCATCACCGACATTTAATTTAATACAAATATAATATTGCTTAAGATTACTGTCACTTAGTAAATATAACTCTTCCATCTTATCAAAAAAAGCTACTAGTATTTCTGCATATTCGGTAGCAAGTTTATATGAACCGATTGTAACTAACGACCATATTGTTTTATAAACTATTTTAGTATTAAGATTACATTCATATGGGTTATCTACAAATCTTTTCATATTACCAATTTCTGTCATGAATTGTGATGTTATTGGATCAGTCATTTGTTTATCTAAGATTAATTTATTTATAGCTCTTAAATAATACTGAATAGCTTGATACTCCAATAACAATAATAGATAATCATCGATTAACTTATTGAAATTATCTTTAGTAACAATATTATCTAATTCAATAAGTTGTTCTTTAATAACGCCGCACATGATACCATATATGTCAGATTCATTTTTACCCATATGTCGATATGATTCAATCTGTTGTTTAACACCGCTCAACATTTTATCTTTAGTATCAATATCACAACTTAACCAAAACTCCAATGCTAGTTTATCAAAATTCCATATATTAACAACACTCTTTATTTTATTAAAAGATTCATATTTAATATCACTACCATATGCAATAGTATATGGTATTTCTTTTAATATATCATTATGTATTTTAATTTTAGATCCTAGCATTGTTATACTCCTGGTTATTTATATAGGTCGGTTAACATCATGTATATGACTAGTAAAGGTTCATGTACACTCTCACCAAAGTTATTAGGTTTACCGTTTCTACGCATCTCTATAAACATTTCTATAATAAGAGACTTAAGTTCTGGTTTATCTACATCGTCAGATATATTATATAACTCGATACCTGATTCAATTATTCTGTTTATACCGACCCAGTAATGAATAGGTTTAACACCCTCTGGTGTTTTATTTGGAAATAGGTTTAGTATCTCACGATAAATTTCTTTAGCTTCTTCCACTCTACCAGTTACTACATATATTTTAGCTAATCCTATGCCCACACTTAAAGTAAATCTAGATACATCAATACTTCTACTCATAGTTGTAATTATACCTAAATTGTTTTCTATAAATAGTGATTCCATAATTCCGGTATCATCACTAACAATTGATTTAACGTATACCTTAAAATCATAAAATGTTTTAAATATATATTCAGCTTCAGCGTATAATCCAAATTCAACACATGACCAACCATAATTCATAATATGATTACCATCAATCTTAGCTGATTTTTCAACTATCTCCAGATCTCCGACAATATACGAATTAATAATATCACACTCTATCATAACTTTACGTAGTGTATCTATGTCTATGCTACTAGTAAACCCCCAGCGGTCAACAGCAGTGGTGTTAGCCGATATAATTTGATGTTCTGCCAATAGTTCCATATACGGAATTAAATCACTAGGAGTTAAAAAATAATCACCAGGAGCATCATCTATACGCTTTATCAATTGTTCATCAAGAGTTATAACTTGATTCTGTACATACCCTTGTAAAAGCTCTTCACTAGTGTACATATCGACATTCTTCCAATTAAAATATGATAATACATTTACAATATCGTATTTTTTATTATTTAAATATTTATGTAAATCATAATACCAGAATTTACCTGCCAGTAAGTTTAAATTCCAAACAGTGCCAATACTACGCAATACCTCAAACTGACTCACAGTCATAGACGTAGGTCTAAATGAAATACTTGCTTCTGCAAAATTTAACTCTTTGTTAAGTTCCTCTATTCTTTTTTCATCAATACTTATCATGCATCTTCCTTAATTAATATCAAAAATTTGTTTAGTTTAAAAAATTAGTATACATACATACACAAATTAATGTGTATGTATGTTAATTGTTACTTATAAAACGATATAAGCATCAGATTCTGTAAATGTACCAGGATAGTTTTCATTATCTTTAATAATAACAAAAGGTTGTCCAGCATATTCTACAGCGAAACTTAATCTAGTTTTTATACCAGCAAGATCGATGTTCATTAATCTTAAGTCATTAGAAGCATTGAATGCAGTTCTGTCATACATGATTTCTAATACATCATCAACGATAAATGTTTCAACAACAGTTGCGCCATTAGCATCAATATTTTCTACGAATGTAAATTCATACTCAGCACCAGCTAATACTTGAATAGTATCCATACGGTCATATACTATTGAAGCAGTTTCCGGATCTGTTATTAATCCATAATCAGTTGTAGGTCCAGCTGCGGGCTCGTTAATCTTACCGTAATCAATAACAGTATAACCTAACTTACGAACAACAAATCTACTACCTAAGTATTCTTGTGGAAATTCTAGTTTTCTTACTTTACCATCAATGTTTACATGCATCGTCTTTTTAGGTAATGCAGGATTAATAGTTATAGGCGTAGGTGAGTCAATAGTCTTGACTTCGAACCAGTGATCGAAACCATCAACTACGTCTATCGGTGCATTAATAGCATTAGTAACACTAACTACTTTACCTAGTTGAACACCATCATTAACATCTCTACTACCAGCATCATTTAAGAATGAATCATAAATAGCTTCAACATTACATACGTAACCCTTACTATCATCAAGCGCTGTGAAACCCTGGAATGCATCTGGTGTACCAGCTGACCATGATTTCCAAGAACCATCAATAGTTTTAAGTGTACTGATTTTTAATCTTGGTAAATAACCATTAGATATTTTCTTATCTGGATATGGTAATGCAAGAACATTTAAACCAGGATTGATCGTTAGTGTATTAACATCTAGTGGCGCGCCAGCAAATGTAATATCGGTATCAGCTGTTGCGTTAACAACATAACCCATACCTTTATCAAGTGAAGCGAAACCTTGGAATGCCTCAGGAGTTCCTAGTGACCATGATTTCCATACTCCGTTAATCAACGTCTTGTAAGAGTTGATATCGTTGTTACCAAGTGTCGCAAGACTTAAATCACTATCTTGTGAGTTACCGATTACTGTTATACCTGAAGGTATACTTATATTTTTAGACATTTATCATTCCTTAATTTAAAATTGTTGGTGAGGTATAACTTTCATTTTCCATGAAAACACCACTATATGTAACACCGGCTATAACAACACTGAATGGACGTCCAGTATATTCTGTAGCGTAGTCTACTTTAACAAGTGTACCGTTAGCATTTGTGAACATAATAACTGCTGGAACTGCTCCGTCGTATGCTATTTTATCAAAAGATACAGTTGCTGCATCAGTAGGTTCTGTTACACTAACACCCTCAGCAAAACCACCATTCACTACAGACGTATCATAAGATGTTACTACTGGATCTAGCGCGACTACGGTATCAGTAACTAAAGTAGATGTTGTATCACTAGTATTTAAACTAGCATAGCCACCACCACTTGTACTAATAATAGATACTGCTACGTTTGTATCAGCACTTACTGTAGGTGCAACTGCGGTAACACTACCGCTTAGAGAACCTGTTGGTATCGTAATAGATTTACTATTTGATAAGTTAATAGTTAACGTACTAGCTGGCGCGTTTGCAACAGTAGCAGTGTACGTAATTGTACCACCCTCTACAACAGTTGGTGTTGCGGTAAGTGTAACTGTAGCATTAAGTGGGTCAGGGACTACTGGATCTGGAACTACTGGATCTGGAACTACTGGGTCTGGCTCTACTACCGTACCATCAACAACTAAAACTGTAGGACTACTGAAAATTTCATTCTCACCGAAAACACCAATATAAGTAATATTATTCATAAGCACTGTGAATGCTGAACCGTTATACTCACCAGCAAAGTCTATTTTAGCATTAACGTTATTCGCGCTAATAAACATAATAGAAGCTGGAACTGCTGGATCATATGCTACTTTACCATAAGATAAAGTCATTAGCTTAGAAGGATCTGTTAAACTATTACCTTCAGCTGATTCTCCGTCAATAATACTAGTATCGTATCCAGAAGATAGAGCAACATTAGTGTCGCCACTAATTTCTAGTAATAGTGTGGTAGAATTAATTGCTCTACCAACCATAACATTTTGAATAGATGTAGCTGCAATAGCAACACCAGGTGTAGTACTTAAGTAATAGAACTTACCAGGAATCAAACCAACGAATCCATCCATAAGTCCACTAAACACGATTTGGTGCTTATTAAAATTAAATCTATATATACCAATAACATTCTGTGCTTGATTAGAAACACCGGTATTTAAAGATTTATAGTATTTACCATCTTCTTGGTTAATGTAAACTAAATCGTTTTGCGTCAAGGTCTCACCCATATCGTTACTAATAATATCCACAGAGTTAGAATTTGTGCGCTCGATAGTTTCTACTAACTGTTGAAAAGAAATAATATGCTCACCATTAGAGATATCACCTTCTTTTGTAAATTGCCATACAGCCATCTTATATCCTTATATTTATTTTTTTGTTGAGATTTTAATCCCAGTATATCGGAATGCGTCAACGTTCTATTATACTCAATATTATTACAGATCGGAAGAGCGTCGTGTAGGGAAAGAGTGTAGGATAGGGTGTA
>ERZ890604.407-NODE-407-length-15344-cov-6.224998_pt1 | contig 15344 bp, 13 predicted proteins | sample MGYA00521097_ERZ890604 | MGnify/ENA primary metagenome ERZ890604 (study PRJEB32303, sample SAMEA104408625) | aquatic metagenome | biome: Brackish water; feature: Chemocline; material: water | place: Baltic Sea | collected 2014-10-26T21:54:00 | depth 120 m ... | reverse complement strand
AGATCATCCAGCAGAACCTAGACGCTAAACAAGCCGCTCAAACACAGCAGCAAGCCGAGGACAGGAGCAACGTGCTAAATGCCTTCGCTGGTACAGCCTCCAACATGACCGGCGAGGTTAAGCAGCGTCTTCAGGAAGCCGCAAAGTTAGCGAAGCAAGGCAAGGATGCCCGAGAGATTTGGAAGAAGACGGGATGGTATATCGGCCCTGACGGCAACCCGTATTACGAAATCAATGATCAGAACGTCGAAGTCTCGCCAGAGTTTGTCCAGTCTTCTGTTGGGACATCGCATAGTTTGAAGGAAGTCTTAAATCACCCTGAACTGTTTGAGGCTTATCCAGAACTGGGGGGGATTGAAATCAGATATGTGACCGGGCAAAAGAATAAGGATGGGGGGGCTGAAGGGTCATTGGCTGGCCTCGTACTAGATGATAAAGGGGTGGCTCGTATTCAGTTGAATGAGAATCTTAGGAAAGACCCGCGACTCTTAAAGTCCGTCCTCATGCACGAGGTTCAACACGCAATTCAGGTGCAAGAGCAAAGCAGGGTCCAGGGAGGAAGCGTGAATTATGCGGGACGCACGGACATAGATGGCTTGCTGGATAGAGACTATGCGTCACTTGAGTCTTCTCTTAGCGAAGCGGCTCGTGCTGTAGAGAAAGATGGGAAGTCGATCATTCAGATGTTTCGAGATCTCTACCAAGGGATCGTGTACCACACAAATAGCCCCTCAGATCAAAAAGAGATTCGATCATCCATTCAAGAATTGGCAGATGGTTTGAGCGAGTCCGACAAGCAACACATCCTAGAGTCTTTAGACATTATGGATGGCTTCTATCAGACTGGCGACCCAGACAGTAAATATAAAACCCACCATTACATGGTCTACCAAAGGGTTGCGGGTGAGGTAGAGGCTCGCAACATGGAAGCCCGTCTGTCAATGACAGCAGAAGAACGCCGCCAGTCCTACCCCGATGACACTGCGGACGTTCCAGCTTCCCGAGTCATTCTTGCGGTAGGCCCAGGGACCACCGACGGCAGTAAGGTCCTGTCCCTCTCGCCAATTCCCGGTGTTGGATTTGAAAGTTTCCCAGGCCAGACATTCTCTCGGACCCCCCAGCAGAGAGCGGTCAGAGACATCGAAGCACGACCCGTATTTGAAAACACTGACGCTAGCAACTTTGACCAAGACGCTAACTACACCTTTACGGAAGCAGACTACCGACCAGAAGTTGTTGGTTGGGCAAGAGACTTGTTCGGTGACCGCGTGGCACCCAACGGCAAGCTAGCCTCAGAGAACTTCACTCGCTGGTTCGGTGACAGCAAGGTCGTGGATGCGGAAGGTAAGCCGCTGGTGGTTTACCATGGGACATCAGTAGACAACTTTGATAATTTGGACCCGACTCAATCTGAGTATGGGTTGTTCGGATTCGGCACTTATTTTACTGAGGACAAATCAGTCAGCATTGATTACTCGGAAAATAGACGGAAGGGTGGAACCCCAAGGATTTTTGAAACCTTTCTGAATATCAAGAATCCCATCGACATGGATGCCTCAATTAACCCAGAGTGGGCTTTGTCTGCCGAAGCAAAAGAATACGGGTTAGATTTTGAAGGTCTTAAAACTAATGAACAAGCATACCGTGAGTTAGAAGATGCTCTTATTTCCGAGGGGATGGAAAAGTATGAAGGCAGTGAGGCGATGCAAAATGCTTTGCGAGGCATGGGGTTTGATGGCATCACCCATGTAGGGGGAGGAAGAAAAAAATCTAGCAGTAAGCAGCATCAAGTTTATATCGCCTTCGACCCCAACCAGATCAAGTCCACCAACAACGAAGGCAACTTCAGCGCAGACGAGAACATCCTTAACTCACAGGAGGATGTGGCCGAGACTAAGGCAGCCAACTTCGGCCAAGACTCTGACTACACCTTCGTGGAAGCAGACTACCGGCCAGAAGTTGTCGGTTGGGCAAGAGACTTGTTCGGTGACCGCATGGCCCCTAACGGCAAGCCTGTCTACCAGAACTTCACTCGCTGGTTCGGTGACAGCAAGGCGGTGGATGCGGAAGGTAAGCCGCTGGTGGTGTATCACGGGACCAATAAGGATTTCGTAGCGTTCGACAAGATCGGTGGGCGACCTATTTGGGTCGCGGTAGACCCAGAAGTGGCTAACCAGTTTGTCGGTGGTGGGCGGCGTTCAATAGGGGACAAACCGCGTAAGGGTAGCCGAGTGCTCCCGCTCCACGTAAAAGTCGAGAACCCGATGCATATCCCTGGAACGGTCCATGACGATATGTCTCTGGTGCAACTTCTAGAGATTGCTCAAATTGACACCTCGCCTGCGAACATGCGGAAGATGGCACAGCGCAGCCTCGACACAGGCAGAGCAGGAGTCAGCCCCACGATTGATGACCCTGCGGGCTATTTGGCTAACCTAGCAACGGAGAAGCGCCCGCTCGCGCAACTGCTGGATAACCCCACCACAATCGAAGCGTTGCAGGCTGCGGGGTTTGATGGGGTGCAGACAGCGGAGCGGGAGGGGCAGGCGACGTTCGTAGTCTTCGACTCCAACCAGATCAAGTCCACCAACAACGAAGGCAACTTCAGCGCAGACGAGAACATCCTTGAAAGCAGTGAGGAAGCATCGCCGCAACCTAAGATTGTTCGGGCTTACCACGGCACGGCTGGAAGGTTCGAAGACTTCAATAAAGCTGTTCGAGATGCTTTAGCTAAATGGGATGTCGTAAAGGAAAAGCTACAAGCCGACATTGACAAGGCTCAGGCCGAGTTTAGAAAAACTTCGCGTGAGAAAGCGGCTACCAGTCAAAAAGTCTACGACAAACTAGAATCCGATGAGGCCCAGGTTGAGAAGGAGCGCAAAGAGTTTCGAGAGAAGCACAAAGACCTGTTTGTCTGGGATAAAAATGTAGACCGGAGCCAAGCGGGACTGACTAGCGAGGAATACTACGCTGAAGAGAGAAAGTTTCACACCCGCAGAAATGCGCTACGGGACCAAGCAACTAGAGACTTTCGCAACGACCCTCAAATAAAAGCTACTCGGGACGCTTTGGCAAAAGTAGATGAGGCAAAGAACGCATACGCCAAAGCCAAATCCGAGATGGCACCTTCCGTCAACGAGGACATGCTTAGTGACTTCTTTAGCGAGAGGTTTATTGGCTCAACAGACTATGGCTATGGACCTAGAGGAATCTACTTCACTGAAGACATCGGCCAAGCAGAAAGTTACTCAAGCCCAACTTTCAGCGGTCGAGATAAAGTTCCGGGATACAAGCCAGAGCCTTATGTCTACACCGTAGACATTGATACGTCTCAGTTTTACGACAGCAAAAACCCTGTTCCCGAAGTTGAAAAGGATATACAGCAGCAGACTAAAGTAGAAACTTCCCTTGTTCGAAACAGAAGAGGAGGGCCAGAAGCCTACGAAGCGGCTTACGCACAAGCCAAGCGGACAGCATTAGAAAAAGCTGGTTACAAGGGGATGATTTTCAGCATGCCTAGAATGGCAGGTTCACCGGGTTTCTCTGCAACAGGAGAGGAGATCGTTGTCTTTGACACTTCGGTTATCCAAGAAGTCAGTTCTAAAGACGGGACTCTCTACAGCAAGCAAGGCGACCAAAAGAAGACTCTAGGCCAAGCAGTCTTCACTGACGATGTCATCAAGAAGATCCTCCTAGACCCAGACGCAAAGCCAACGACTCTCATGCACGAGTTGACGCACTGGAACTTGGAGATGATGGCAACCATGGGGTTGGACATCGAAAGCAAGATAGCGCAAGAAGGCTACGAGCCATCACTGATGGAAGCCGAGATGTTGGGTGACATCCAACGCCTCATCAAGTGGTCCGGTTACAAGGGCACTCTTAAAGAATGGAGTGCGATGAGCGTGGAAGAGCGCAGACCGTTCCATGAGGCTGTTGCAGTATCATTCGAGATCTACCTTGTAGAAGGCAAGGCACCGAGTCGCGAGTTACGCGGCGTATTTGAACGCCTTCTTGCATACATCGGAGACACGTATAAGGCACTGGTCGAGACGTTCCAGCAAGACTACGCAAGGGAGTTTGGAGAGCGTCGTGAGGCTTTAGGTATTGACCCTCAATTGCCCGGACTGAACCCCGATGTGCGTGCCATCTTTGGACGCATGTTATCTGCCAGTCGCGACGTTGACTCGTTCCTAGATGAGAACGAATTAAAAACGATGATGATCTCAAAGGAAGATTTTGTCATCTTGCGTGGCGGCAAGAACCTTGATGAAGAAGACAGGAAGGCACTTGAGGCCCAGTGGAATGAATACCATCAAGAGTTCCTTGATGCCATCACTAGGGCTAAAGCCGAACTCACAATCCACCGCATCAATGAGGTCAAATACCAGCAGCGTGCTTACGAGCGCATCGGTAAAGAGATCAAGCGTGAGATCAAGTCTGCTACGGACATCATCCGTCAGCAAGAAGAGAAAGCGTTAAGCCTGACCTCTGTGTATCAATACAGGAGTTGGATCAGGACCGGTAAATACCAGACAGAGGAAGGTGAACGGACGCTGCCGTTGAAAGATGCCGAGGGGAATGACATCAAAAATCCCAAGCTAGACGCTGAAGAAGTTGAAGCGGCTGATCCCCAGAATGCTAAATCTCTCAAGAAACGCAAGTTGACCAAGAAGGGTGGCGTGCCTTTGGAAATTGTCAGGAAAGCATTCGGATTCAAAGATGTTAAAGAGATGTTGCAGGCTTTGGCGCAGTCTAAAACCTTAAAGGGTGAAGTTAACGTCCGAACAGACCAGCGCGTGAGAGAAGAACTGACGGATCTAACAGACCCGGTTCTGATGCAGGAGCGAATGCAGAAGGCTGTTCACAACAACATCCGGCGGCGCATGGTAGCCCTGGAGTTGAAGTATCTCCTTAACAACGGTCGAGCCAGCAAGGTCGAGACTGCTCTTGCCAAGAAAGCAGCGAAGGAGATCATTGAATCGACAGCCACAGGCAACATCGACATCTCTGCTTACAGCCGTGCTGCTGCTCGTGCTCGTAAGAAAGCCTTAAAGGCTTTGAAGGACGGTGACATGGAGGCTGCTGCCTTCGCGAAGCGTCAGGAGTTGCTCAACGAATCCTTAGTCTCAGAAGGACTCAAGGCCAGAGAGGAAATCCGTAGGCTAATGAAGCACAACGAGAAGGTCTTTAAGCCAAAGTCTGATAAGGCACTGGGTAAAGCTAAACACGATGTGATTGTTGTCAAAGCGTTGCGTGCGCTTCTCAGTCACTTCGGCATTGGGCGGGTAGAGGGCGATGCCAAAGAGATGCTTGCTCGCCTTGTTAAGCACGACCCGACTTTCTATAACCAGGAGGCTGAACAGATCCGGTCTTTACTGAGCTTGCCTATTGCTCAACCTCGTGTTGGTGACCGGCGCAAACCTGTTGAGCATTTAACGCTCAAGCAGATCCGAACTTTGCGGATGTTGTCGGAGCGATTCATGCACCGCTCTAAGCAGAACATCAAGAGTAAGATTGAAGGCAAGAAGCAGACTGTCAAAGAGAACCAGGAGTTGGCTACAAAGGCACTGGAAGACAACGTGCCCGTCAGCAAGATAGATCCTGATGGAAGGAAAAGCATCTTCGGGCGCATACGTGACTGGTTCTCGGACCTGATTAGATTCGAGCATCTGTTCCGTCGCGCTGACGGAGGCAAGGAAAGCGGTATCTGGACTAAGATGTTCCGTATGGTCAAGGACTCTGGCAATGCTTACAGAGCAGAGGTCCGTGACTTTACTCTTTGGTTTAGCGAGAGCCTTAAAGCCTTAGACTTGAAGGTGCCGGGAGGCGAGCGTGCGCTGACGTTCAAAGTTTTAGACAACGAAGTTGTCATCGGCGAGGGTGGACTCAATGTGAAATCGAAGTTGATTCACATGGCGATGCACTTCTACTCGAACTCAAGTAACCGTGAGCGTCTGGTCCGAGGCTACGTTGGCAAGCACGAGGACTCAGAGGTTGACGCTCAACGGATGGAGCAGGCCGAGGGAGAGATAATGGAGCAGGCCGAGGGAGAGATACGATCCTTCTTTAACCAGCAGATCCAACAAGGCTTGCTAACAAAGGCAGACTTCGACTTCATGCAGTCGGTCTTCAGCAAACTCAGCGGCAGCGACATGCTTGGTCGTGCTCAAAAGGTGATGATGAGCCACAGCAATTACGAGATGGACACAATCGAGGGAGAGGAGTTCAGCATCCCCTTCCCAGATGGCACATCAAGCACGTATGCCGGTGGTTACATACCTGTCCGATATGACAGGAGCGGAGCCAAGAGGGGGGATGTTGATCAGTTCGAGGAGGACATGAGCATTGACGGTCAGTCCCACCGCATGTTGTCCATCTTGCCTAGCTTTACTAAAGAGCGAACCGCGCCAGATCCAGATCCCCTCGATCTTAACCTATCATCTATTCAGCATCACGCTGCCGAGGTCTACCGATTCATACACATGACGGAGCCTGTGACCGAGGTCTACAAGGTGATCAACGGAGAGGGAGTTCGTAAGGCTTTCGTCCAGAGGTTTGGAGCCAAGGCTTACAACAACATGGATGGATGGCTAAGGCGTTCAGCACATCAGAGGTTTGACAAGGGAGATGACACTGAGGTTGGCAAGATGATGCTTGCTCTGTCACGCAACGCCAACATGGCGGTCATGTTCCTCAACATCGGTAACTCCTTACAGAACTACGCAGGCTTGGTCATCCCGATGCGTCGAGTCGGAGCACGCGGCATCATCTCTGCGTTGATCAGTTCCTCCTTTAGCAGTGCAGCAAGAAAAGAGATCGCAGCCAAGTCTAAGGAGATGGCGGGTCGCTTAGACAGGCAGATCTTCGACATCTACACTACGCAGCAGAAGTTGCTGACAAGCGAAGATGGGATGTGGGCGAACGTCAAGGGTTGGACTAACCGTTGGGCTTATGTGATGCAGCAATACACACAGAACCATGTGGATGTAGCTGTATGGCAAGCCGCCTACAACCAAGAGACTGCTAAGGCTTTGGACGGGCAAGCGTCTGCTGAAGAGGCAGAGGCTCGTGCTGTGGCTTACGCTGACAGCGTTGTCCGTGGTTCTCAGATGGCGGGTGAGAAGGAAGACCTCAGTCACTTTGAATCCGGTGGCACGGCCCTCAAAGCGATGTTCCCCTTCAAGTCTTGGTTCATCAACTGGATGAACAACGCTGCCAACCAAGGTCGATTAGACATGAGCGATGCAGCTCAAGGCTGGATGCTGGCGCTTGCCCAGACCTACATGTATCTGCTCATGCTTCCTTCCCTGCTTGCGACTGCGGCGACCAAGGTCGCGGCGGGTGCTGAGTGGGGCGACGATGACGAGGACTTCAGCGATGACATGTTCGAGTTCTGGTTCCGGTCCCAGCTAGATCAGGTCACCGGAGGTCTTCCGGTAATCTCTGATTTAAAGAGAATGATCGAGGGCAACTGGCTAGACGATAAGCATTGGAACAACCGCTATCCAACAACTCCTTGGCAGAGAGGGCTTGAGAAGCTCGTTCAAGGATCGGCAAAGGGATTCGACTTTGACTCCACGATGGGGTTGTCAGCCCAGTTCGCTGACCTAGCTGGGCTTCCTATATCCCGTGCCTGGAACAGTGCATCAATGATTGGTGACGAGTTAGCTGGCGATCTACGGAGCGAAGGCACGATGGACCTCATACGAGGCATGGCTACAGGTAAGCGCAGTGCTTCCCAAAGGCTGTAAAAAAGACTACTGTTATCACCCGAGTTAGATACCTGACATGACTACTACTATTGCCAACGCCACCCTGACCGTGACGGTTACTGAAGCTGTGACCTTGAACGGTTACAACCAGGGGTCTTCCAACTCCCTGACCATCGCCTCCATCAACGAGGTCGTGAAGCGGATCGTGACGGTTTCTGCTACGGAGACGGGGCTTCTAAGTTTCTCGGCTGCATCGTCTACTGCTGTAGCCGCGACGGCAGCGACCACTTATTTGGCAGGCCACTTCGACCAAGCCAATGTCCGCTACATTCGCGTCACGAACAAGGACGATACCAACTACGTGAGCCTACGGTTCCGTAGTCTGGGAGGGCACGAGTTCGCGGTTAAGGTGGCAGCAGGCAACTCGTTCATCTATTGCTGTGAGACGGCAACGGGTGCCGGAACTGTGGCTACCATGGATGCCAACACTGCCGCGCTGACGGTTGCATTCGACAACCTTGCAGACATCACGGCAGCAGCAGATACCGCAGCCGTAGACCTAGAAGTATTCGTTGCATCGGTATAGCAGGTAAACAGATATGAAGAACTCAGGATACAAGAAGACCAAGTCTACCCCTATGAAACCCTCGCCTAAGAAGGCGGCTAAGAAGATCGGTAAGAGGAAATAACCATGGTTAAAAGACCAAGTGTAATTCAAAACACTGCTGCTAAAGCAGCCTCGTTTTCACCCCCTCTTAGCGGGTTGTATGTCACCGCCGCTCCGACTACCTCAGTAGCCATCACTGTTAGTGGTGTTCCCGTTACCTTCACAGCCGCAATGCTGCCTGCTGGAACTAAGATAGAGGTCGGAGATATTTCTGCCGTGGCTTCCAACAGTTCTTTCAAATATATCGGATTACGAGATCGTAATCTTAATTACGATGCCATATCTGACAACCTAGACGTAGGCGGCGACTAAGAATCAGAAACCCGGTGAAATCCCGTGGTCTTACGGCTACCGTTTGACCCGGTTGTTACCATGCTGCTGCGTGCTCTGTGAGACTCCCCCTTCCCTTTGTCTCCAGAAGAGCAGTGGCTTTAAACGACGGTCGGCGTGACGCTTTCCTGCGTTGGCCGTCGTTTATTTTCCTCCCAGCACCATGACGGTTGGTAGGACTTGCGGCCTGATCGGGACATCAGTGCCCCTGCGAGCGTGGTTGCCCCGCTGGTTTGAGAGGGCTGGCGGGGTTTTTTCACTTTTCGTCTTGCGTAACCTGACACGCCGTGATACGGGTAACGCTCATGGAAGGTTACACGAAACTCAGAGGCGCAGAGATTGCTGCTTCGACTGTCTGGTCTGCGGACCCCCGCACCCGGCTCCTGTTCATCTGCTTACTGATTGCGGCTGATGACCACGGGTTTGTGAACTGGCCTGGGACAACAAACGTCCGCATGATCGAGGACTTCGGTCTAGGCAAGGACGGATGCGTCGATGCCATGGAGCGACTGATCGAGCTAGGGTTTGTGCGGCTGGAGGCTTCGGGTGTGTGGGTTATCGAGCCTGAGAGGTTCCGAGACAGGCAAACCAAGAAGCAGGCGATGGCAGCGAACCGTGTTCGCCAATGCCGAGAGCGCAAAAAGAACAGGGTCAAACCGTTACCTGTAGCGAAGAAGGTTACAAGTAACCGTCGTGCCCCCGTAATAGTATTCAGAGATGGAACTTACGATGATTCGAAGGATGCGTTACATGTCACCAAGAGAACTAATGGTACATGTACTAGTACTAGTACTAGTACCAGTACTGTTAGTACTAATAGTAATGGTGGCGGTCGTGGTTCTCGCATCCTTTGTCCTGATGGAGTTGGGGAGGAAGTTTGGAAGGACTATCTCCAGCTTCGTAAGATGAAGAAGGCTCCGGTCACTGCCCGAGTGATCTCTGTCATCAGGAAGGAAGCGGCTAAGGCGGGTGTGTCTTTGGAAGAAGCCATGCTCAACTGCGTCAGTCACGGCTGGTCTGGCTTCAAGGCCGAGTGGCTCAACAAACGAGGATCTGCTCAGAAAGTGAGGACAGAGTCGGCATCCCATGAGGCTGGCGAGATCGACTTCTAAGCGATGGAACTACTACTACCCTGTCTTGGTATGGCTGGATAGGGATCGTTGATTACAGGCCCACTAGAGGCCACTAGGAGGAAAGCAAGATGAGTGTCAGTGAACCCGAGAGTGTCGTAGAGGCATGGAAAGTCTTGGAGACGGGCGTTAAGCATTGCGAGAAGAATGAGGATCACGGGAGTTACGCCTCCGAGTTGATGAAGCATTCCCATCTACGGAACAGACCTTGGTGGACTGCTTGTCCACAGTGCGACAGTGCTTACGCCAAGGAGGCTGCTGAAATAGATGCCCGTGTGATGGGGGATACCGGCGAGCCGGATCGCTTGATCGCTATGCGTCGTAACTTGGCCGAGATCCCGAAGCGTTACTGGACCGCAAACATCTGGAAGTGGAGGACGGTCTACCCGGCCATGAAGGTCGTATCTCGTGTGGCGCGGGGATACTGCACCAACTTCGAGGCTGCATTAGACACGGGGCAGGGAATGATCTTCACCGGCAACCCAGGCACCGGCAAGACGCACGTTGCTTGCGCCATTGCTAACCATGTGATGAGCAAGGGAGCCACTGCGCTATACAGCACAGCCACTGACTTCCTAGTCAGGGTCAGAAACACATACAACAGCGGGTCTTCTGAGACAGAGAAGCAAGTCTACAAGGCTTTCGAGTCACCGGACCTGTTGGTTATGGACGAGATCGGAAGGAACCAGGAGACGGAGCACAGCGTTGCGACCCTGTTCAACATGATCGACCAGCGTTACAGGTCGATGAAGCCGACGATCCTAGTCACCAACTTAGACAAGGATCAGACGGTGAAGCTGCTGGGTAAGGCTCTTGTCTCTCGGTTCCGAGAAGGTGGGGGCAAGATGCTCGGCTTCGCTTGGCCTGACCTACGGGTCAACGACGGAGACATCGAATCGTAAGATGCGAGAACTACATTTATTCGCTGGTGCCGGTGGCGGCATTCTTGGTGGCATGATGCTCGGCCATGAGCCGGTCTGCGCCGTCGAGATCGACAAATACTGCCGCCGAGTGCTGCAAGCGCGGCAAGACGATGGCTCGCTGTCGCCGTTCCCGATCTACGAGGATGTTAAGACCTTCGACGGCAAGCCGTGGCGCGGTCTGGTCGATGTCATCTGTGGCGGCTTCCCCTGCCAACCCTTTAGCTGCGCCGGTAAGCAACTCGGCACGGCAGACCCCCGTCACCTGTGGCCTGAGATGGCCCGCATCATCAGTGAGGTTCGCCCCCGTCATGTCTTCGCAGAAAACGTTTCCATTTCCGCCTTCGAAGAACCCTGGCGAGACTTACGCAGGCTGGGCTACCGAGTCCCGCCAGCTATCTGTGTCAGTGCGTCAGATGTTGGCGCACCGCACCTCCGCAAGCGGTGGTGGTTGCTTGCTACCGACACCGAAAGCGACAGACGGATCGAAGGGCAGCAGGACCAAAGAAGGTGCAGAGAAGGAGTTCAAGCGCGGCAAGAATGTGGATCTTGGGATGGTGGTGGCAATGCTACCGACCAAGGCGAGCGAGGGTCGGTTCGCGACCCCAACCGCGACGGCGAACCAGCTAGCGCCTTCAATGATGAAGCACCCAGGATGCCGCCGTTGGGCGAACCTACCGATACCAGCAGCCCGCGATTGGAAAGACACCGGCACGGCCCCATCGGAGTTAGCACGGAACACACCTCCATTGGCGACCCATGCTGGTGGGAAACTGAACCCAACGTGGGTCGAGTGGCTCATGGGGTGGCCTCTCGAGTGGACCGACTTAAAGCCATCGGCAACGGCCAAGTGCCGCTAGCTGCGACGACGGCGTGGCTGATATTAACCGAAAACGACGGAGACATCGAGTCGTGACACATCCAACTCTACGTGAGTGCGCCATCGAGTGGATGGACGCGAACCCCGACGCGATGCAGCACTTCGCCCGTTTCGCCGAACAGTTGCGGTTGGGAGGTTGCCGCTTCGGCATCGGCCTGCTCGCGGAGCGCGTGAGGTGGGAGATGACCTTGCGCGGTGCCGTCGAGGACTTCAAGGTGAACAACAATTACCGCGCCTACATTGCCCGTCGATTGATCCAAGACGATCCTCGACTAGCAGACCACATCAAGTGCCGAGTGACCAAAGCCGCAGACCTACCTGCACGGGATGCGATCGTGGCTAACCCGGCTGACCCTTTTGCGGAGTCGATGCGGTGATGAATAACTCCAGCGCAGACAGCAAGGACGGTGACATGACGGGCAGTGCCACAATGCGTGACAGGATCATCTTTCTCGGTCACGATTACCCAACGAAGTCGATGGCATGGGCGATGGGCAGCATCATTAGAGATGCTTGGGTCGATAAATACGGCGAACTACCTGAGAAGAAGTTGTTCACGAAGACAATCGGGGCAGGCTCGCACTGCTTTGCCACCTACCCTGCGGAGTTCTGGCCCGTGATGGATGACATCATCAACAATGCGATCGACACACCCCAAGGCTTTTTGCCGTTCTCTGATCAGGATGAAGAAGACGTATGAGCGCAGACAACAAAGCGGCACGGTTTGCCGAAGCAGCACCGAAGTCTCGTATCATCCTGGGGATTGACCCCGGAACTACCACCGGGTGGTGTGTCTATGATGAAGACAAGCAGACGGCAGTCGCTGCCGGCCAGTTCGATGAGCATCACACCGACTTCGCCAACTACACGGGGCTAGTCACCGATGTCGTTATCGAGCGGCCCAAGGGCCAGGGGCCGACACGCCCACAGGTAGTGGAGTGCGGCATCACCTTCGGTCGCATCATAGAATGGGCATCGCGGAAGTGGCACCCCACCCACGTTCACGAGATGCTGCGCTACGACATCAAGTCGATCCTGAGTTCGGCGACACACGGTGAGATCCATGTGAAGAACGATGCCTCAGCATGGGCAGCACTTGTCTTGCTGCACGGCGACGGGTCAGGAGTTAAACCGAGGTCGCGTAAGGGAGAGGTGGTTGATGCTGGCGGTAGCATCGGGATCGTAAAGAGCCACGAGCGAGCAGCACTTGCCGCCGCCGTGGCATGGTCACTCAAGAACGAGTTACTCTAGGTCAGCGATAGCAGAGCGGATCGTCTTCGAGTCCGTATCCAAAGCCACCGCCAGCAGGTAAACAGTTCCGTTGTTGGGAACGTGCTTGCTGTATCGACAGTTGTAGATAGTCCGAAGGCTCACACTCGATTGTTCGGACAGTTCCGCAATCGAGGTTATGCCAACGGCATCCATCAAGTCATCCATCGAGATCCTTGAAGATCCCTTAGCAGGCTTCGTTTGACTCTTGACCACAAGTCTCCCCCTCTTGAGTATGCTTGAAGATACTCTCGTTGACCTGATTAACGATGTCGATCATAAAGAGAGAGCCTCTCTCGATCTCCTTCTTGCAGTATTGGACCCAGTAATGGGCAGTCGAATGGTCAGTCCTGCCGAAGAACTCACCGATCTCTTGGTAGCTCAAGATCGTGTGCATCTTCATCAGGTAGGCCGCGACCTTCCGAGGCTCACTGCATGACCGAGTCCGCGCCGAACTTCTGAGGTTTCCAGGGGTCACCCCGAAGCACTCACAAACAGCAAACTCGATAGCCTCCGGCAAGATCAGGTGCCGTCCACCTCCGTATGGGAGGATCATGCGCTGCCCCCTTCGATGATCTTGGCGAGGTGCTGCTTGCCTGCTTCGCGGAGATCTTCCAAGTCCTGGCCGATCAGGCCGCTGACCTTCACTCGCATACCCCAGACACGCATGTTCTCCTTGGTCTTGCACTCGCTCAGGGCAGAGAGCGCATGTTCCTTGAGAGGGAATGCCTCTAAGACTTCCGGCTCCGGCTTAGGCTTCTTAGGAGCAGCCTTCTTGACCGGCACCTCGTCGCGTTCGAGAGGATCGTCCTTGCTCCACAACTGCCAGCCGAGGCCGAACAGCAGAGCAGCAGCCTTGCATGTGCCCCGTACGAATGCGTCCGAGATGTCGCGAGCATCGGGGTTCTTCTTCGCCTTCATGGTGTGATCCATGATCGCGTGCGGAACCGGCACAGTCTCACCTGCAATGTGATGCTTGTGCGTGAACCCGATCAACAGGTAGCAAGTGCCGTCCGGTGCCTCATGCACCATCGAACCGCTAGCATTGCGCTCGGTGTAGGGTTGCCAACCCGGTGCGTGCTTGCGTAGGTAGTAGCAGACCCGTGCCCAGTTGACGTAGTCCGCTGCGAACCTGCCGCCACCCTTCTGACTGACATCCTCAGCACTGACAACGCCGTCGAGGTTGGGGAAGGTATCGTATTCTATTTCCATGCTATCACTCATAACTGCTCTCCATCGTCACTCCACGTAGGGTAGTGGTTGTTCTTTGCCATCCAGACCGATAGCAAGCCGGTGAACATTTTCCATCCCTTGGACAGATCGTCCTCACTGACTTCCTTGAAAGAGCACGCGCCAGGATGGTCGCGGCTCACGTAAATGATCCCGCACTTCTGCGATTCAAACGGGATGTCCATCGAATGCTCCAACGCAGCACGGGTAGCAGCAAGCTGCATCCAGTGGTAGTCGTAGGTGCGAGCATCATCTAGCTTGGCTTGGTCGCCGTCCTTGGATTTGAAGTCAAGAACCCAAGCACCGCTGTGGAGGTCAGACTTGGTGCCGTAGCCCATGGGGTGGGCAACGCCTTCCTCTGGCATCCAAGGATGCAACTCCAACGCATCGCCACAGTGCTTGCCGATGATCGAATGCACAGCCTCCACATGGGGCCGATACACTTCGTCGAAGACCTCGTCGCAATACGACTGCTCGATGGCAGAGTGGATGCGTTTACCCTCGTTTGCGCTGCTCTTGCTGATCTCGCCTGCTGCTCCGATCACCATCTCGCGCCACTCAGATGGGATCTTGCTGGAATCCCCCTGCGCTTCGAGAGGTAGGTAGTCGAGCAGATCGACTGCCGCATCCGTTGTCCTGTCCTGCTTCCAGCGGGTAAGGGCCGGAGCATTTAAGAGCGAGATGATAGTAGTGACCCCTGGACACCAATCGTGCATCTTCGCATCCCTGATGGTGGGATTGCGGAGTCCAGCCTTCGTCTTCATCTCGACTTGACCGATCTGGTTACCGGCACGGTCGTACCAGTGCCCCCCTTCGGCTGCTTTCTTGCGCTTAGAATGGGAGGTCATCATCGACCCCCTTCGGTGTGCTGACCTCGCCGGTCGCGTTCCAGGTGACCACTGCTTGCTGGATCTCGGCAGTCCAACTACGGGAAGGAGAGACTACGCCTTCGGGACTGATGCGTCCGTAGTAGCGGCCCTCATCGTCCCCGTAAGGCTTGCCGTTCGTCACTGACACACTACCAGGGTGCTTGCTCCGATCACCGTTGAGCGTGAGCGACACGGCCCACCCGTCAGCGTCGAGCAATACAGACGTACGACGGCGACCGTCCTTCGGCATCGCTTCCAGGGTGCTGGCGACCTTGCTCAAGCCGAGGTCCAAGTCTTCCAACGGTGGACGGTTCGCATCGACGGCGAGCTTGTG
>ERZ890604.403-NODE-403-length-15382-cov-5.607425_pt1 | contig 15382 bp, 31 predicted proteins | sample MGYA00521097_ERZ890604 | MGnify/ENA primary metagenome ERZ890604 (study PRJEB32303, sample SAMEA104408625) | aquatic metagenome | biome: Brackish water; feature: Chemocline; material: water | place: Baltic Sea | collected 2014-10-26T21:54:00 | depth 120 m ... | reverse complement strand
ATTAGGTATTCAGTGAGGGTCATACCTACAGAGTCGGCATCATCGATGAGTTTGCGCTTGACATGGCTAGGAATCTTGAGGGTCAAGGCGGTAATAGCACCAGTAGGTTCCTTGGGGGGACGACCGACGTTTCGCTTCATGGTGGAATACTAGAACAGCCAGAAGGTGGGGAGGACACAAAAGGCTAAAAAGGTCAAAAGTGCTGCAAAGGTCAAAAGTGCTGCGCGCCTGTCAGTTTTTTCCGTTTCCCAGCGTTTTGTCATTGCTTAACCGCCATCCAGTACGTCTTCTTCATCCATTGGTTGACCTTATCCTTGTATAACTCCTCAAAGCGCTTGGTGTCATACTGGCTATTGAGTGCAGACGGTCCCAGTGCAGCCATTGCCTCGTGTAGTACGGGGTGCGTCTCGGGCATAGCGCCAGTCCCGTTGTTTACTGCCTGCAGTATCTGTTGATAGTGTGCCCATGCTTCAGGGGGTGTTGGGGGATGGGTAATTTTATTGGCGTAATCCATTATCCCAATTCTTATCTCCCACGGGCGAGGGGGGAATTCTTTACCCATACAAATGTTGGGTAATAATTGTTGGCACATGGTGTAATCAAACTCTTTGACATATGGTGCCCATGCGGCCGCATACTCCTTGAGTTCCTTGGGTACTAGTACTCGGTCGTATGCGTAGTACACAGTCTTAATGAACTGACAGAGTTCTTCTTCGGTCATCAGCGCTTCCTCCATAGCAGCAGGTACAGGTAGATAAGAGTGAACATGAACACATAAGTCCTCATTCGTTGTACCCCATAAAGCGCTCTATGTGCTCAGTGTCCCTGAAGATCAGTTCTATTGAGTTATAGACTTTGCCGACCTTGTTCTGTCCCATGTGGAAGTGGCTATTGGAGCAGCCGTCTATGGCTGACTTACAGGAGTCCATGTCGTAATCGTAAAGAGCAACAGCCAACAATCTTCGGCGCTTTGCATCCATCATTGGCTTGCGTTTTGAATCAGACTTTAATACCTGTACGTAGTAATTGAACAGGGCCTGGATTTCCTCAATAGAAACAAACTCTTCTTTTTTCCGATCAGAAATGGCTTTTTCTTGTTTCTCGCCTTTTGTCAATCGAAAACGTTTATCAGCCATAAGTAACATCAGAATACAGCCTTTCTGTATTTAATACAACCTCTATCCACCACCGTGGAATATAGGTTAAGTGTTTTCATTACGTAATAAGAAATGAAAACACCTTCTGACAGAAGAACCCTTTGGAGGGGGTCTGGGGGAACCTTTGCTTAAAACTCTCGTTTTTTTACAAAGCGCCGCCGGCCCTCTTCTGAGGGTTTTTTTCTACATTCGGTGGGATGGTCTTCCTGGCCAGAAGAAGTTTATAATGTCCACATATTGTCAACCGGGGAGGTATAAAACATGCGGACGGGGCTACCCTAGCAGCAACAATCTGATCAATGCTGCAAACTCTGGTAAAAATAATTATATTTCTTGCAGTGCACTGCAGCACGCTGTGTTATCTTTCAAATACGCAATTGCGGGTTTCTTTCCCCTTTACCCGTACTGCGAGTTGGAGCGGCCGCTTGGAGTGTTTTCTTTTGGTGGGTTTGGTTCTCTGAGCGGCGCTTCAGATTAGATATCTAGCGGCTCCATAGTGGCTGCCTTCTCAAACATCGCCGGCAAGAAGCCGGAAATAAACTCGCCCATCATGTCGTTCTTCTGGTCCTCGGATGCATCCGGTTCCATTAGATTTATATATTCAACTTTCTCCACAAGAACTTCTTCGTTTATACACACCAGAAATCTGTTTTTATCTGGAGTCCTCCAGATGTCTGGGCCATCACCGTCAACTATGGCACTACGCGGGACTGCCATCACAAGCAGGTATAGGTCTGATTGTGTGTCCTGGCACGCCGCCAGGATGCGATTAGGAGACCCGTCTTCGCCCTCGTAATCCAGGTCGGCCAGTATTTGTTCTATGAACTTAGACATCTTCTGGTGCTTACCACTACCCTCTGGTTGGGACATGTAGTGAATAATACAAGATTACTCAGCGCTTTCCACCACCGTAAAGGTCTGTTAAGGAAAGATTTATTTAATAACTATTGAGGCTTGCAGCACTAAGCCGGTCGCATTTGCTAATGTCGGGGCCATGGACAACGTTACGCGATTCGACCTGACAGTCAGGGCCATCTATTCCTACCTCGAGCGGGAAGGTGACTGCTTCATTCCTTCTACCCACATGGAGAGTGTTGATGGTTCGGTATACCCACTGGGCGCTTGGACCGGTTACGTCCGCCAGCGCCGCCGCCGGGGACAACTTGCGGTCGCTAGAATCGAAAAACTTGAAAGTATTCCAGGTTGGCAATGGGGCCCGCTGCGTCCAGGGCCGGCAACAAACGCAAATCGAAACAATGAGATTATGGCACTGCATGTTGACGGCAAGTCTCTGAGTTATATTGGTGATCAATTTCAACTTTCGCGCCAGAGAGTGCACCAAATTATTCAAAAAACGAAAAAGGTAAACGCGTGAACCACGACGACTTTTCTCTTGAGGAGCACCTTGAGAAAGTATCTGAAGCGCGCGCGACGATTCGAGCCGGCTTCTTAAGTTACATAGTAACAACTCTGGTCTACTCATTAGGATTCTTTCTGGGCGTGCGCATCCTGCAGTCAGCAGATGTGATTTCATGGCGTCTCTCGTGGACTGAGTGTACCAGTCTTGTCGGTGGATTCAACTTCCTGAGAATTTGGGATAGAGCATTCTTCAAGTAACACCAGGCCTTTCCACCACCGTGAGATATAAAAAGGTTTTTTAATCTTCTGGTTTTTCATCTGGGGCATCTAGAAATTCCTGAGGAAGACCGCACCATCCAGGCGATAAAAATTCATCGACGGCCCCGGCATCGTCTAGGGCCCGTGCTTCAGTTCCGGCGACGCCGGCTTCCCATTCGTCTACCGCTTTGTTGATGAGGACGTCCAGTCTCGTGGCGACGAGCATCAGTGTGTTGATGCGGTACTTCACGTAGTCGTCGTCCTTCTCGCCATCAAGATTCGCTCTGGTGATTATGTCAAGAATCTTGGAGATGATTGCTTTGTGCACCTCAAGCATCTCGCTGTAGGTCATTGGGATGTCGTCTTTAAAGTCACTTGGTAAATGTTCCATATATCCTCCTACGCACGATACTGAAGAGAGTGTGACGGCAACGCCATCGGCGCTGAGAGCGTCCCCAGTGCCGATGACGTGCCCTTGTATCGGCGCGCACAACCAACCATAGTTAGCGCGCCGAAACACTTTTGAAATTTCATTTGTTACCAACAGTCTGTACTTTGTCCATACCGCCCAATTGTTGGATAACCGATTTAAAGTAGATCGGGTAATCGTGACTCACGGTCCTACCGTTGTTCATTGAACTAATCATTTTCACAGCGGACTTTACGTGATCAACACAAATTACTTTGTTTTTCTTTGCATGTTTAATGCATTGAACCGCCATACCTTGCGTGAATCCACCGCTTCTAGTTCCGCAGACTCCACCGTCAGTTACCCAAATGATTGGCTCGTGACGCTTGCGTTGTTCGATAGCCCATTCAAGTGCAGGGTAGTCAACACCGTTGCCACTACCGAATTCGGGCATATTCTTTTCCTCAACACACTTACCGTCTTTGGCAAGAATGTGAATGTTGGGTCTACCGTTACCGCTATCCATATCTGAATAGATTGCAATCAATGCACCGGGTGCCACTTTAAGAATCTCTAGTACGTCCTCACGAGTAAGACTCATCGAGCCTGAACCGTCAATCAGTACTACTCCACCCTTTGATCGACGCTCCTGATCAAAGCAACGGCGTTGTGGGTCGGTATAGAGACGATGAATACGCCGTGGACTACGACCGTAGTTTACAGCGATACGTTTTTTCCCGAGTGTACCTTTAGAGACCCTAGATAATATTGTTTCGCCCCAAATAAGTTTTCCCCATTCAGCAGTGCCGTGACCCGAGTAACTAATAGGCGACAGGTCTCGGAGTGTGTCCTCTATTTTTTTACCCTTGTTGGTTACTAAGCGTGATTTTTTTTCCTCTTGCTCGGTATCATCAGCAGAACCGTCATCGGCACCGTCATCAGCAGAACCGTCATCGCCCTCATCCTTTGATTCGCTTTTCGTCTTTACCTTTACAGGTTTGTCTGATTTGTCAGGCGGTTCCATATTGCTAAGTCGGTCAAGGTATTCGCCCCACTTCTCTGTCCATGCAAATCCAGCAGGAGACAATCCAATTGCTCTGTGGACCTCTGTGGAGAATATCGGTTCAGGATGAACACGGCGACGACCTTGTTTGCCAGTGTCCGCTCCCTCGATTTGTTTCCAAAAATGCTTCTGAATTTTCTGCAATGCAGTTGCCCAAGATTTTGATTGACGACGTACGCCAACAAGAAATTTTTTACCGCCAGCAGTGCCAGCAGTTGCCACTGCAAATTTAACTGCCGCATTCCAGTCATCTTGGATTACTGCGAATTCTCCGTCAGCGTCCTCTGCTCCGTCAGTCAAATGACCTAGGTCAAATCCAGCCTTTTGAATTGCGTAGTTAACTCTGATCTCCTCAACCGCTTGCAATGATTCCCACGAAGCAATGCCACGCTTGAGCCAATCCTCAAGTTGTTCTGCAGGGGTGATTCGTGCATGCATTAATTCGTGCGCACGGATGATTCGTTCAAGTTCGCTTAGTCCTGCAGGTGCATAAATTTTGCGATTGATGATGTCTGCTCGTGCTACTCCACGCTTGGCACCGACCTCCTCAACACTCCAGCGAAGTGTGGGTCTGTCGCGCCGTGTAAGAGCGTGTGGTTCAACGGTTGTCTTTGGTGGAGCCATTTATTTGCCCACCGAATTCACTTTGAGTGCGTCAATGATTCCGCTTGCACGATATCCGAATATAATCGAGCCTGCTTTTTCGTCACCAAGTGATTGGCGTAGTGAGTCAAACGCCATAAATGTGCGCATAGAAATTCGGTCACTGCCAGCGTCGGCGTAGTTCACGGCGACATCACGTAGGTCTCGTGAGAGACGCTTAAGTGCATTTGGGTGAGGTTGGTTAATGCGAATGCGCACAGGGAATCGGTCAGCCAATGCCTCGGGCAATTCGTCCATGTTTTCGATGTTCGTTGTCATAACGGCAGAGAAGCCGTGCTTAGGACGAAATACTTCTCCTGTATCAGGATGTTCCCACGAAGCAGATTCAGGACTGTCAAGGAAGTTCAACAGTGTTGCGAATACGTCACTGCCAGCCTTGTCAATCTCGTCTACGACAAGCCGACCGCCAGCGTTCCACGCTTTGAGTGCAGAACCTGCGTACCATTTAAACGCCGTGCCAGTGTCACTAGCAGGGAGGAATGCTCCGTCGACTTGCAGGTTTGACATGTCCTCGGTGCAGGTGATACGGAATGAACCGTTTTCTACTGCTCCGATGTTCATTCCTGCGAATGTCTTGCCAGTTCCCGGCGGTCCGTAAAGGATTACTCGGTCAATCCCTGCTGTGAGACAATCCTCTAGGGATTGCCAGCACTCGGGGAGGGTGGATGTTGTTGGGTTGGTTGTTTCTTGTGTCATACCTGTACCTTACAGGCGATAATGAAACAAGACAACGTTAGGCTTTCCTATCATCCTTTGGGTTACGCGCTTCCCATATCCCGCGCTTCACGGCCCTGAAATAGCCGTTCGCCCGTATCCATGTAACGAGTGTCTGCGACGAAAGCCCCGAGACATCAACTAGTTCCTGAGTTGTGAACTCTTTGTACGGATTGTCAAGAGCCAGTCGCTCTAGCCGTGCGTACTTGTCTTTACGTTTCTCGGGCTTCGTATCCATAGGAATAATCTCGCCTGTAATATTTGGAAGAATGTTCTGTTCCACCCAAGTCCGTGCTTGTTCTTGAAGCATGTAGGGCTTCATAAATTTATAAGGACTCGTACTCGGTTCGTTTTTCTGCCACACCTGTAGTACGTACAGGCATCGCTCCAGGTCAGGTATCTCCGAAAAAACGTGGCGGTGCGATTGAATGTATGTGTCTGTGATTATCATAGTAGCATCTCACCTTACAGGCCGTAATAGAATAGGACAACCTTGAACTCAGATAATCGCGGGGCCTTCGGCTCCAATCAACCACTTGAGAGGGTTCCGTATGCGCCAGAAGAAAACACTTCAGAGCCAGACGAAACGGAAAAGTTGGAAGTTTTGTCAAGTTCCGCCGCGCATCCGGTTTCGGAAAAGTTGGAAGTTTTGCAACAACCTGAAAAGCCGCCTTTTTCCGCCACTGAAGATGAGCCAGTTTATCTCCGGGAAGACTTAAGGCCTCGTGGATAAATAACCAACTGGTTAGTTACTTACTACTTCCCTGTTGGTCATGTTCTGAATCATTTGCTTGATGTCATGCGCGAAACCATCTACTGGTTCTTCTACAACACCCGGCACTCCATGCAAAATGAGCGCCTGGTTTCCTTCAGAAAGTTCAATCTTTTTCGGTAACGCGGGGTCCGATGGAATGGTTATGTTTTTGCGTTCCACCCAAACATCGCCGGCCCCGGCAATCGGTGTTACCCTGAGGTCTAGATGCCCGTAGCGAATACGCGCGCTAATGATTTTTACATCAACCGAAAGTGAGTTAGCGGTGATAGAGCCATCAAGTCCGATGTATGCGTTTGTGTCTACATGCCCACTCTCCGTGCGCGCGTATGAAATTTGCTTACCACTAAATTCAACCTTGGCTGTGTCAACTAGTACAGCGTTCATATGTTTCTCCTTTGTTAGAACTATGTCTTCCACCACCGTAACGTATAGCAATATGATTTCCAACCTGTTGGCTCTTGTTTGATCTCTATAGGTGCCAAATGTCTCGAGCGCTCCACTGCAGCGCGCGGGGTCCGTTCCGGGGCTAACGATGGGACATGTTGCTGAATACCATTACCGCCTGTAGGGTGCACACATGGAAACAAAACTAACAAAAGACCAAATGGAAGAGATGCATGCGGGTGTTTTGAATTTACGCAACGCAATGTGGGAACTAGTAAACCTGGTTGTCGCACAAAAAAGCGGAGATTCAGACGAATTCTGCAACAAGTATCCATTCACGGCTTCGCTGGATGAATTATCAGCCGAAGTAGACGAGTGGGTTTCATCAATTGAAACAGCGCGCGATTACGCATCCATGAATGATCAGATCGTTTCGGATTTGAAATGGTTGACAGATCGTAATTGGTTCAACGGAAAAGGGGCGGTGTAGTAATGGATGAACAAGAACACCCGTTCGTCTCGGCAGATTTAGAAGAGTTGCTGAAAAAAGCCTTCCAAGAAAAAATTTGGGCTGAATGCGCCGAGGGTTTCAACAGACTTCCAATAAGGGAGAAACACGAAATTGAATCCATGTGCGAAACTATCTCGGAGACATACGGCGAGGATTCGCAGGAAATGTTTGACTTCTTTGAAAAGCAGTCAATGCGGTTCAGCGAGACGTATTACTTTGTCTTTGCATTAAACCTTTCAGATCGGGACCACTGGGACGAAGCCTTCGCTTCAGAACTCGCCTAGTGTGTTATGCCATTAGTGCCTGTAAGGTGTATGCATGAACAACTACGATGAAATAAGTTTTGAGGAATGGAAACTAACCTGCTTCCAACCGATCATAAGTTTCGTGGACTCCAAAGGTCTTGATGACCCGCATGGTTTCAGGGACGGTGGCTGGGACGGCTTCTGCATGGACTCAATACTCGTGAGTAAAGACATTGACGGCGAGACAGCGACAGACGGCGACTGCCTTGATTACATTACGACTATCTGCGAATACTGGAACAAGGCGATAAGCGAGGGCTACATATAATGAAAACTGCTATTGGTGCATACGTGACTGTCAAATACCACGACGATAATGACCCTGACAGTTTCTCTAACGCGTACATCTCCTTCGGTACATATGAGGACGACGCTGAGTACGACTCATTCGGCTTTAGAGATGACGAAATCTTTTTCTACTGCGAGGACGGTGAGGCTCAACTAAAGACTCTTATGAATCGCGATAACGGCGAGGACTTCTGGGTAGAGGATTATGATGTAAACTGGAGTGATCATGACTGACTCTTCCGCCACCGTGGGATATAGCCACAATGTTGACTCCTCGGAGCGCGACGTAAAAATCTTAGAACTCGTTGATGTAACAATCGGGAAAATCTCTGGTCGGGGCCTCGTGTCCACTTCAGAGATGACGGACCTGCTCCTAGACATTCGTTTGCACCTCATGCTTGCTGCAGAGACAGAAGTTGTCTAACGCCATTACGACCTATAAGGTGCGCACATGGGAATTCTGACAGGGATAGTAATCTACAGAGTCGGTAGACGACGTGGTAGAAAGCGCGCGGAAAAGAACTTTAAACGTTCCGTGCCGAGCCCCGTATTTGAATGTGACGACTACGACGACTACAATGACCACGACGACGAGGATGTCGAGGAACGACACATAGTACCTTTGGTGATATCTGCTCCATCGGGGCCGGCTCACCGCCCCTCTCATCTCACACGAGGGTTGCGCTAAACCATTACCGCCTGTAATGTGTAGGCATGGAAACAACAACACAACTGGATAGAGGAAGTGCGTCTATCTTCGTAGAACTCAAAGACGGAATTATCACTGTCACGCACGGCACTGATCAAGCAGTCCTGTTCTCCGAGCCTGTCTTGGCAGGTACTTGGGACGCTATGTGGGACGCAATCACTATGGGCGCTGTAGAGTTGCCCAATGTCATTACGACCTGTAAGGTGTAGTCATGGGACTAGATCAATACTTGTACGCAAAGCAATACACATCAGACAGCACTTACTTCAATAAGGCTGAAACTTTCGGCATGCTGAAAGAGACGCTCGGCGAGGACGCACGACACTTAGTCAAAGACATGCCGAGTATCTCTATTGAGATGAAAGTCGGTCAATGGCGTAAGTCAAACCACATCCACGAATACTTCGTGAACAACTGTCAAAACGGCGAGGACGATTGCCGTATGTCGTATGTGAGCCGAGAGAAAATCACCGAACTGCTTGACTTGTGTAAGCAAGTCCTTGCTGATCACTCAAAGGCAGATGAATTACTGCCTACGGCGCAAGGTTTTTTCTTTGGCTCAACAGAATACGGCGAGTGGTACTTCTCGGATGTAGAGGACACCGTATCCATATTGGAGAACGCTCTATCTGTAGGGGATGACTGGGAGTTTTACTACCAGTCGTCTTGGTGAGCGCCGTGCTGACTGTAAAGCAAACGAAAACACTTGCCGATAACCAAACCCAAATACTTCGGGACATACGCCTATGGGCGTATCGTGGCAAGCAAGCAGACGCAGGCGCCGACGAACGCAGAAAGATATTGCGCATCATAGAGAAGTTGGCTAAAAGTGTCTTGGATGATTACCGCCTGTAAGGTGTACCCATGACTACTAAACGAACCCAAACCTGTGAGAAGTGCGACCTTGTAATGGTTGATGACTGGAACCTTGCGCCTATCGGCGCCAACGAGGACAACACCAAGCGCATCTACGAGGATGACGTCTATCTCTGTGATGACTGTTACGACGTCTGGTGTACCAACTACGACATTCAACCGTTGGAAGGCGAATAATGGGTGCTGACTTAATCCTTGCGACTGTGGAAATCCGAGAGACCGAACCTGAATGTCAAGCACGATTGGCTCGCATGACTTTTAGCGAAGCCGACTTTGATCGTCTTCAGGATTGCGGCTCTCCATTAATCTTTGATGAGTGGGACGAAACCATGCCTGACAAGATACGACAAACACTTAAAGACGCAATCAACACCGTCTACAACGCTAACGGTAGGGACGTATCGGGGCTCGTCGTAGACGGGAACCGCTCTTTCGTAACCACTGGTGGTACTTCGTGGGGTGATGAACCAAGTGCCGAGTGGGACGACTTCAATCTGTTCCATGAGTTCTTGGGCTACCCGTATTGGGAAGCGCCTGACAGCGACAATGTGAAGTTGTGGCTGGCGTCATGACGTTGCTCAATATCATTACGACCTGTAAGGTGATGGCATGAACAAATACATAGTACGTATCAGTAAGAACATTGACGCCTCGTTTGTTGTTGAGGCAGAAACCATTGAGGACGCCTACAACGCAGAAATCTCGTTTGAGAAAATGTGCGAGGTGCAAGACGGTGGCTGGGACATTGTTTGGGACGCTGAATTGTTGGAGGGCGACGAGCCTGCCTACATCACGCTTGCCAACATGAAAGAAATCGCAGAGCACTTCCTACCATGAACGACGGCGACGCCTTTGAGGAGTGGTGTAAGAAATACAAGCCAATAGGAAATCATCTTGACGATAACGCTTCGTTCGGAGGCTGGTATGAAGGCGAGGAACGGGGCATCATGTTTGAGACGTACGGAGTTGAGGAAACATTCGTGAGGGAGACTTCTATTGCAGACCCGAACCGAGTATGGACTTATGTGGATAGCGAGGACGGAACTTGCGTTATCAACGGCATGCATTGGGTGAACCGCATTGGTTACTTCATTACAGAACTTCCCGCAGATGGCGATGTCATAACTGTGAGCGTTAGTTCTAATAACCCTGACGACCCTGAACCTTTCTAACTCCTTTCCGCCACCGTGAAGCATAGCCATAACACATTGTTCGGCCCCGCGCCGACGAAAAGTTATCTGACACACGAGTTGTTTCTCTTCAGGCGGTAATGAAACTGTAAACGTTAAAACTTTCGAGAATCGGGGCCCACGCCGCTGCCCAGTGGCTTATGTCATTACTGCCTATAAGGTGGAGGCATGACAACAACAATGACACACAAGGTCTCCATTCGTGGGGAGCAAAATAATCCATTCGGAGGCATTGACCAATCCCTTGAATTGGATATTTGGGAGGACGGTACTGGTCAATTACTGGTGCGCCTCATGAAGGATGATGGCGAGTCTAAGACTTTCGCCAACAAAAAATTCCGTGACTGCGAGACACAACACCACGACAGCGAGCGTTGGCTCAACGACCAAATTGGCTACCCCAACCCATTCGCTGGAATTCTCAGCGAGACTGCGTGGCGCTAATGGGCAAGCAATTTGCGACAGACTTAGCCGATAGCGAACTATCCATGGAGGCGATGCTAGCCATTCACCTGCAGAGTAATCACTATCCGCCAGTACCACTGGCAATGGTGCCAGTCTGCATAAAGGCGCTAGACAGTTACAACGAACACCTGCACGGCAACGAACTCATTGAATTGCCCGAAGGCACATCGTGGCGGGGCTCACCGTCTGCGCCTGTATGGGCGATCATTGAGAGCCATCATCTAGGTGAGTGGTGCTTTGACAGCGAGGATTAAAATTCACCAGGCGGCACCCATGTCGGGGCTTTCATTAGCGTCGGCACGGGATACCGCCGGCCCCGATGCGCGCCTTCGCTGGGCGTTGCCTTGTTCCATTATGACCTGTAAGGTGAAGGCATGACAACACTTACAGAAACCATGACCAAGTTGGGGGAAACTAACCTGTCCCCCGACAACCCACCCGAGAAGGGAACTATGTGCTGGGTAGCACCTGTGGTTTCCAACGAACAAGGCGAGGCAGTCATCGTGACTGAACTCAAAGAGTTCGGCATGGACATCTACGACCTGATTGAGACAAGAGCGTCTGCGTGGGCAGATGACTACAAACAGTTCGTACTCTACACCTGTGGTTGGGCTTCACCCAACGATAGTGACGGGGACATCGCACCAAGCCAACACCCTGAGCGCAAGCGAGTAGCACTTGTTTGTCTTGCCACGAACGAAGGTGAGTTCGGCTCTGCTATGCGTATTTGGAACGACCCAAATAACGGCGACCTACTCATTGAGAACGAAGGCAGGGGCAACCTCAGGGACATGGCTATCGCTATTTGGGACTAACCCAAAGTTCCCCCACGACACAACTCTCCGTTGCTCTGATCGGGCAACGGGGATTGTGTGCGTGCCCGGGGCCTCGCGCACGCACCTGCGAGCCAAGTAGCCTTATACCATTATCGCCTGTAAGGTGAAGGTATGAAAACAACCAACCAAAGGAATGACCGATAATGGCTAATAAATCGCTCAACCTCAAAATCAGTAAAGCCAAACTCATCAAGTCATTGGAGAAGTCTCTAGCAGACCACACCAAAAGGTTTGAGAGCAACGACAAAACACAAGCCGACAATGAAAAGGCGAGCACTGCGTATGACGCAATTCTCCTCAAACTCATCAAGTCGGGCAAAGGCAAAGTGACTGATGTGTCACGGGAACACGGCTATTGGCACAGGGATAAAAGCACACAGCAATTCAGTGTGACTTACACCTTTCCAAAGGGAAGCGCACCCGAAGCACCCGAAGCAAAAGACCTTTACTCCGAGCGTGTCTACAAGAGCGTTGTGGAAGCGATTGAGAACGCACTGCGTATGCTTGCGCTCTCTGATGATGAGTTCGTGAACGCATCAACCATCAAGTCTGTGAGCGAATACCTCTAAGACGATTGGCAAGTCGGGCGAGAAGTACCGATAGTCAAGTAGGGCGAGTGGGGGCAGGGCAACCTGTCTCCACTAAGTCCTTTCCACCACCGTGAGATATAGAGACAACAACAACCACTCAGCCCCGGCGGGCGGTCTAGACCGTGCCTTACGGGGTTTCTCGGCGTCGGGGCCTCGCGCGCGCGACTAGTGTCTTGTGCCATTACTGCCTGTAAGGTGTGTGTATGAACATCACAACAGACAAACTCAACACCCTAAAGGCAGTCCTAGAACTCATAGATGAGTTGGACAACCAAAAGGACTTCATTGGCAAGAGCGAAGTGGACAGCAAATTGCGCTGGACAGCAAAAAACATCGCAGATAAAATCTACGAACTCTCTTATCAGACGGCGTAACGGAATTGCGTTGTACCATTACAGCCTGTAAGGTGTGTATATGAAAAACAACATCAAACCAAAACACAGCAGGGCGATCTCTCAACTGAAATACACGAAAGGTGAGAACACTCTCACAATTCAGTATCTCAATGGAGGTCGCTACATCTACGCAGGCGTTACGCCGTTCGTATGGTCGCTTGTAAAGGGCTACGGCAAGGACAATGGTTACGGAAAAGCCGTGAACCAAATCGTGAAGCCGAACCACAACTTTATCAAGGTGGGCTAATGGAGGCAGACATCATTGGGAAGCGTGTTCGTTTCCTACGCTCATCAGACCCGTACACGAAATTGGAGTACGGTGACGAGGGCGTAGTAAGAAGCGTAGACGACTTCGGGACTGTCCACATCAAGTGGGACAACGGAAGCACTCTCGGAATGATCACAGAGGAAGGTGACCGTTTCCAAATCGTGAAAACAGAGTTGCCTACTACCATTACGGACTGTAAGGTCTAGTTATGGGAATGGACATCTACGGAATAAACGCAACAACCGAAAAAGGCTCATACTTCAGAAATAACATATGGTGGTGGAGACCACTTGCCGATTACATCTTGGAAAATCACGGCGATATTGCCGTGAACTGCGAGCATTGGCACAGCAACGACGGGGCTGGTCTAGACGAAGACTTGTCTCTCGCTCTTGCGAAGCGTTTGGAAGAAGACCTCGCTACTGGCAAGGTACAGAAATACCAAGACGCATACAACTACGAACGGTCACTCATACCAAGAGAAGACTGCGATCTTTGTGGCGCTACTGGGATTAGAACCGACAAAGTCGGCTTGGAAATGGATATGCCCAACAAAGAGTTGCCACCCGAAATAGCGTCTCTGACGGGGCGTACGCACGGCACTTGTAATGCGTGTCTAGGCGTTGGCACTAGGGAGAGTTGGAGTTTGAGTTATCCGTTTGACATAGAGAATGTCCGTGAGTTCACCGAGTTCCTGAAAGGCTGTGGTGGCTTTGAGATTTGCTAATGCCATTACTGCCTGTAAGGTGTAGATATGGGATACACACACTACACATACCGACCACGCAAGAACGCTGGCTCTGCCTACTTCTATGGCAAGTTAGCGTTAGACGCTAAGAAACTGTGCGAGTACGCAAACGCCAATGGCATTCGTATTCGTAATGGCGAGGGCTTAGGCGAACCTGAGTTCACCGAGTTTGACTTCTCAATCAATGGAGACGCAGAAGCGTTTGACAATGGGCGAGACTTGGCTCACGAAACCTTCTATTGGGCAGGTATTCCTACTCAACCTAAACACCGTGAAGGCGAGAAAGACCACTTCAACTTCTGTAAGACGGCTATGAAGCCCTATGACGCTGTAGTAACGGCGATACTCATTCGGGCTAAAGTTATCTACGGCTCTTGTGTCTCTGTCAAGTCTGACGGCGACTGGCAAGATTGGCAGGCAGGGCGTGACCTGTACGAAACCGTATTCGGCGAGACTGCCGAGTGTCCGTTTGAGAAAGTGAGCGCATAGCGTAATGGGCGAGTTCGTATTCTTTGGTGGAGACACAAAAGAGAACACCGCAAAAGTAATTCGCTACAAAGGCTGGTGCGGGGCCCTTGGGCTTGACGCAGATGATGATGAGAACTGGACTTCCTTCTGTGAAGGCGAACAGGAATAATCCTTTCCGCCACCGTAAGGTATAGAGATAACACTTCGGGCTCTGCCCCGCGCTGCGCTTATTTATTAGAAACGCGCACCCGACAGGGTCGGGGCTCACGGCGACGCACCTGTGGATAACTTGTGTGTTCGGGCGACCACTTAGAGTGAAGTTGCCCTGTACCATTACAGCCTGTAAGGTGGGGGTATGACACAAACACTCACAGATACAGCAGACGCTTATCAGGTGGCGTATTTGGCTCTCAAAGAGGCTGAGGAAGCCCTTGCGAAAGCCCGAACGACACTTGAGGCAGACTACGCCCTCAACGGCGTAACACGACACTCAACGAGCAACGGAAGCGTTGTCGCCATTGAGGAAGTGAACAACCGTTCATTTGACATTGACCGTTTGCGCCTTGTTGCGCCAAACGCATTTGACAAAGTCACGGCTCTCAAAGTGGACACGAAAGCATTTGACCGTGAGGTCAAGTCGGGTGAGATTACGCCCGACACAATCGCTCAAGTGGTCACGCTCAAGCCAACCAAACGAGTAACGGTAGGGGTGTCGGTGTAATGACCGACACTCTCACCACTCAAGTCGGAGAGGGGACAGCCCCGAAGGGGGTTGTTCCTTTATTCCCGACTATAGACGGCTTCTTTGACACGGTGTTTGCGATAACGCCCAACGAGGAAACTGGCGAGTACGAGATCGGGGCCTACGAGGCGTTTATTCTCGGCATAATCAACCGTTGGAACGCCGAAGCAGACCTATCCGAAGGAATACCCGAAGCAAAAGTGAACCTA
>ERZ890604.400-NODE-400-length-15410-cov-6.446565_pt1 | contig 15410 bp, 10 predicted proteins | sample MGYA00521097_ERZ890604 | MGnify/ENA primary metagenome ERZ890604 (study PRJEB32303, sample SAMEA104408625) | aquatic metagenome | biome: Brackish water; feature: Chemocline; material: water | place: Baltic Sea | collected 2014-10-26T21:54:00 | depth 120 m ... | reverse complement strand
CGAGCAGCGGCTGGACCTCCCTGATGCAGCATGTGATCGACATCGGTGCAGCGGTAATCCTGGCTTACACCGGGATTAACCTCCGTCGTGGCCCTGCTACTCGTCAGGAGAACATCGAGAAATCCAAGAGCGCGTAGGAATCCCATGGGTGGGGTGACATAAAAAGATATGCCAATACAAGAAAAGTGGTCGCTTTATCGGTGACTAAATCTTTTCTGTGATACATTGCCCACCCGTGATTCAGCAAGATTCTTTAATGCCAATTGATGACGAGGCTTCTCTTGAGCGGTCAAACCGCGTGAAGCAGCGTATCAGTCTGTATAAAGAGGATCTAAGCTGGCTTATGAAGGCACAGTCAGGTCGCCGAATTGTTTGGCGTTGGCTTTCCGAAATGCGGTTTATGTCGCCTGTTGCGAACTCTAATGGTCTGGTTCAAAGCCAGAACGCCGGAGCACACGACATCGGGACTAAGATCGCATCCGAATTGCTAGAGGCTTGCCCTAACCATTTTACCTTGATGATCAAGGAATCGCATGACAGAGACGCAAACAGAAACCCCTGAAACTGAAAACGACGGGCAGGTTGCGGAATCTTTGCTGACCACTCCTCCCGAGGAGCCAAAGCAAGAAGAGCAAAACCAGCAGCAACCACCTGAGCCTCAAGAGGTTCCAGTGGAAGCGACCAAGCCTGAAGGTGCCCCCGAGTCTTATGACTTTCAATCCCCAGAGGGATCGAATCTTGAGACAGATTCATCGGTGGTGCAGGCATTTTCAGAAGTCGCAAAGGAACTGAATCTTACCCAAGATCAGGCCCAGCAAGTGCTCAATGGAGTCGCCCCGGCTCTAAAAAAGGAGAGTGAAGGCTACATTGAAAACCTTCGCTCCGAATGGGTCAACTCGGTCAAGACCGATCCTGAGATCGGAGGAGACAAGTTGCCGGAGAACCTTGGCAAAGCCATTCAAGTATTGGATGCCTATGGAACCCCGGAACTCAAGTCGCTGCTAGGGGAGACAGGTCTTGGCGATAACCCGGAGATCATCCGGTTTCTTGTTAGGACGCACCAAGACATCGGCGAGGATCGTTTCCTCACTGGTGCGAATGCGGACACGAACCAAGCGTTCTCTGCCCGCGATTTCTACAACAACAGTAAGATGAGTTAGGAGTTAGAAGATGGCTATTGTAAGCGCAACGACGCACCCCACACTGCTTGATTACACTAAGCGACAGAACCCAGATAAGAGCATCGCTACGATCGTAGAGACGCTCTCACAGACCAATGAAATCCTTGAGGACATGGTCTGGCAAGAAGGTAACCAGGAGACTGGTCACCGCACGACTGTCCGTTCAGGTCTTCCGGCCCCAACTTGGCGTAAGCTCTATGGTGGTGTTCAGCCATCCAAGAGTGAGACGGTCCAAGTAACCGACACGATCGGTAACATGGAAGCCTACGCCGAAGTTGATAAGCAACTGGCTGATCTCAATGGCAACACTGCTGCCTTCCGTATGTCGGAAGACATGGCGCACATTGAGGGCATGAACCAAGAGTTGGCTAGCACGCTGTTCTACGGCGATGAGTCGGTTGCCTCGGAAGAGTTCACGGGGTTCCTGCCTCGCTATAACTCTTCGACTGCTGAGAGTGACGAGAATGTTTTGCTCGGCACCAATTACGGCCAAGGCACGACTGCCGATGGTCAAACGTCGATCTGGCTAGTCGTTTGGGGTCCGAACACGGTCCACGGCATCTACTCCAAGGGCAGTCAAATGGGACTTTCCAAGGAAGACAAGGGCCAAGTCACGATTGAGGACACTGCTGGTGGAGGCTCTGGTGGGCGCATGGAAGCCTACCGAACCCACTACAAGTGGCAGTGCGGCTTGAGTGTCCGTGACTGGCGATACGTTGTGCGTATGGTTGTAGACCCTACTTGGCTTCTGAAGGATGCCGCAGCAACTAATGCGGTCGATTTGACCAGCATGATGTCAGATGCCTGTGAGCTTATCCCAAGCCTTAGCATGGGTCGCGCTTCGTTCTACTGCAACCGCAAGGTTAAGCAGACACTGCGTCAGCAGTTCGTGAACAAAGTCAAGCAGTCAACGCTTGGTTACGACGAAGTCGGTGGTCGTAGCACCCTGACTTTCGATGGCATTCCGATTCGTAAGGTCGATGCTCTCACTCTCACCGAAGCCCTCTACACTTAATCTTAGGAGGACAAAACAATGATTATTGATTCAAGTTTAGAAATGTGCGATGCCACGTCGGCGGCACTTGGTACGATTGATGGCATCACTAAGGTGGGCAATGCAGTAGATCTTCACCCGCTCTCTAGCGACAACGCTACTGTTGATTTGTCTGCTGGAGAGAAGCTTTATCTCGTTATCGAGGTAACCACACTCTTTGCTGGTGGGACAAATGCTGCCTACAAGATTGACCTAACTACTTCGACGGACGCCGCGTTGACTGGCGGAACGACGGCTAACATTTGGACCACTGGTTCCTTGCTAATGACTAGCTGGACTGCTGGTACCCGATACATTGCGAGCCTTCCAGAAGCCGATTATCACCGCTATTTGGGTATTCGTGGAACTGCTGTCACGGCCAATGTTACGTCTGGCAACATCAACGCCTTTATCACAAAGAACGTAACCAACTGGACTTCGACTGACACTCGAATTGGCTAGTGGAGTCCGTCTACGCCTAGTCTTAGGAGGACACTAATATGATTATTGATAAACACTTGGAGATAGCAGATAACACTGCCGTCCCCTTGACCGGAACTCTGACCAACCCCCTAGTAATTGGTGAGAGCCTTGATCTTCACCCGCTTGTTGCAGATAACCCTACGGTTGACTTCAGTGCTGGCGAGCCGATTTATTTGGTAATTGAAGTTACCACTGCTTTTACTGGCACTTTAACTTGGTACCAGTTTAAGACATATACCCATACTGCAGCTCTTGCTGCTGGGGAAATCGCTTCTGCCGGGACGCAACTATCCAGCACAGGAGCGATTTTTATAGCCGATCTCGCAGTAGGTAGGAGGTTTATCTGCACTATGCCTGAAGGCGAATACGAACGCTACTATATGTTATCTGGTAATGCTAATGATTCAGGAGCAGGCGTACTGACTACCGGAAGTGTCAGTGCCTATCTTACGAAGAACGTAAATAACTGGGTTTCGACTAACACTCGCACTGGCTAGTTGAACTAATCAGGAGAGGAGGGGGAGCAATCCTCCTCCTATATACTTATGAGAGTCAAAGCTAAGAATCGCGGTATCTACGCAAGCCGCCGCTGGAAGCCCGGTCAAGAGTTCGATATTGAACCCAAGCATTTCAACGCTAGTTGGATGGAAGAGGTCAAGCGTGGTCCGGGTCGGCCTAAGAAGGTCGAAGAACCAGTGGCTAAGAAGCCAGCTAAGACTGCTTCAGTAAAAGCCTGATTACAAACAGGGCAAGGGTAGCAGTCGCCGCCCTTGCTCTAACCTTGTAGGCGGCTGTTAGCTAGAGGTGATCTGTGGCCGTCAGGAAGTTCATTGTCGTTGCAGGTCAAGATAACGCTACAGAGGTAGCGAACGCGATTGAGTGGGAGGAGAAGCATCTCTATGCGTCTCTGAGGAACCCCACCAACCTGCCCTCTCAGTCACCAGACTTTGCTGGTGGTGCATACTCAGACATCCTCACGCTGCCCTTCACGTTTAAGGGTGGTCCTCAAGCGGCAGATGATGGAGCCACAATCTTTGGTTCTCATCAGACTGCTAACTTGATGGGCAAGGCTACACGGGCGGTCAAGTATCTGACCTTCTACGACCCGACTGCGAGTTACCAGAACTCAGGCACAGCCACTACGTCTACCTACCCCGGCACAGGGACCATCCTGGCAGGCTCTACGCCTCTTAGCCTGACTACATCGGTGACATGGAAGTATGACCCTACAGGGGTAGTCATTACTCGTCGTAGGACAGGCACAACGCACACGGCCAATACTGCTGCTACTACTGGAAACATCCTGACGTTTGATGCTGCTCAAGCCTTAGTCCCGCCACCTGAAGCGGGTGAACTGTTCGACTATACGCCAACGGCAGGTGCTGCTGGGTCTACTACAGCAATCAAGTTCGAGTCTCAGTTCGGAGGCAACTCAGATCCGGGGTCTGCTAACGACCCGGAGACTACGATTGCGATTGACTCAATCGGCAACCACGCTAGCTACATCAATCAGATTCTCACTAGCAGCGGCAATGGCCCAGGAAGAGTGACTTGCCGTAGCCACCCTGTCTACATCGGTCAACCTGTTAAGTTTACCAACGGAACCAGCGGCACTCACAGTGTGCCTTCTGGAGTTGCTGTCAATACCACTTACTACGTCACTCGAAAGGCGGCTGTATCTGAGACGGTTACGTCGGCTTCATGGGATAATGGTTCTAATGAACTTGTTTTCAGTTCTTCGCACGGGCTAGGGAATGGAGAGCCGATCCAAGTCTCAGCCGCAACAGGTACCATCCCCACCAACTTAGACCCTTCAGCGACCTACTACGTTAAGGTCATCGACAACGTTGAGATCCGTTTATCGGCTTCACTTGCTAGTCTTGCGTCATCTACATACATCGAATGGTCAGGATCGGCTTCAGGCACGGCAACCATTACTAGGCTAGACTCCTATGCCTCGTTCTATGTAGCAGCAGCACCGGGCGGGACCGAGTTGGTTGCTGCCGCAGACAGTGGGCAACACGCTACTGACAAAACTAGCAACCTCAAGATCCTCTTTGAGCCTGTCTTCCGAGGGAGCCTCACAGGTCTTCAAGCTAGGTGTATTAGTGGCACACCAGACAACATAGGCTACGCACGCGCACTACACGATGTGCAGTTAGACGGAACGGTAACCACTGATGAGTGGCCTGCCATTACCGCTGACGGTGACACGTTTGCGATTGAAGTGCCGCCTCTGAACAACCAGACCATCCCATTCGAGAAGTGGGCTATGTGGCTTCCGTGGTCCCCCTTTGAAGGCAACGCTAGCTATGACGGTCCATCTGTAGTCAAGATCACTTCTGACCCTAACGCAGATGTAGAGTTGGTTCTTGAAGCAACGCCGGTCTTGACAGGTGGTGCTCCGGCAGTGGGAACTGCGGTCAAACTTTTCTCCAACGGCACTCTTCCCAAGCCTCTAGTTGCGGGTCAGGTCTACTACATCTTCTCGCTTGTGACTAACGCGACCACGGGGGTATCGACAGTCACCCTGAAAGACGATGTAAGCGATACAGGTGCTGTTGTCGGTGTAACTGGGGGCACTGCTAGTCAATCAAGTATTGGGCAGAGTGGGGCAAGTTCGACGCATGTCATGTTTGTCTACGACCAAGAAGACAAGCAGAACCCTTACCCACCAGGGTTCAACTACCCCAACCATCACGCTACTCCCAGACCTTACCAAGCCTTTGACGGTCCCGGTGAGATTGCGATCAAGCCACAGATCGGGTTCCATTCCGGTCTTGCTCTGAAGATGCACGAGTATACGGGTGAAACCATGCACGTTGCAGTGTGCGCGGTTACAGCCACCTCTATCGGGCACAAGGAGATCTACCCTTCGACTACGGCCCCGACTGCACACAGTTGGCTAGACGCAGGCCAGCACAAGTCATGGTCTGCCGGTGAGTCCAATAACTGCTTCGCTCGACTAGAGGATGTGCTCGATGCCGCCAAGCTAGCCTTCGAAGCTGACGGTGACACTGGGGAGTGCGTCGGGGTCTTCTGGCTTCAAGGCGAGGAAGACGCAAAGCATGAGCAGTTGGCTAACAACTACGAGAACAGTTGCCGCAAGTTGCGGTCCTCTGTCCGTAAGGCGATCAAGGATCGTGCGCTGACTACTTTGGACCAGGAGAACATCCCGTTCATCCATCCCAAGATCACGACTGCATCCAGCCGGGTCTACAATGCTACGGTCAACACTGCCATTGAAGCGTTGGCTGAAGAAGATCCTTACACCCGGACGTTCGAGGTATCGACCTTCGCTCTAGATGCCGGTCTAAGCCCTCCTGTTCACTACAGCGGGGTAGGCATGACAAGCATGGAGACTTCGGCATACGATGCCTGGAGGGATGTCCAGCGCAGCGGTTCTTCTGAGGTCGATGTCTGCAACCTTGCTCTAGCGAACATCGGTGACAAGGCCGACATCACGAGCATCAATCCTTCGGACGGTAGTCGGCAGGCGGACTTGTGTGCTCGATACTACCCGCTTGCTAGGGACTTGCTCTTAGAGCGTCACCGATGGGACTTCACCATTCGCCAGACTGCTTTGACCGCGCTGACCACGACCAGGACAGAGTGGGATTACGCTTACAGGTTGCCGACTGACTTCTCAGGTGCCATTGCCATTCTGGCTAAGGACTCTACAGACGATCAGATTGTGGAAGGCGTGCCGTTGCCGCAACCGTTTGCTATCGAGGCTGACAAGAACTTTGACCTCGTCATGTATACGGACATGGGAGATGCTCAGTTGCGCTACACGGCTAAGACTACAGACTCCTCCAAGTTCTCTCAGTCGTTCATACACGCTCTGTCTTGGAGGTTGGCCTCTATGCTCGCGGGTGCTCTGATCAAGGGTGACGTTGGCGCACAGGCCGTCCAGAGTGCCACTCAGATGGCTGAGTTCTACGCAAGCCGTGCTGCTGCCCATGACAGTCGGACTACGAGAGACAAGCCTGTTGTAGATGCCAACACCACTCCTTGGGATCGGTAGACCATGGCTAACACACGCAAGCTCCAACTGTCTTTCGGAGGTGGCGAGATTGATCCCGAGATGCACTCGCGGATTGATTCGAGTCAATACCAGTCGGGTCTAGCTAAAGTCCAGAACTGGATGGTGGACCCTAAAGGCCCACTAAAGAAGCGACCCGGCTTTCAGCGTGTAGGTAATGCTTATGACAGCACCCGCAAGTCTCGACTGATTCCGTTCACCTACTCGGTAGACCAGTCGCTAGCAATCGAGTTGTCTCACGAGAACATCAAGTTCCATGCGGACGGGGCGACTTTCAAGTGGAGCAACCCACTGACCTTCTTAGGTGCAAACGTCAGCCTTATTAGCGACACGATCACTTTTGACAACGAACACAATCTAGTCACCGATGAAAAGATTGTCTTTGGTTTAGATACTTCAGCAGGCGTGCCTCCTGTTCCGGCAAACCTTGACGTAGGCAAAGTCTACTACGCAATTATCGTTGGTTCTAAAACGATCAAGGTAGCAGCAAGTGCATCAGGAAGTGCTTTAGACCTTACTGGCATCAGTCAACCGACAGGGAACGGGTATGTGTATCGAAGCGAAGAACTGCCTCCGAGTTACAAGGGCAGAGACGATGGTCTGAATAGTTATCAGAACGGAGGCACAAACGGATCTGCGCTTGGATGGTGGGGTCACCCGTCTGGATTTTACCAAGGCCAAAAAGTTAGGATCCAACAACTTAACCCAAGCAATACGTTCGGCACCTTTGTGATGTCTTCTGCCCAGCAGGAAATAGTCTACTGGGTAGACTTTTACGAAGGTGTGCTAAACCACACAGCAAACGACTCATTTGTTTTAAGGACTGCGGAGGAATACTTAGGAACCCAAGCTACTCCAAACACTTTTCTGAATGTGTATAACAATGGATTTGGAGTCGGGAAATACCACATTCCTTCAAGTGAACTATATGTAAAGTTAGTGGCGCACTATGACGCTGGTGACTCGGTGTTCTTTCCTGATGAATTAGCAAACACGACACCAACGGGTAGCACCACAGCATTCATTGTGCAGGGTCTTGTAGCACATGTAGCCACCTCTCTCGTCGCTCAACTCTCTAAAGCAAGCCTTCAAAATCTACCTGTAGCAGAATGGAGCACTCTTTCAATAGATGGAGAGTTGACTGTTGCATCTCCTTATCAAGAAGAAGAACTAAACGAGATAGAATACGATCAGTCAGGCGACGTAGTAACGCTTACTCACCCCAACCACTCTCCGAGAGATCTAAAGCGTTACTCTAATCAATCATGGGGTCTAAGCGAGTTATCGTTTGAACCCTCGATCCTTCCTCCGGGCGGGACCATCAACGGCATAGTAGATAGGGGTCACGGATACAACGTGGACTCTTATGCAGCCAATCGCATAGTCATTCTGGGCAGCCCCCCGTTTGCAGCAGGCGACACTGTCTGGGCGGAGGGTTTATCCAATACTGGTAGTGGTAGCGGCTCCGGCTCTACAATAGGTGATCAATACTTCATTATAGCTGATATTATTCCCACTGAAGCAAGCACGACATCAGGACTACCGGCAAATAACGGACAAGTCTCAATTTCGGTAAGGTATGCAAGTAGCGGGTCTTTAATAACTTCTTGGGGCAACTTGACGAGTGCTTCAGGAAAGATATATCTTGCATCCTCGGCATCTCAGAGATCCGAGAAATACAAGATCACATCACTAGATGTGAACCTGCAAGAGTCTCTTCCTTCAGAAGAAATTGAAGTCGAAAACATCCTGGCGGTCCCCGGTGCAACCAACACGTTAGTTTGGACCAATGCAACTAACGCTACGACCTACAAGATATACAAAGAGCAGAACGGAATCTTTGGGCTTGTTGGTGCTGTAGATAACAACCCTCAAGGTCAAACAAACTTTGTAGACGATTTCATCGGTGCGGACATGAGCGACACTCTGCCGCTCCAAGACCCTGATGTTCTGGCAAGTTTCCAGCCTCGGACAGTTGCTAGCTTTGAGCAGCGTCGATGCTTTGCAGGTTCCAACGCTTTCCCGCGCACGCTCTTTATGAGTCGTTCAGGGACGCGGTCCTCGTTTACCTACCAGATCCCTATCCAGGCTTCAGATCGCATTGCTGTTCAGTTGGCATCCCGTGAGGCGCATACGATCAGGCACATTGTAGGTCTTCAAGATCTTATCGTCCTTACTCAGCAAGGGGAATGGCGAGTCACTGCAATCAACAGTGATGCTATTGGGCCTGAGACGATTGCTATTCGTCCTCAGTCTTACATCGGCAGCAACAAGGTGCGTCCGGTCGTTGTGAACAACAAGATCGTCTTCTGCGCTAACCGTGGCGGTCATGTTCGGGAACTGGGGTTCCAGATCGAGAACGAAGGCTATCTGACCGGCGACATCTCCTTGCGAGCTAGTCACTTGTTTGACGGCTTTGAGATCACTGACTTGGCCTACACAAAGGCACCGACTCCGAAGTTGTGGTTCGTTTCAAGTAGCGGCAAACTCTTGTGCCTGACTTACGTGCCCGAAGAGAAGATCATGTCTTGGCAGCAGTATGTCACTGACGGGACGTTCGAGAGCGTGTGCGCTGTTCCCGAAGGCAACTTCGACAACATCTATGCTGTGGTCAAGAGGACCGACAGTGCCGGTGACTCTGTCCGGTCTATCGAGAGGATGGTCGCAGTGCAGTCAGAGGAGAGGGAAGACGCGGTCTACCTGGACGCTAGCGGCAAATACGACGGCACGAATACCGGGGCCAGGACGCTAGAGATTATCAGTTCCGGCTTATACAAGTCCGGTGAAGCTGTGAGCGTCAAAGCCAACGAGACAGGTGTGTTCGACAGTCTCGACGTTGGCCGAGAGATCGAGTTCACAAGCGACTCTTCCAAGTATCGGGTGCGAGTTACGCAGTTCACTAGCGAGACTCAGGTAGAGGGTGTGCTGCTATCGGACTTCCCGAGCACTTTGCATACCCCGGTCAAGACTACGGCCTGGGCGATTGCCACCAAGTCGATCAGCAATCTGGGTCATCTGGCTAACCAGAGCATCTCGGTCCTCACTGACGGGGTGATGCACAAGGATGTGACTGTATCTGCCGGTGGCACGATCGACCTCGACAGAGCCGCTGTGAAGGTCTGTGCTGGCCTCAAATACACATGCGAGGCTCAGACCCTCCCTGTCAGCTTAGAGATGGAGGCAGGCGGTCAGGCTCGCACAAAGATCATCAACAAGGTCTACCTACGAGTCGATAACAGTTCTGTCCTTAGCGTCGGACCTGACTCTTCCAGCCTTGTGGATGTCGATGGTCTGAGTTCTACGGTCCTGACTACAGGCGAGTTTGAGACTCACATATCGGACTCTTGGGATCCTAATGGGCAGATTGTGATCCAGTCCACTGACGGGCTTCCTGCCACTGTCCTCGGCTTAACAGCCCAAGTATCACTAGGAGACTAATATGGGCGACACATCGCAAAACCCTAGCCAGCCATTTGCTGCTGAATACGCAGCGCAGGCTGCTGAAACTTCTGGCTCAGGTGCCGCTGCGGCTCAAGGTTTTCAGAACTTCGGGCTGACGATGCAGGTTGGGGGGATGATCACCCAGTCAATCGGTGCTTACTACGAAGCCAAGATGGCGCAGCATGAGGGTAGGTCTAAGGCTTCCTCGATGCGCTTTAAGGCAGAGATGGCTGGCATCAACGCAAGCATCGCTCGCGACAATGCTGCCTCTATCCGAGCAGCGGGTCACCATGCTAAAGCCACTGTAACCATGCGTGCAGGCATGGAGATGGCAAAGAACCTAGCCCGTCAAGGTGCTAGAGGCATCACGATCGGCGTAGGCTCTGCTGCTGAGACTATGGCTAGCGAAGAACTCATCAAGGACATCGACGCTTTCACCGTAGACTCTAACGCTATGCGGCAAGCTCAGGCCCAAGAGATACAATCAGTCAACCTCCGCAACCAAGGGTTGCTAGCCGGTGTGTCTGCCCAAAACCTAGAACAGTCAGCTAACAGCATCAGCCCTGGGACTTCGTCTTTCACAAGTCTTATCGGTGGTGCTAGTCGAGTCGGATCAAACATCGGTAACGTGATGGCTTACCGATACGGATCATAAGAATGCCTAAAGTCCCTACTGTTGGCTTAAACGCCTCACCGCTACCCGGCTTCCAAGCACCGGGCGTTACAGCCTACAGAAGTGCTGTTCCTCAAATGATCCAAGAGGGCGGCAAGGCTATGGAGGGGCTAGGCAAGGTCGCTACTGAGATCTCTCTCAAGGTAGAGAACGACATTCACGATGCCAACACTCTTGAGGCTACTAACGAAGCCGAGTTGACATACAACCGATCACTGCAACAACACGAGGCTCTCAAAGGCAAGGAAGCCACAGACGCAAAGAAAGGTGCTCTTGACGATTTTGATGCTGCTATGAGCATCATCTCTGATCGGCTTCATCCGATTGCACAGAGGCAGTTCAAGAAGGCGCGAGATCGACTGCAAGGTAAGCACACTCTTAGAGTCGAGGTTCATCACGCAAAGGCTGCTGCGGAGCAAAAGACCCAAGCGTTGCTGGCTAGGAAAGCAGTCCTCGCTGACCAACTCTTTACAAACCCTATTTCTGCGGGCGAAGATGCCGAAACTATTGAAAGAGTTCTTGGCGAAGGTCAATACGGTCCAATCGCTTCTGCGGAGTTCCTATCGAACTACACTAGATATTTAGCAACCGCTAGAGAGCAGGGTATCCTAGAAGGCTATAGCGATGAGGCCGCTGAGAACGGCATGTCTCCGTTAGACATTTTCGTTCAGGGTGAAGCAGACAAGCTATTCAAAAACTTGGTCGTTAAAAAGTTGGATAGCGAAGACCCAAACGAAGTCAGAGAAGTAGAACGTCTTGTTGACAACTTGCCTGAAGGGTTGATTAGCCAGTCGCTACTTGAGAGCCTTCAAGACCGATCCTCAATCAAGGCGCAGGAAAGCGACGATGCTGTAGGGTTGGTCAAGTCTTATAGTAGTGGAGAGACTCTCTCAGAAGTCTTCGCTGAGATTGATGCTCAATTAAACCATGGCATTATCACTTCTAAAGAGCACAAGAGCAGGAGGGTTAATGCTGCAAATTATTATACGGAACAAAACAGTGCTCGAAGTGTCGATAAGGAGTTATTGCTTAATGAGGTGGCGGCTTTAAGAGCGCAAGGAAAGCCCGTCCCTGAGTCATTGAGAGATAGGGCTGTGGGCTTGCAGGCAGTTCGTGAGTTTGACCGGATTGTAAGCGGCCAAGATTCTTGGTTGCCTTCTGGCAGAGAGACTTACCTTCGCTACATGGAGAATCCCAATCAACTTTTGAGCGATATGAAGAAAGACCCAGACCTACTGACACGGCTTAATTCTCAAATGCCATGGTCAGTTGTGATGGAGCTTTCAAAAATGGCTAAAAAGCAGAGAGAGGCTATCTCTGGAGGATCTGGGACATCTAATGGAAGTAGGTCAAAAGCAAGTTTGTGGACTAACAGAGAGAAGGCGTTAAGCCTTCACTACAAGTATTCTCGGAGTCTCGCTGAGAAGAACCAGACAACCGTTGAAGAGTCGAATGGGGATCTAAGCAAAGACCAGAAGGGAGACATAGAGTTTCGGTGGCGGCAGGCTCTTGAAGAAGCGGCTACCCCATACCTCCAAGAAGGTCTAAGCCCTACTGAAGCATTAGAGAAAGGGGCTGAAGACCTTTGGAAAAGGGGTTCGTACCAGGACGCAGAAGGAAATATGCGGAACACGTATACGGACGTTGCAGGGGCTTTGCCTCAAGACATTGCAAACCTTCGGAATGAGAGAAATGAAGAGGGTCGGCTTCAGGTCGATGTAGCTAGGGAAGAACTAGAGAACGAGCGGATTGATAGATCAGTGGAGAAAAAGATTGAGCAAAAAAGAGCCGCTAAGATGCCTCCTAGCCCAGCCCTTCTAGGGATGGTTGACTACTGGGGCACAATGGATAAAGCGACTCAAGACACGCTTGCAGACCTTCAAGCGTCACAGGAAGTATTTGGTATTCCATTAGCCCTGCCCCGTGAGATCAGACTTATTAGTCAGCAGGAAGTGGATTCTCGCGCAGCAAGCAACATTGAGAAAACAAAAGAGACTAAAAATCTCGAAAGTGAAGACGGTCAAGAGCAGAGGAGGCTTAGGGCCGTATCATCTCTAAACAAGATAATGGAGACTGAGGCATACGATTCTCTTGTTGATGAAAACAAAAAGGGGATAGGCATATTTACGGATGCCTACAATACGCTTGGGTGGCTTTTTACTTCTTATGGCTCTAAGTTTGAAGCAGATGCCGCTTACGAATCCCTCCCTGGGCAGATTAAACCGCAGGTCCGATTAGGAGGCGAGGCGGCTAAGTCAATTACCATCAACGAAGGCGGCGTTGACATCAATGTCTTTGAAGAGTTCATGCAATCTGGCGGGACCGAGGAAGAGTGGAACCAAATTGTTGGGAAACACAGGATAACAGATCACTTTCTTATGCCGAAAGATCCTGCAACTCACGTTCTTCCTCTTGCTGGTCAAGGACAGACCTTGGGAGTGCCAAGGCGAAGAAATGTGTTAACCGCTGCTGATTATCAAGACCTGTCTCCAGAGAAGATAGAGGAACGATCCAGGCAGGCTTTCGCCAGAATTGAGCGGTCGGTTAAAAACATCTCAAGAAAGGTGAAGGTGCTCGACCAAAGGATAGATCGCTTAAAGAGAATGAAGAGTGCTCATCCTGATGATGCCAACCTTCAAGCAGAAGCCGCAAACAACATCTCAACCTTAGAGAAAGAGCGTTACGTTAAGTCGCGGGCACTTGAAATGGCGCAGAAGAAGATGGATGCCAAGAGGGACCAGAAATGAGTGATTTCTCTTTACCCTTATATCCTTTAGAGCCGCAAATGCCGGATGCTTTCTCTATGTGGAAGGAAGCATACTCGCGCCCACCCCAAAGCATAGACCACAAGAAAGTCACTGCTCTTTCTAGGGTTTTCAAAGAAGACCCTAAAAACGTTCAGGGTAATCTTGATGACTACCAAGCGCGATTTGCTGCAAGGCAACTCTACAGTTCATCGTTTAAAAGAGAGTTTCCAACTCTCAGTTCTAATCTAAACAACGCCCAATTCATATCCCGTGTCCGCGATGACATGGGCAACCTGATTGAGACGGAGGGTTGGTGGAACGGAGTTGCTAACGCTTACGCTGTGTCCCGCGACACGGTTGCGATTGGCTACATAGGCACTCGCGCCATGTTAGACGGACGCGATCTCTACCCTTACGAGCGGAGGAAGATCGAGAGAGCGAGGAAACTACAGCGTGCTCACACTGAGAGTCAGCCGGGCTGGGTTGCAGCGGGTGCTGAGTTGCTCGGCACGATGCAAGAGACGCTCATGTATTCTCTAGGTGCCGCTAAGACAGCAGCCATGGTGTCTGGTCCTCTAGCCCCCTACACGGCCCCTATAGCAGGCTTCACTGCGGCCTTTGCTTCCAGCTTCAACCTTGAAGCAGGCAACCTGTATGCCGATCTCATCATGGATGGCTACACGCCTGCGGAGGCTGCAAATATTGGCTATCAATACGGAGCACTCATCGCAGGGTTCGAGTCGCTAGGCATGAAGGGTGCAGGAGCCGGACTTAGAGGTCTTGGCCGAGAGTTGATGAAGGGCAAGGGCAGTAGCCTTTTCGCCAGAAAGACAGCAGGGAAGGCTTTCACTGACATCATCCTTAGAGACTACTTAGCCAAAGGTGTAGGTGGCGAGTCATTGACAGAGGGCATCCAGGAGATCATTGGCGAGTTCGCCAAGACTCGTGCCTCGGAGCTTTACCGCCCGGACAACCTCTACGAGCCGGAATACTGGGACACATTCTGGCACACTGTTGGTCACACTGCCAAGGGCATGATTGTGTTGGGCGGCATCCCTGCTGGCACCCGGCTAGCCATGGACACTATCCGCTCTGCCCAGTCTCAGCATGACGGCAAGAAGGCGCGAGAGGCTGTTGAACTACGACGCAACTCTAAGGCTCCTGAAGCGCAGGAGAAGGTAGATGCGGAGGCAGGGGAAACCCTGGAGTCTACTTACTATGTAAGAGCGCAAGACATGATGGGAAGTATCCGTCAAGCCGAAAAAGTGGACAAGGATACTGAGGGCCGTCTGCGTAAATTACTGAACAGTAAACATAAGGGTATAGTCGAAAAACTAGAAGAGGCTGAAAGGCACGACGGGGAAGTCAAGCTATCCAAGAACGAGTGGGAGACGGTGTTTGCACAAGGACTTGAAAGCAACTTCACAAAGGTAGCATTCCGAAACGTGGCCTTTGAAGAGGGGGGGTTCACTAACGCCGAAGCGGATGCTCACGAGGCAGCGCGTGAGAAGTTAATGGAGGAGGCGAACGAGGAGACAAAGAAGGCTCTTCAGGACATGGACACGTTCGAGGAGGAGCTTCGCGAGGTCCGTTTAGAGATGCGTGAAATGTTGAAGGGTGTTGTCAAAGGCACATCCTCTGAGTTGACGCTAACCGCCGCGCATCAAGCAACGCTTCTTGTAGGCTTCATTCGCCGCAATGCCCTCTTGATGAACATCGGCCCACGAGAGTATGTCGAGAAGCATCTCCCTAAGATCATCCAGCAGAACCTAGACGCTAAACAAGCCGCTCAAACACAGCAGCAAGC
>ERZ890604.396-NODE-396-length-15464-cov-10.352586_pt1 | contig 15464 bp, 17 predicted proteins | sample MGYA00521097_ERZ890604 | MGnify/ENA primary metagenome ERZ890604 (study PRJEB32303, sample SAMEA104408625) | aquatic metagenome | biome: Brackish water; feature: Chemocline; material: water | place: Baltic Sea | collected 2014-10-26T21:54:00 | depth 120 m ... | reverse complement strand
ACATACCTTGGGAAGATGCAAAAGGGTATAAAGATTTTGGATGGAAAAATCAAAATGTATACATACTCGGGTATGAGTACAAACAAAAAGAGTGGGCTTTAAGAGCCGGCTACAACTATGCAAAAAGTCCACTTCGTGAACTTGAGGGAACAACAGCCAAAGGTGCAGCCCTTAACTTATTTAATCTTTTAGGCTTTCCTGTTAATATTGAATCTCACTATAGTGTCGGTGGAAGTTACTCATTGAACGACAACTTATCAGCAGATGTTGCGTTTGTTTATGCAGACGAACAGAGTAATACATATAACACTTCAGCTCTTGTAGCACAAGGTATAGCAAGTGAAGTTTCAGTGAGACATAAACAGATAAGTACAAGTTTACAACTAACTTACACTTATTAAATAGTAAAAAGGAGGGCTGAAAAATATAGCCCTTTAGGTTTTAAACCTATGCGAAAAGTGAGTTTACACTCTCGTTATGGTACACACGACGGATTACTTCTGCAAACAATGGAGCAACTGTTAATACTTTGATTTTATCATGTTCTTTTGTTGTAAGTGTATTTGTGATGATGAGTTCATCAAGTTCACCATGCTCAAGATTTTCATATGCTTTTCCACTTAAAACACCGTGAGTCGCACATGCCATAACAGAATTTGCTCCCTTGTTTTTAAGTGCAGTTGCAGCTTTTACCATAGTTCCAGCAGTGTCAACCATGTCATCAATCATAATAACATCATAACCTTCTACATTACCAATAATTCCCATAACTTCCGCTTCATTTGCTTTTTCTCTGCGTTTATCAACGATAACCATATCTAAGCCCATACGTTTTGCAAAGTATCTAGCACGAGCAACACCACCGATATCAGGACTAGCAATAATTGGATTTTTAAGGTTTTTACTTTTGATATAATGCTCAAATGTTACAGAACCATAAAGATTATCAACTGGAATGTCAAAGAAACCTTGGATTTGTCCGGCATGTAAGTCTATCGTTACAACACGGTCAATTCCCGCTGTTTCATAAAGATTTGCTACTAGTTTTGCAGTAATTGGTACACGAGGAGCAGCTTTTCTATCTTGTCTAGCATAACCATAGTAAGGAACAACAGCTGTAATACTATCGGCAGATGAACGCTTAAGTGCATCTGTCATGATAAGTAGTTCCATAAGGTTGTCATTTGATGGAGCTCCAGTACTTTGAACTATAAATACATCACGACCACGAACCGATTCTGCAATTTGAACTGAAATCTCACCATCACTAAACTTTTTAACATCAGCTTTTGCTAAAGGTACATCCAAAACTTGACAAATCTCTTGAGCGAACTCAACACTAGCACTTCCTGCAAAAATCTTATAACCACGCATGGATATTCCTTGTAGACAAATTAATGTTGCGATTATACAAAAGATGTACTGAGTATATGGTAAAAGCTAAATTTTATAATAAATATTATCATTTAAGTTTAGTGAAAACAAAAATTGGGTTTATGAAGAGAGAGAGTGTAAACATCCACAAGAGAACCAGTCGCATTTAAACTCTAAAAAATAATTTCAGTATAATGTTGTCATGAAAAACTTAGAACTTGATAACATTTTTATACCTTCAAAAGTACCTTCAAAGAAGCTCATGATTATTTTACACGGTCGTGGGGATTCTGCAGAGGGTTTTACCTCTTTACCCCCGTTTTTTAACATTGATGAGATGAATTATCTTTTACTTGATGCTCCGTTTGAGTACTATACTGGTTACTCATGGTATCCACTTCCTCCAAACCAACTTCCAGGTATAGAACACTCTTCGATGATGCTAACAAAAGTCTTAGACACTCTTTTTGAAGAAGAATTTAATGCTAACGAGAGTTTTTTGTTTGGCTTTTCTCAAGGTGCATTACTTACCTTTGAATTTGGTGCAAGATATGAGAAAGTGTTAGCTGGTTATATTGCAGTGAGTGGCTATATCTATGATGCTGAGAAGCTACTTTATGAAATGAATAAAGAGGTTAAGAACTCTCATTGGCTCTGTACACATGGAACTTATGATGCTGTTTTACCTTTTGAAGTTTCTAAAAAGCAGGTGAAGATTTTGCAAGAAAATGGCTTTGATGTTGCATTTAAAGCTTATGAAAAAGAGCATAGTATAAATAAAGATGAATTGGAGATGATTGCAGAATGGATGAAAAATATCATCCATTCTGCTTAATAGTAGTAGTTATTTCTATAATGATTTTCTACTATAACTTTGTTTGAACGACTATGTCTAGGTTGTGGACGTTCATTGTAATAAATTTTATTATAGTAGTTGTTCACTTCAACAGTGCGATTTCTATGGCTATGTCTAGGCTGATGAACTTCAGTATATCTTCCATGTCTAGCATCTATATATTCAGTTCTTGATGACTCTGGAGTGTAAAATGTTTGTGTATGTGTTTGAGCATGATGAGTGCTGTTATCATAATTTGAAATAAAATGTGTCAATGCAACACCAGCTGTAAAACCAAGTAAAGCTTTTTGTTCTGCTTGCCCCCATGCAAAAGATTGAGTTGTGATAAGTAAGCTAAGTAACATAATTTGTATCGTTTTCATATCTGACTCCTTAAAGTAAGTATGAAAATTATAGAGTTAAATTGTGTAAGAATTGTGAATTTTGTTACTGTTAGTATCATAAAAAGATTGAACAAGAAAGTTTGTTGACTTATTTTGATATATAGGAACATGATAATGACTAAAAAGATAAAATTTAGTATTATTTAAAAATATATTATGTAGATTAATGAGGATTTGATATGTTAAAACTTTTAATAATTAGTGCACTTATTTTATCTTTTTTAGGTTGTGACAATAGAGCAAAGTCTACTATTGCTCAAGTGCATTGGGATCGAGATATGTGTGCTAATTGTGTAATGGTAATTAGCGATAGAAATCATGCTGTTCAAGTACAAAACCCTCAAACTAAAAAAAAATATATGTTTGATGATATTGGTTGTATGGCTGTATGGTTTAAAGACCAAAAGATAACATGGAAAGACCAAGCAGTTATTTGGATTACGGATGTAGACTCTGGTAAATGGATAAATGCAAGAACTTCATTTTATGATACTAAAAATAGGACACCAATGGGATATGGTTTCTCTGCACATATATCAAAAGATGCTATTAAAAAAGGTCATGAGGTTATAGATTATAAAGAAGTTTTAAAAAGAGTTAATCACGAAAAATAGGCTTGTTATCTTCAAATATTAGTTTTGGTTCTATGAAAGGGGCTAAGTGAGATAGAAAATTGAGTAGTGACATAATAGGACTAGCATAGTAAAACTTCACTTTATTGTTATATTGCCATAGTTGGTCACTATAGAGATAAACTTGATGAGGTGTATCGCCTATGTTGTCATGATTATTATCAAAGCCTGCATATCTATCCCAATAATTATATTCTATAACATTTGATGGGTACAAACCACTATCCATATCTTTAACTATATCTTCAATATTAGAAAAAATTTTATTATGAGTTATGGTATTGTCTTTGATGCTAGCATGAAAATGAATTGCTTCACTATTGTAAGAGATTTCGTTTCCTATAATATATCTTTTCATACCCTTCATCTTTTCTTGAGAATCTATGTACAAACCTTTGGCATTATATTTGAGAATATTATTTTTAAATTGGAAATTTTCAACACCTTTTATCATTACCCCTATGCCAGCAGTACCTGTAGAACTTAAAATATGGTTGTTAAGAATTTGTGTATTTTTAGCACCCATCAGCATGATTGCCACGGAGTTGTATTGATAATAATTATTTTTAAAAATATTATCGTTACTAAGACTGAGATGGGATGAAAATCTATTTTTTATGAACTTATTTGCTTTAAAAAGATTATTATGAGAGTAGTTGAGGGTTACATCTTTTGTGCCAGTTATGGTGTTTTTGAGAAACTTATTATTATGCGAGTAGTATAGTTTTAATGCATTCCCTCGAAATTCTATATCTTCTTTTTTTGAAGTTATATAGTTATCTGATATGAGAGAATTTTCTACCATGAGCATGTCTATGCCGTAAAGAGAGTCCAAAATCTTACATGAACTTATTTCACATTTGTTAGCTTTGTTAATTCGGATAGCAGCATCAATTTTATCTATTCTATTTCCACTATGAGTGATAGTAAGATTTTGTAAAATAACATGAGAGCTATTTATAGTTACAACAGTGCCTGTATTGTCACCTTTGATAATGGCATTATCTAAACCAATAATCTGTAATGGCTTCTCAATAATAATATTCCCAATATAAACACCAGAGGGGAGTTTGATAGTAGAGAAAGGAGAAGCATGGTCAATTACATCTTGAAGTATCCCACTTATAGAGTTTGATACGACAAAAAAAAGAATGAAGAGTGCTTTTAGCATTTTAAATGATGATTGATACTAGTAAAATCTATGAATATTTTCCATCAGGTTTAAGAGTTCACAATCCTCACCTTTATCTTTTAAAAGGACTATAAGTTGTCTCTCGCTTGCATCAACACTATAATGCTGTTCCATTTGTAAAAGTTTTCCATATATATCAGAGACGATTTCGACAATATGTTTTGACACAGCTTTTCTGGATGCATTATAACCGATAATCTTACCACTGTTAAGATCTTTTTTGATTTCAAACTCAGTAAATATCCAGTAATATCTACCATCTTTAGCAAGGTTTTTAATTACTGCATTAATATTATGTCCTGTTTGAATTGTCTCCCATAAAAGTTTAAATATCACTTTTGGCATATCAGGATGGCGAAGAATACTATGTGGTTGTCCGATTAACTCCTCTTTGGAGTAGCCAGAGACCTCTATAAAGTAATCATTTACATAAGTAATAATCCCTTTTTCATCGGTTTCACTCACAAGATATCTTTTTGGGTCTAGTTCTATCTCTTCATCTTTTGGTGTTGGTCTGTGCATTATATATCTCCATTTAATAGTTTTATAAGTCCATTTGATACTTCTCTAAATCCTAAAACTCTTGCACCGTGATGTACTTTTGAAAATTCTGTTGCATCTTTATATGAATCAAACGCAGGTAAATCATCTCCTGATGGAGAAGTGGCATTACTTCCATAAACAAAAAATGAACCTTTAGCATTGATGAGTTTGAGACTGTTGTAGTCAGTAACTATAATTGTTTTTATGTCTTCTTCACCCTTAAGATTTAAGTAAGCCCATTTTCCTGGTCTATGATAAAACTCAAACATAGATTTTGGAGAAGAAAAATAAATTTCTTTACCATCACGTAACTCAACTTTAGATATCCATCGAGGATGTTCATATACTTTGAGGTGTCTCACCAAACCAGTCGTATTTTTATCATAATTCATCTCATAAGAGAAGAGGGTGCTAGAAGCTAAAAGTGCTATTACAATTAATTTTATCATGAAGAATTCCTTTAAACTAAATCTTTTTTTTCAAAAATTTTATAACCTAAAAAGGCAAAAAACAGTCCTAATATTACAGGGTAACCGATAGAAAGTAGTACAAACACACTTTGACTAACAGAATCAAGTATATAAAATGCTACAGGACCCATAACTGTTAACTCTGGGTCAAAGAGTGATATAGCAGCAACTCTAAAGATTTCCATAGGATTTACTAAGGAAATACCGATAATAAGTTCTGTGCTAAAACGCTGTTGCATCATAAGTGATATGAGTGCAATATCTATAAATGCGAGTAAAAATATCCAGATAAAAAATGCGATACCAAGTGCCACTTCAGAAGATTTTACAAATGAAGAGATAAAAAATGCTATACCTAAAAATGCAGATGAGAGTGCAAACAAAAGCCCTGTATATAAAAAGAAAATGCTCCAAGGAATGGCAGCACCTTTAAAAGAACCATATACTACGGCAATAATCATCGCAAAGATTACAGGAAGATAAACAGTAATAAATCTACCAATAATTTTACCCCAATAATATTGTTTGAGTGAGATAGGAAAAGAGAGCATATATTCTAATATATGATTATCTCTATCTCCGGATATAGAACGAACAGTTGTAATAAGTATGAAGATAGGCAAAATAACAATAGTAATTTGGATATACATAAGCAATAATCTACTTAAACCACTAAAGCCCATCACTTGTGATTCTGTTACCCCAGCTATAAAAAACAGAGCAATCATCCCACCAAATACAAGAGAGTAAACAAGAAACCATTTTGCTCTTAAAGACTCTTTTAAATCTAAATATGCGATTAAATATAAATTTTTCAAAATCTTCCTTTAAAATCTGTCATCTGACACTATTTTGCCAAGATCCATGTAGATTTGTCTGTTGACTAAATCTTTGACCTCTTCTAGTCTATGTGTTACAAAGAGTAAAACTTTATCTTGTTCATTTTGTTGTAATAGTCTGTAAAAATCATCTCTTGCCTTAGGATCAAGGTTTGCAGTAGGTTCATCATAGATGATAATATCACTTTTTTTAGCAAGACTGATGGCAATGAGTAATTTTTGTTTCATTCCACCACTCAATTTAAAAAATGATTTATTCATGTTTGACTTTATATCAAGTTTCATCTCGTTAGCATAATGGATAATTTTATCTGTATCTACTTTTGCACTAATACTAATATATTGAAGGAGTTCATCAATATTGAGCTTAATCGGAGGTGGAAGTTGAGGAACAAAACTGATGTTCTCTAAGACTTTTGTTCTCTGTTTTATAGGGTCTAATCCATTGATAGATACTTCACCATTTGTAGGATGATAATAACCTAATATAGAACGAATGAGTGTTGTTTTTCCAGCACCATTTGCTCCCATAAGTGCAATTGATTCATTTTTTTTAAATTCACAATTGACATTATCAAGTGAAATATGAGAACCAAATTTTTTACTGAGGTTAGAAACTTTAATCATGTAGCCTTCCCTTATACCAAATTTTTTAATCTAAAATCAAAACCAAGTGCATCTTCATGACATACATCTATACATCTTCCACAAAGTGTACAGTCTGCTCCTGTAATGTATTGGTATGTAATGTTTTTTTCTTCTGTTTGTTTTGCATATTTTGCTTTTGTTATCTCTAACACTTGATTTTCAAAACATACATCATGGCATACCATACAGTGATCACAGTTATCATTCCACTTAACCCTCAGAGCACTAGCTTTACCAATTATCCCATAGGTTGTTCCTATTGGACAGATATAAGTACACCAAGCACGACGAGAATAGAACACTTCAAAAGCAAGTACAATTAGTACCCAAACTAAAGAGAGTGACCATCCATAAGCGATAAAACGACTCATAATACCAACAACACTAATACTTTCAAATACTAAGTAAGCACTAGTAAAGGAAAGAATCAAAAATATAGCCCAAAAAATATATCTTACTCTATGGTCAAATTGTCTATTTTTGATGATTTTTTTAGCCACTAAAGTATTATGCCATTTTTCACCAATCTCACTTAAAATTCCATAAGGACAAACCCAAGAACAGTAACTTCTACCACCAACTAAAAGATAAAAAACAGTAATGGTACTAACACCAATAATTATGTTTATATGTAGATGATGCTGTGCCAAAAACATTTCAAGTGTCGTAAAGGGGTCAATAAGGTGAAAACCTAAAAACCTTGAACCATTGAGTGTACCTTCAAGTGTTTGAATGTCAATAGCAAAAGAGAGGAAAAACAGAAGATGGATAGCAATCACAAGGATCCATCTTTTACTCCTATAACTAAGAGCCTTTTTTCCATCTTTTTTTGTACTGAAAAAGGTTGAGTAAAAAGTTGTTCTCTTGATGGTCTCTCTATTATTGTACTTATCCATTATATGTCCTGCTACTTGTTAAGTGCTTCTGCTCTTGCAGGAAATTCACCTATCTCGTTGGCTAATCTTCTTAAATCATCTTTATTTAGTTTGATTAAAAGACCTTTCATAATCATATTTTCAACTCTACCAGCTTTAAAATCATCCAGTTTTTTATAGATAATATCAGCACTCTGTCCAAACAGTTTTGGTCCCATAAGTTGTTTACCATTTTGTTCACCACTTCCATTAACACCATGACATGAAGAACATTTTCTTCTATACTCATCACTTACTTTAAATCCGCCAATATTTCCAGCTTTTTCTTTCAATGCATTTAAGGCTTCATCTTCTTTGTCCCTATCACTTTTTTCTTTTAGAGTTGACTTTTGAACTTCTGCTGTACGGTTGCCGATATCTTCTATTACTTTACCATGGACCCCACCATTGTATGCACCACCATTAGAAGCAGTCCAAGCCATCAGTCCTATTGCTAGTATTGTGAAAAAGCCTACTATTACATTTTTCATTATTTGTTCCTCATTTTCTTGATCTCTAGATTAAATATATAGATTTCATTTGCCATATCTCTGATTTCTTTGTCACTCATCATATTAATTAAATCTTTCATTAATACATTTACTTTTTGACCAGTTTTAAACTTTTGTATTCTGTCATAGATATAATCAGCATCTTTGCCGATTAAAGATGGTCCAATCAAACCATTCGCATAATCATTATGACAAGCAGAACATTTTACTATAAACTTTTTACTGAGTTTTCTAGTAATCATAGAAACTTGAAGCTCTTCATAAGGACTTCTAACATGCATATTTGCATCCACTTGAGTTCTAGGTCTTACTCTTACTGATGCATCTTCATTAGCAGGTTGTGCATTTTGATTATATTCACTTTTTTCACCATAATCATAGTAAAAAGAGTCATTTTTTGCTTTATCTACTTTTTTTGTAGCTACTTTTATCTCATGTGCATTGTCATTTTGACTAACTTCTATGTTTGCACTACTCACAATCTCTGTTGATGTAGAAGATCTTTGTGTTTGTGTGTCATTTTCTTTTGAATCGCTACAAGCAGCAAGAAAAGATATCATTAAAAAACTTGAAGCATATAAAAATAGTTGCCTCTTTATTGGATAAGTATTATGTGTCATTCGTAACTCCTTTTGTATTGCTAGCATCAATATTTTCATATATTATTCTTGGTTTGACAACTATAGATGGCTTGTTGGTTGGGCATACTTCTTGGCAGGCACCACAACCGACACAACCATCGTAAATTTCTGGGCGTTTGCCACCCTCTGTATCTCTAACCATTGTTATGGCAGTTAGCGGATTTGGAATAGGACACATATCTGCACAGAGAGTACATGCTTTTCCTTCATAACCGTCAAACTTTTTAAGTAAATTTGTTTCAAGTTCATTTGAATTTCTAACAGAGCCAGTAAATGCATACATCTTATCACTATAACCTTCAGGCACAGGTTCATTTTTCATGGCAAGACAAGTGTCTGGAAACTCTAAAACTGCTATACCCATGTCGATATCTTCTGCCTTTTCTGTGCCGTGATCAAGTGCACCACTAGGACATGCTAAGACACAAGGAACGGCAGTACATGCATAACATGCTCTTACATTGGCATCTATATAGGGTGTTCCCTCTCCATAGCCTTTATCTAAATCAGCTAATTCAATAGCATGGTAAGGACATACTTGAAGACACTGCCCACATTTTATACATAAAGCTAAAAACTTATCTTCTGCAACTGCACCAGGTGGTCTAAGTCTGTTTTCGTTTCCTCTTGCATAGGGACTAAAAACGATGCCAGCACCTAAAACAGTTCCTAATATACCAAGAGTGGAGTATTTTACAAATTCTCTTCTATCTGTTTTTATTTTTTCCATCATTATCCCTTTATAATCTTTGGTTGCTTATCTTCCATTAAAAAAAGAGGTTTCGTAAATGGAGCTAATTTAGCGAGAAAGTTAAGGAGTGAAATAACGGGCGATCCATAAAAATACTTTACATCCGAATTATAAATCCACATCTGGTCAGCATATTTGAAAACTTTGTGAGGTGTGTCGCCAATTCCATCGCCGTTATTATCAAATCCTTCGTAGTTGTCCCAGTAGTTTCCTACTATTTCATTTTCATTTCTTTTATCATTTTTACTATCATTAATAATATCCTCTATATTCCCTAAAATTGTATTGTTTTTTATAACATTATTTTCACATAAAGAATGAAAATGAACTGCTTCTGAATTATACAGAAGTTTGTTTCCACTTATATAGTTATGTGTATCTGGCTCAAAAGGTGATCTATCAATATATAAACCTTGTGCACAGTAGATAATAGTATTGTCTTTAATCGTAAAGTTTGAAACATCCTTCATCCCTATTCCCATACCTGTAGCACCTTGCGCACTTTTAATAGTATTACCAATAGCAATCGAATCTTGTGAATACATGAAAAAGAGACCAACAGAGTTCATTTCGTAAGTATTGTTTTTGATGAGATTTTTACCTGCATACATAAAGTGTAAAGAGTATCTACCACCTTTTCCATAGTTAGAGACTATCTCATTTCCATGTGAATACCAGACAACCATATCTCTTGAGTCTATGAGAGAATTTTTTTCTATTAAGTTATTATTTGAGTACCAAAGTTTTAATCCATCTCCACGAAGACCTAAGGTTAATTTTTTTGAAGTAATATGATTGTTAGAAACAATTGAGTTGTTAACCATTTCCATATTGATTCCAAAAAGACAATCTTCGATGACACAGTTACTAATCTCACATTGTTTAGCCTCACTTATAGAGATAGCAGCATCAACTTTTTCATGTCTATCACCACTCCCTATAATCTTTAGATTTTTAAGAGTAACAAATGAACTTTTAATAGTGATAACAGTTCCAAACTCTTTGCCATCAATAATAACACCATCTTCTTTACCTATAATAGTTATCGGTTTGTTTATCTTTATGTTACCACTGTAAACACCTGCTGGAAGTTTTAAAATTGAACCTTCAGGTGCATTGTCGATAGCATCTTGTAGTACATTAGCACTAAGTTGCACAAAAAGAACAACAGAGATAATTAATAAGTGTTTAAACATCCAATACCTCTAGTTCCTACAGTGTTTCGTGCATCTCTCTTAACGCTTTTTGTTTTGAAAAATAAGCGAGAAGGCTAAGTAAGCTAATAGCAATAATCATATAAAAACCAATTGAAGGATAAGAGTGTGTAGTAAACTGTGCAATTTTTCCATCACCAAATACTGTTGGCATAAAAGGTTTGATTTTAAATGCTCCCCAATCATGAAGATTGTGTCCAAACCAATATAACCAGTAAGAATAATCACCAATAAAGAGTAAAGGAAGTGAGGCTGGAACAAGCATGATATAATTAAGAATTTTATTGTTATATGCTATAAAATAAATCATTCCAAGTGAGAGTAAAAGGAGTGCATAGATACCGATAGCTCTCTCAAAATGACCACCAACCCACATAGGGTCCATACCAACATAGTGATTGATGGTATTCATCTCATGTACTTCGCCACTATATCCATCAAAGTGGAAATAAACAGGTATTCCTTCAGGAAACGCCGCTTTAGGATAGTTTGGAGCTTCAAGAGAAACGGCCCAAATTGGTAAAGAGGCTGGCCCAATTTCTGCTTGTGTTTCTATCATCTTATCTAAGTTGTTATGAGCATCTTTATCTGTTTCTACACTTTTGTATTTTCCTTGATTGTATAAATTCCAAACAGATTTACTTAAAGATGATACGGTGTCACTTTTTTGTGCACTTATTTTATTGAGAGTCCCATGAAACGAAAGCATTGGAAAAGTAAATGAAAATGTTAAAATTATGAGTGCTAAAGATGCGAATATCTTGGCTTTTGTTAAACTAGGGTGCATATATAATCCTTATGTATGTGTAAATTAAAAATTGAAGATTCTTAAAATAAGAAATTTCAATTTTCAATTTAAATAGGGAGAGGAATTATTAATTCTCTCCCTTATTTATGAAACTAAATCTACTCTAATTTTTAGAATAAATTTGCATTCTCGTCTACCCACTTGAAGTATTCGATAATGTCTAGAGTCTCTTTTTCTGACATATGTTGATCAGGCATTTTAAGATTAAAGTAGCCAATCATACCTTTTACATACTCATCGTTGTATTTATGTTGAGGATGCATAATAAAGTCTTTAACCCAAACCGCTGCATTTTCATGTCTTTGAAGTACACCTGTTAAGTCTGGACCAGATGAAACTTTTCCAATAACATGACAACCACCACAACCACCTTCACCAAATGCTCTCTCACCAGATGCTGCTGCAGGAGATTGTTTAGTAGCGATAAGTCTTACCAGTGCATCTTTTGCTCTAATTCCAACATCTGCAGTTTTAACCATATATTGCCAAATCATATTTTCAAAGAGTACGGCTTTTTCATAGTCACCTTTTGCAATTGCTGCATCAGAAAGTTTTTTCTGAGCTGGAATTTGACCATATTGGTCAAGTGCATCTGTTGCTAAATTAGCTGGAACAGGATATTTGTCAAAGTGATTATCTTTTAAGAACTTCACAACAGATTGAATAACAGCATCAGTTGCAGCATTTACAGCAACAGTCTTGTCATATTCAGCTTTAAGTTGAGTTTTACTCATTGTTTTCATTTTAAGTTTTTGAGCACTAACATATTTTTTGTTAGGATCTTTAACCATTAAGTAACCCATCATTTCTAAGTGAAGTGCAGAACAAAACTCTGTACAGTAGTAAGGAAATACTCCCTCTATATCAGCTTTGAATTTTAATTCAGCAGTTTCACCTGGTTCTAATGAAGCATGAATATCAAAGTGGTCAACTGTAAAACCATGTGTCTCATCTTGAGCACGCTCAAGGTTAGTCAGGTACATAGTAACAGTATCACCTTTGTTTACAGTGATTCTTTCAGGGTTGATATGAGATCGTACAAGTGTAGCATAAATAGTTACATTCTTGCCTTTTCTTACAATTCTCTCTTGACCTGCTAGTGTTTTACCAACATGCTGTTCACCAGTTTTTGAGTTTGTACCCATTGGATATCTAACTTTAGTATGAAGTTTACTAGCACGGATTGCTACAGCTTGGTGAGGCTCACCTAATGGTAAAGGCATATCAACAAGTAAGTCCATTTTTTTACCACTAATATCAATTAACTGATGATTTTGAGGGTGTAATGGACCAACAGGGTCAAACCTATCAATAGCAAGTTTGTTTAATGAAATAATATATTTACCTTGAGGATCAGCAGACTTACCTTCCATTCCACATAAGTGACCTACATTATAATGAACATTTACTTTATCTAAAACTTTAAGATCTTTATAGTTCCATTTTACAATTTGACTATCAACATACATAGAAGTATAAATCTCACCATCTACATTTGAGTATTGGTTATGTAATGGCCCAAGTCCTAGTTCAATCTGACCGTGTAAAGATGATTTCATATCTAAAACAGGGATTCCGTACGGATCTTTACTCGCATACTTATGATCTTTGATAAGTTTTTGAATTTTACTCCATTTATAAACAGAAGCATGAGTATCTAGTTTACCACATACTGTGATATATTCACCATCAGGAGAAACATCAACACCGTGAGGTGATTTAGGTTCAGGAATTAAAAATAGTGCATTGTTTGCAACTGCAACACTAATAGGTATAACTCTAATTCCATTTATTACATTTACATTTTTTTTATTTTTAGCAAGCTGGGCTAATTTTTTCCAATTATACACATGTAAAAAGTCAGTATCATTTCTACTCATACCCGCTTCATTCGGTGGCATTCCAACTTCGATTCCACCTGTGTACATTTCAGTGTTAAATGAGTTGGTAAAGCCCCAACCATCAGAAACACCTTTACCAGAATCACTTAAATCTTGCATATATGGAGGTAACTCAAGAACAAACGAGTCTTTTTCAGAGATACGACCTTTCTTAGGGTCAAATTTCCATAAAGTAACACCACCACGATAAGTCTCTTTGTACTCTTCAATAGGGTGATAGTTATTATCATAAGGTGCAGCATATTGAGCTGCTTCTAAGATATACTCAGAGTTTGGAGTAAAGAATGCTCCGCCATGTTCAGATTTGAAAACTGGATTAACAACGATTTGCTTTGTTTCAAAATCTTCTAAGTCGATAATAGCAACACGAGGGTTTGCTTTATCATTGATTGCTAACCAGTGACCATCATACTTACCGTTTGTTTCAGAAAGTGCAGGGTGATGAGTATCTCCCCAGTTAATTTCACGACCACGAATATTACCTTGTCTTAAAATTTTTTTACTATCTTCATCGTAACCATAACCTTGCCATGGTTCAGGTGTAAAAACAGCTATGTATTTTAAGATTCTCATAGTAGGAACACCGTAAACAATTACTTGTCCACTTTGACCACCAGAACTAAATACAATAAATTCATTTCTGCCACCACTCGGTGTATATGTTTTTGCAGCATGAATCACATCATTTTCTGTTAAGCCTCTTGCTTTCATTATCTTCTGTAGTTCACCACCAGAAGCTGATGCTAAGGTAGCAGCTAGTGTTGTCCCTAAGATAACTGAAGAAAGCTTGTTAAAACTTTTGTACATTTCTTCTCCTTTTGATACCTTTGAGACTACTTAAAACAAAAATAAACTCAAATGATTGACTATTTTAGCCTATCGGTTGAAAAAAAAATTTGACATATATCAAAATAAGCAATTAATTATATAATTTAAGGTTAATATGTACAAAATGATAATTTAAATAGGGCAATCTTCTTTCGTTATGTCGAATTGAAAGAGTTTCTTTGTAGTAGCTGCACTAGTATAAATATAAGATATATTAATATTAGATTCTAAAAATTTCATAGAAGAGTTACAAACTCCATGTTTAATTGAATTTTTCATTCTTGTTTGATCTTCTGCTATAACTGTTTTATCACTTTTACTTCCTGTATTAATTTCAAAAGTGTAAATTATAGTAGCTTCTTGATTACTGACTGTAATGAGTTTTGTATACTTATCAATTGTATGAGGTAAGCTTTTTGAAATTTCTTCAGCAAACATTTTAGCAATTATAATGTTTTGAGACTGCATCTCTTTGCTGGAAAGTTCTTGGTTCTTTAATGGTGTTTTATCTGCAAGTAGTGTATTTGTCAAGGACATTACTAAGCTTAAAGATAATAGTAAGTTTTTCATTTTTCTCTCTTTATTTGTATTATATACAAATGTAGTAAATCAAAATTAAGTTTTATGAAAAAATGAGAATTTTATAGAGTAAGTAGATTAAAACCTTAACTTGGTTAGTTATTGAGGTTTATTTTGTATAAAACTGGTGGAGACGTGCGGGATCGAACCGCAGTCCTAAAACTAACTACCTATGACGTCTACATGTTTAGAAAAGTTGTTAATGTTTAATTTTGCTTCACACAACTTGCAAAGCTACACAAAACGAGCCTCGGGATTCATATAAAGCTGAGACGGACTTTATATATATCTGCATAAGGGTTATACTTCGAATCCTATCTATCCAGAGTCCATAGGTGAAGCAGCCCGTCCTCTAAGAGGGGGTAAAACTTATGCTACT
>ERZ890604.395-NODE-395-length-15527-cov-57.593136_pt1 | contig 15527 bp, 24 predicted proteins | sample MGYA00521097_ERZ890604 | MGnify/ENA primary metagenome ERZ890604 (study PRJEB32303, sample SAMEA104408625) | aquatic metagenome | biome: Brackish water; feature: Chemocline; material: water | place: Baltic Sea | collected 2014-10-26T21:54:00 | depth 120 m ... | reverse complement strand
AGCCCGTACACAGTACGCTTTACCTTTCCCATCTGGGTAACAAAATTCACTCATTTAAAAACTCCTTAATTTGCTTAATCGTTACTCTATTAGGCAATGTTTTTAGTTTATCCCAAGACTTGCCTATATCTAATTCGCTAAGCATAGGGATATCTTTAGATTTAATAGTAGGATGGTCATTCCATTCCATTTCTTCAATTAAAACATCATTTAAGAATTTAATCACTTCAGGGTCGTCTTTAACTAAAAAATATGCAGCATCATGAATCATATTGATAGGAAGTATGTCTTCACATAGCTTTGCTTTTTCAATTCTATGATTAGTAGCAATCACGGCTCTATTAAGTAGCATCCCCCATGATTGGGTTACAGCATTATTAGCACTTCGTACTTCAGCAACAGCTGGGTATGGTGTTTTTATATTATCCATAATAGATTTAGAGATAATAGGAGTGTTAATACGTAAACCAAATGCGCATTCCATGTAGCCATGCTTAATTGCGAAATGTTTGTTTTTCTCTGCAAACTCATCAGATACTACATACAGTTCATGATAACTATTTTCAATCTCTATTGCTTCACTCATAGGGATGCCTGCATTCTTATGTAAAGTAAATGCTGTACCTCCATAGGTAAGAGCAAACGTAGGGCCCTTAGAGTCCTTTCTCAGGTCTGGATACTTAATTGTAATAGAGTTTATGCTATCTACATCTTCAGGGTCTATATCAGGCATCTGAGCCTTATAGTATGAATATGCGTTTAGGCAGTGTGAGTCATACCCCTGGGTATATATTTTAATTCTATTAGGGTCTTGGGAGACAATAGCATTAATACGTGCCTCTAAAGCATTATAGTCAGCACCAGCGAATAGGAATCCTTCTGGGGCAACCACACAACTTTTAATAAGTTTTCCCATCTTACCCTGTGCAGGTAAGTTAGTTAGATTAGGTGAGTTACTAGATAGTCTTCCTGACTGCGTCCCTCCTAATTTTAGATTACCATGCAGGAAATCTCCACCAGCTTTAAAAGCTTTTAGGAATGTTCCTGTTATCTTAGTTATCTCTGATATTTTCAAGATAGTTTCTATCAGTGTGACAGCCTCTGGATTATCTGTGTGATGTATAAGTTTTTTTAAAGTCTTTGCATCAGTAGCAGGGCTTCCTCCATCAGTCTTATCTAAAATAGGCAGGTCTAGGTGAGTGTGCAATATAGTTGCTACTTGTTTACCAGAACCTGGGTTAAATTTAATTTCTCTAAAGTCTTCGATAGGCTTTACTTTTGTTGTTAGTTTAGCATTAGCAGCATGCATAGCTTCTTCTTGAAATGAAAGGTTAGCTGTTTGTACGATATCAGAAGCTTGTAAGGATTTCCTTAACTGTGCTTCTTCTTTATCTAATTGAGTGTATACACACTCTACTACTTCCTGGTCTAGTGGTAACCCCACTAACATCATTTTCAGAATAGGCTTAATACTTGGTTGAAATATTTCAACATAAGCTTCAGAATCTATCTGAGCTTCATATTTATCATAGACAAACCATGCAGCTAACGTATCAATTAAGTTGTATTTTAACAAATCTTTCTGAGCATGTTTAGTTGCGTCTGTGACATCTAAGGCGTAGTTTCCCACGTACTCTATGGAATTGCCTTTAAGTCCTAAATCTACTGTAGTAGTAGAGTTCTTAGCTAAGTAAGCTAACAACATTGTGTCATCTACTGTTTCAAATACATCAAGTCCTTGCTGCATTCCTTTATAGTCTGTTTCAGTCTCCATCCACCAGTTACTAATCATTAGCTTAGCATCAAATAATGCATTATGCATAATAAGAGTACCTGAGTAATTTACTAGGAATTCTTTAACATTCCAGTATCCTGTTTCACGTAGATCAATAGCAATACCATTATGTTTGTCCCACGCAAAAGCGATGGTAATAATAGCATCAGTTAACTTTAATCCTGTGGTTTCAACGTCAACTGTAAGTTTAGGATATTTATATAAACTGTCTAATAAATCCTTTTCAGTATCTAGTGCAACAGAGTATTCTTCTGTGTAGATAACTGCAGATTTTACAAAACCTGCTATAGTTTTCAGTCCTAAATCAATTAGTTGTTGGTTTTCTGGTTGTTTATATAGTGATTTGTAGTTAGGTACATATACACATCTAAAATCTTCATAGCCTTCTAGTTGCCCCATCACAGATACGCCATAATTTTTAGATACCTTAGTAGCTTTAGTAACCCACTTGTAGTAGTTGCTATCTGCAATAACTAAATTAGTTATAGTAGTAGGCAGTTCCTCTAGTATTTTAGCTAACCAAGCTTTTCCTACCCTAGCTGTGACTTTTTTAGGGTTATCATAAATCAACTTGTAAGTTTCAGTATGTTCTCTGTGTATCCCCAGTTCAGTTAAAGGCTTGTAATAATAATCATTTAATGACTGGAAATTAATTGCATCATCTTTTATTAAGATGGCAGTAGTAATATTAGCCATAATTAGTGACGAATAGTGTGGCTATCCGATATTAGTTGTAGGATTTTTGTAGCTTTAACAAAGTATTCTTCAGAGTGTGTCTCAAAGAATTCAAGAGCTTCAGCTGAAGTTATGTTGTATATACTACTAGTTGCTTCAATAGCTCCCAGATAGTATTCAAAAGCTAATGCTTTTGCCAGTGTGTCTATTTCATTCATTTATGTAGATAGTCTCCCCGACTTGTGCTGGTTCATGCTGTGAATTACATACCCATAGGATATCGTAAGGTACGTCCTCTGTTATATCATCTGCATATAAATCAGTAAAGTATATTAACACAGCAGGGGGATTTGCATTACAATAATTTATAACAGGTTCAAAAGCTGTCCCTCCTCCACCTGTAAAAGGTAAAGATAGGATATCTGTATAGTCATCTATTTCATGTACAGCATGAATTTTGTAATCACAATCAATAATAGTTAGTGTTTTAGGATGATAGGTTTCACGGATACTTTCAACTTCAGTCAACAACTCCTTTATCTCTTCATCAGTGACACTGCCACTAGTATCAATAGCAATAACAATATTACCGATAGTTTCAGAATGTAGACTAGGTAAGTAATGATTTGGCATGTAGCGTTTATTAGGGCGACTCCATGAATAATCAGTATTAGTTCTATCAGATAAATATCTAGATAGTAGTTGTCTCCAATCAAGTTTAGGATTAATTAGATTATCTATCATTCTGGATATTTCTCCAGGGATTTCTCCTTGAGCTTTATTTGCCATCATAGACTGTGTCTGAGCTTGCACAATAATACTAGTTAGTTGTGCAGTAAGTTCTTTTCCACTTATAGCTTCTCCTGTACCTTCCCCACTCTCAAGTAGGTCTGGTGCGAAGTCAGAATAATCTTCTGAGCTATCATAAATTAGGTCATATACTTTTTCAGTAGTCATATTAGCGTACTGTTCATCGTATAAACCTCCTTTAGGCAATCTAAAGTCAGCTTTTACTAGCATATAGTTAATTACATAATCTCCTGCTACGTTCCATAGAACCTTATCTCTTCCTCCTAAACGAGTTAGGTGTTGGTAGGCCACATGCCACACTTCGTGTGCCATGAGTCCAGTAAGTTCTTCTGTAGGCATGTCTTTAATAAAGTCAGGGTTGTATAAGATATTTAACCCATCTGTGGCTGCAGTAGGTATTATTGTAGTTATTTTGTGCTTTAAACGAAGACAGATAGTAGATAGAAAAACAGATTTAGACATTAGCTGAATCTTGGCATACCGGATTTTGTCTTCTACATTTGTTTCCATAATACTATCCTATCATTAGGTGGGCGTTATCTGTAACCCACTTGATAATTAAAGGGTGCCCCTTTAAATCAGGTGTTTTACTATAAACATCTTTAAGCGTCAGTAACTGCATTTCTGGTGGAAGCTTGCCAGTTACTTTTATGAGTGCATCGATATTATCAGCATTCATGTTATGACTTATCAATGTAGTGATAGCATATTGCTTATCAGGTTCAGAGTTTCCAGGAAGTTTTACTCCTGTAGGATTATTAATCATATCTTCAATAGTAGGTAGTGAAGTATAAATATCACAATAGGCTTTGAATTCTGTAGCAGGTCCTTGTCCTACAGTACCTGACATTAAGGCATAATCTACATAATCAAATTTAGAGGTGTGCTTTATGATGTCAGAGAGAAAACTCCAGGTACGTGGGCATGCAAATGTATCATCATTATGATTTGGATCGAATGTGTGTAGACGTTCTGGTCTAAATTTAATAAATGAAATGACACGATGGTCAATACCATTATTATTAGCCCACTCTAACCAGTCATCATGACTAGTAACTAAGTTCAAGTGAATAAGTCGTGATTGCATCGCAGTACTTAAACGATTAACTACTGCTTTGTCTGTTGTTTTATTTCCTGCACACACTACCCATGTATTTGGATGTAAGTTGTAGTCACCAACTTTTCTATCTAATACAATCTTGTATGCTGCGGCTTGTAAATTAGGTGTTGCACTATTCATTTCATCTAAGAAAATTAGCCACCCTTTTTTTCCTTTAGGAAGTTCATCAATACCTTCCAGTGGAAATATAGATGGTGGAGCATAGCTCATACGTAATCCATCATGTGTAGGAAACCCTAATAAATCTGTAGGGTCTGCCTGTGCTAATCTTAGGTCACGTACTTCTAGGTCTACGCTCTTAGCTAAATTATTAATGATATCGGATTTTCCAATACCTGGTGAGCCTACCAACATAGGTACTTTATCTGCTCTAAATAAGCGCTTCAGTCCTTGGATAGTGTCTTTCGGTGTTATCTCTAGTGACATATCATCCCTCCAAAATATTCATAGTCATTCTACGGTTGATAGCATCTAAATCTAGCTTTGACTCTAAATCTAATACTGTCTGTGTATGTTCCTTTTTCCTGATAGGTTCAGGTGGAATGTGTTTAAGTAATGCAGGGTATAACTCCCATAGCTTACGTAACTGTGTAGTCGTATTAACAGCAGACATACTCTCATCTACGAATGCACGTAGTTGTACTTTCTCTGAGTTTAAAGCTGTGCCTTCTTCTACGATTACTTGTGCACGTTCAGTCAGGCTAGCATCTAATTCTAGAGCTATAGCATGCGAACTATAACCAGAGCCTTTTAAAAGCATAGGCATAGGGTTTTCAAAGTAATAAGACCAAGAGGCTTCATAACCGTTATCCATAACTTTAGTAGACGCATGCCTATCCTTAGCTAATAATTCAATTGGTAATTGCTTTGCAATAGCTTCATATTGGGCATACCATAGAAAGTAATTCTCTTTAGCTATGTTATCCTTAGCGCTTTCTAATTTCTTCTGGGGCTTATCGAAGATATCTAGAATTACTCTAGTAATATCGTCTTTTTTAACTCGACTTAGTTTCATATTATTTCTCTTGTTATTAAAATTTAAATTGGTTAATCTAGATTTTCATATATAGCTATTTTGATAGCATTAAATATGTCATCTAGTTCTTCTTCTTTTATTGAGTTGCTGTTGATTTCTACACGTACTGTTTCTTGATACATATGTTTTATCGTGCATAGGCATACATCATCTTCGTTAGTAATCTCGAAAGATGTTGTTGAAATTTCGTTTAAATTAAGCATATTCGTGAGAAGGGACGGAGTCCCTATATTAGTATAAAAAGCTTTGAAGCTCTTCATAGACGAACTGTGAATCTTCGTTCAGCTTATCTATTTCATCGTCAGTCAAGGCTTTACCTGAATCTTTCCAGTTAGCCTCTAGAATCGAAGAATCTTCGAACTCAGGGTACTGATCAGATTGCCAGTCCATGTCGGTGACTTCTATGTTTTTAGTATTCATTAGTTCTTGTGCTTTTTTATATTTTTCACATGAACGTGTTCTCATACTGCTGATTATAAGGTCACTGATTCTGGAATAAAAATGTCCAACCTCATTATCCTCAGACTCACCTGCTTCTATTTCATCAAGCATCATTTCGTAAGCTTCATTAATATCAGCTTCAAGCTGAGGGTAGATATTGATAACTTCGAAAGCATCAGATTTAGCTTTTTCTATCTGGGTCATCTTTATTCTCCTTTGTTTAATTTAGTGAGAGTTGGGTAGTTATCTTTTACAAACATCAGTAGTGCTGATAATTAGTTAAAGCCCTTGTAGGGTACTCCCGAATCCCTTCTTTTAATAAAGTCCAGGACACTCAGTAGGGTCATTAGCAGTACACTCACGCATAGTAGGACTGTCACCAGTACCATAAGCGTCTTTAGTTAGTTCACAATGCTCACATGCCTTACAGTGGTCACCTTTTTCATCTACAATTTCCCAGTCACGATAATCATCTTTTTCTTTAGCTTTAATAGCTAATGCATAATCATCGAAGTCTGGTTCCATATCACGCATACGTGCATCGTGTTCTTGCTCTTCAAAGAGCATTCGTTTAACTTGTCCCATGAGGGTCTCCTTATTATAATTCTGCTGTGAAGTTACAGTAGTCGTCTGGGTTAGCCATAAAATATTTAAGTATTCGCATACCTATATCTAATCTAGCAAACCATTCATACATTTCTGTTTGTTTTTCTTCACTTAATTTCTGCCAATCAGGGTTATCTTTTATATCCCCTCGATAGGCTAGATCAAATAAATAAACCAAGTCGCCTAAAGCGTCTTTACATTTATCGATTCCTATGAGGACTGTATCTACATCGTCTACACAATAGTTTATGAAATCTTGTTCTTCTCTAGCTCCGAAGAATTCAGCATCTGTAGATTTTTGACAACCGAACCAGAACTTACCTTCGATGTCTCCTTGATAATATCTACCCATCAATCACCTTGCCTTCTAATAATAGATGAGTAGCATATTCTTTAAGTTCAGGTAAGCAGCCACACGTAGGTGCGTAGTTAGTTACGTTATCTTTAAAGGCTGTATTTATAAATACTGATAAGGGTAGTTTGTACATGTGACACTTGTTATCATTATTATATTTACAACTTAATTCACAATGCTCTGTGTTAAAGTAATTCTTAACTCCTTCCATACTGGTAATCCCCACGGTTTCTTTTTAGAGGTTTGTCCACAAACTTGTCATCACGTCTACTATACGTATCGACCTGCTCTTTCCAGCCGTCTAAATCGTCTAGTAGGGTATCGATAGTACCTGCGATATTAGCAAAGCCTGCTTTGTCTTCGTTACTACAGTAAGTCATGAATTGATTAATTTCGTTGCTCATGGTTTAATCCTCCAAAGATTATGTCAGCAATACGAACATCGTAAGCTGATAGATGGTTCCACCACGTTTGTGGTGCATTAGTTATGTTGCCTAATTTAGTTTCAGTCATATCATCAATGTTTCCGTTAGGGCTCATATCATAGATATTACCTAATACATCAACATATTGATTAACGCTCTTTAATAGATACATTTATATTCTCCTGTTTATTTAGTTTAGCAAAGCTAATTATTTGTCTTAACATTAGAGCTAAAAAAATGAATAGCACTACTTGCATAAAGGTGATGGTCATTAGGACTCCTCTTGTTGTTTAGATTCTTGTTCACACCCATCAATAAAACCTTGGTCGTATGCAGACTGTATGATATCTGAGCGAATATGTAGATTTATTTCTTTATTCCTTTTCCGAGTGTAGAGAATTCCTTGAATATATCCTACGAAGCCTACAATAGCTGAAATGATAATAACATCAGTGTCACTCATAATATTCCTTAAATTTTAGGTGTTATAGTCGGTAATATCTACATTACCTTCTAGTAGTATAAATGTATTATTGACAGCATTGTCTAAAAAGATTTCTGTGAAATCGTTTTCATAAAAATGAAAACCCTTTTCACAATAGATAGTCAATCTGCCAGGATGCCCAGCAGAGGTATGACTTACGGTGTGTCTGGATAAGTCATTTGATCTAGTCTTTAAAGTTACTAGAATTGACATACCCGCTTTAATTTTATCAAAGCTAATAGGTATTAACTCCATCATCTAACGAAGGTTAGTGTTTTCAGTGCTCTGGTACACGCAACATAATATAAATTATCTTCTTGTTGCTTTTCCCATTCAATATTTGTTTTAGTTTTAAAATATGCACAGGTATCAGGGTCTAAGAAGAATACATGTTCTGCTTCAAGTCCTTTAGCAGCATGAATAGTTATAAGCTTGCGCTCACTTCCACTGACTGTATGAAGACGCATATTAGAGATAAATGCTTTAATCCCTTTGATACTTGTACAATTCTTTGCAATTGTAATAAGACCTCTATATCTATCAACTATATTTGCCGTATTCCACCCCATTTGCATGTATCTATTTAGCTCATCACTATACTTTTGTTCAAGTAAGTCCCTTACTTCTTCAATAGTACTACTCGCAGCTAACACTGGATTTAGTCGTGCTGTTAATGCATTCACGAAGAGAGCACTAATTGCAAAGTGTTCATTCCTACTAATTAGTTTATGTGCTAATCTAATAAGGCTAGCATTTGTTCTACTTGTTACAAAGCAGCTATCTGGGTATATTGCTGCAGATTTAGATACCGTGTGTACGCTCCCTCCTGACTTAGTACTTGTAATCTGAGGCACAATATCCTTTACTTCATTAAGTATCTCTATAGGACACCTGAAGCTCTCAGGCATAGGATATTCCGTAGGAGAGTATTGTTTTTTAACCATTTCTACAGCGAATGGGTCACTCCCCCTAAAACCATAGATAGCTTGGTTTAAATCTCCTACAAATATAATTCTATTCGTAGGAATACAGCTTAAAAATTTAATCTGTTGTGGGTTTAGGTCTTGGCATTCGTCAACTAAGACAATGTCGTAGTGCTCACTTTGCCATCCATTTTGAATAGGGTATTCTAGCATTTCATCACCACTAACTAATTTTTGTAGGGCCATGCCTTGCTCTAATATGTGTTTAGCATCTTCAACATGTGCAGTTGAGATAGTAAAACGTCTACATGTCTCTTCCCATGAAGCAGTAGTAGCGTCTCCTGCAAGTATCATATGTTTCTGTGCCAGATGTGTAGCCTCCCCCTTACCGAATAAGGTAGAGTATTTAGTAAAATCTACTTTAATTTTAGGTATGTTTTGGTAAACCATACGTAGCCCAAAGGCATTAAATGTTTTGCAACTCCATCCTAGTGGTAATTTAGGAATTACGTCTTTAACAATAGCTTTGTTGAATGCTAAATATAATCCGTTGTTGTACTTCTTAGCTATCTCCATAAGTACAGAGGTTTTACCACTACCTGCTACTGCATTAACTAATACGCAGTCTTCAGTACTATCAATAATAGTTTGCTGTTCAGTAGTAAAAGATAGTTGTGATGGGTTTGTGAGGGTTGTAAACCACGGTGCTGAATTAGTCATTATATAACAGTCCTTCTGTCTTGTATAAGTCTACTTGGCGTCTTGCGATACACAGCTTAGGTGTGTGTAGATGCTCTGCATGTTGTGCATACTTCTTAAATTCCAGCCCATCTAGCCAACAAGTTTTGTTGACCATATTCACGCATCCCTTGTGGGAACACGTTCCTATTTGGAAGTTCAGGTAATGTTTAGAGTTCATCTCGCCTTTTGTAGGTTAGTTGGTATAGTTAGTCTTGCGCTTTGATACTTTGAGTGGTTACTTAAAGTCTACAGATTGGAAGACAATTTCAGCTTCTTCAGCTGTTATTGGTATATCTAATTGTTCGCAGATTTGTCGCCACATCCCATCTACAAAATCAGCTCGATATAAGTTTAAAAAGTGTTTCATTTTATCATCTCTTATAGTTATTTTTCAAAGCAGTGGACGGAGTCCACATAAGACATAATAAAAAAATAAACCCCCACGCCATAAGGCGTAGGGATTATATTAACTTAACATGTACTCACTTTTAGCTATCTCTGTAGATAGCGTATTAGTTAGCTTATTTACTTCTATGTACTCACCTCTAAGTTCAGTGAGGATATCACTTAATAGATTACTATCAGCTATTTCAGCCATAATTAGTCTATACAGCTGTGAAACATCTTGCATGTATTCTGGGGAGAATACAAAACAATCATGGACATGTACTAAATCAAAGGTACTTCTACGTACCATCTCTCTAGCTATATACCCATCAACACTATGCACTATATTAGCTACTAAGCTTTTATAGTTATTAGACGGTTGTTGCTTAGCATATCTATACGTAAACGTTCTATGTTCTAGCTCATCTACTTCGATTCTAGTATCTGCCATCTCTACTACAGGTACTCTAGCTACGTGTCCATCAGGTAACGTCCAAGTATGTACATCACTAGAAGAATTCCAGAAGTCATTAATAGTTTCCATTAACAATTCAGCACCTTCAAACTTAGAGTTTAAAGAAGTATAGAATACTTCCAGCTGTTCTTCATTAAAAGCTTCTTCAGGTATAACTTTAGAGTTATAGTAATGAGTCATAATAGGCTTTTTGACATCTTTCCTAGTAACTCCATATTTGCCCTTTAAGCGACTATTCATATCTTCCGCTATCATTTCATAGATATCTTCTCTTCTCCCAGTATTGACCATGTTACAAGCCTTAGCAGTCTTGATACACCCAGTAAGTGCAGACATAATTTGTAATCCACTGGCTGTAGCATCTAAAGACATTACATACCCAGTAGACTCCCCATTAATAGTATCTTGATAAGCATTAATAGCTTTCCTACCTAGGATAGGTTCGTCCCAGTCTGCAGTCTCAAACTGGTCATTCTGTTTATCAAACCAATCAATTCTATCACTCCATGTCATTTTGTCATGACCTGCATGATTAGCTATAGCTATCTTAAGATTATCAACGTTAGTTACATGAACTTGGTTGCTTAATGAAAGTAAAGCTTTGCCATACTCATTAGATTGAATATTTAGGTCATAACCAGATGAATAGCTTCTACCACGCTTATCATATCTCCATACAAAGTAGAAATCAGAACCAATATACTCACTAGCAATAGTAAGAAACTGCTCTTGATTCATATTTGTATTTGTGTCCTTTTCGTTGATTAGTACATCAGCATCAATAGTCCAAGGAACTGATTGTAAGGCGTTTAAAGCGTCTAAAGCTTGGTATCCTTCATGATGGTTACCGTTGCCTAGAAGTACGCTCTTATGTTCAAATAGCCACCCTCCAGTGGTGTTATTTATCCAGTCTTGTGGTTGTTCCTTACAAGGTGGTAGGAATTGTAAAGTATTTAGCTTATTACGAGTACTATCTTCAATAATTAGCTTAGGTTTAATCTCTGTACCATCTGAATACATTAGTATATCAAATAGGTCAGTATCTGCAGTAACAGCAAGCAATTCAGCTCCCGTTTTAACCGCATCAACAGGATTATCCATACCTACAGCAAACCCAATAGCAGTTGCAGGGTCTTGTATAGGACGTTGTCTATCAGTTAGTAGAATATTACAGAATATAGCTCTTATTATCTTTTCAGTAGTAGCAAGTTTAGTAATACGTACCATCTTAGAGTTATAGTACTCCCCCGTACGGTACTTAGTTATAGCAGTACTAATATCCATATACATTTGTAATGGTAGTGCACTGTTTAGGTCATCCATGATGATGCTGTTAGTGTTAGTCTTACTATAAAACTTTTCTGTTTGTAATTGATTCATTTCCATTTTACTATCCTCATATTTAATAAAAAAACACACAATCATATCTCAACTAGTATTGATATGAAAGTGTATTAGTGGTGTTAGCTAATACTAACTCGTTGTGTGTCGGTGTCCCATCAATATATGACTGATTGTCTAGTATCAGTTGCTTCGATAAAGGGACTAACTGTGTTTAGTTATAGGTACAAACTAAGTGATGATTATTGATTGCCAGGTGTAGTAGTACCACCATAAGTCTAAGTGGATTGCGTAGTCAATCATAGATATCTCCTTTTAGTACTATCCTCTTGCGAGCAATAGAAAAATAAAACTCTAACAGCTAACGCCATTAGAGTTTATATAGATTTACAGTACAGATACTATCTGTGTAGCGTCATCAGTAGTGATGTGCTTGCTTACTTGTTCAGGTGTAAGCGTAGATAGTTCTTCTCTAAGATGCTTGATAGCTTCAGTACGTTCAACTTCAGAAGAAGCTTCAGTAAGAGAGTTAGCATAGTAGTTAATGAAACCAGCAGAGACATATTTGTCTTTGTGTTCACCAGCTGTAGGCATTACTTTAACGTTAAAGTTAGTAAAGGTCTTGTTGCCTTTCTTATACGCTTTAGTAGTTGTAAACAGTACATCGTTAGTAAGCTGGTTAGTAACAATTTTGAATACAGTGTCTGCATCTAATGCACCAGCCATAGCTTTACTTGATGGCGTAAATACACAGTTGTCATCAGCAGAATAGTAGAGGTTATAGTATTCTTGGTCTGCGTTGTTAGTGTTGCTCTTGCGAGGTGATTTTGTGTTGATTAGCTTTGTAGGCATATTGAACTCCGTTTATTATTTTTACTATCCAAGATTAAATAAGATACAGCGGATAGTATTACTATATCTTATGGGGTTAAAGCAGTACTTTCTAGGTACTATCTTCGGTAAAAAAGCTAGTTTGATATCGTAGCTAGGATATGTTGTTATTTAGATTTCTTAGGTTGAGTATCGTGGTACGTGATTACACCATTTGAATCGACTGATGCGTTATGTTCTTTTAAGAAGTCTATAAGTTCTTGTTTGGACTCTACTCGGTTCATTACAAGTGACTGTTTTAGAGACTCGTTGACGATAGCGAATGTTGTGGGTACTGCAGTTCTTAGACCAGGTTGTCCTACGATGTCATCTATAAGACCTAGTAGATTTACGATTGAATTACTTAAATGCTTCCATATTTTCATGTTATTGCTCCATAGAGTAAAGGGATATAGCCTATTAATATAATAAGCCAATCCGTCCGTAGGACGATTGTGTGGAGTTAGACGTGCTATCAGGTAGTGTGCTAGGTGTGTGCTATCGTACTGTGTTGTGTGTTAAGTGTTGTGTGTAAAAAAAGGGTAGCTCCCGTTAGGGAGCTTAGGTTGTTAGAACGCAGTCTCTTCTTGCGAAGCTTTCTTACCACCCATTAGCTGAGCGTTGAGACCTGTAGCAGTTGCCTTAGGTTTCCACTGTTGAACTTCTACCTTGCTTGCGCCTTGTAACATTTCGATGAAGATATCGAATGGAAAGTCAGCACGCTCCGTAGAGAAGTGAACACTCTTAATAACCTCTGGGTTGCCAGTAGTTGAGTCAGTAATGATGATGTCGTAGTTGTTATATGTAGCCATGATAGTTGTCCTATTAAGAGATACAAGCATAATTGCTTGCAATACGTCCGTAGGACGATAAAGATAGTTAATATAGAATGAAGGGGGGGGGTACCTTTGAAAATCTATTGCCCCACAGTAAGTTACTGAACTGAAACTATTATATGAATTTTCTCTACTGCTCCATTATGGTTTTCTAATACAGTGTAGCTTGTGTAGCTTATGTACCCTTTTTGGGTTTTATTTTCAAATGAGTGTATATAGAGTAATCCTCCCCCCTGTTAGGGGGAGGGGGGCTTGTAACCCCGTAGGGGTGGAAAGCAACCCTCCTTCTTTTATATACTATATATACTATCTTTTTAGTTTAAAAGAGGTGGGGGCCCTAACGTTCCCCCAAACCCCCTTATAGATATAAGATAGAGCGTTGTTGTCACTGTGCGGGGTTCAGCTACCCTAAGTTACCGTCTGGGAGTAAGATGTGTTACCGTCTGGAGGTAACTTTCTTGCCTACTTTTTAAGCAGTTGCCCTATATCTTACATTATTTAATATTATTAGTTCCCTTATTAGGTAATACGGTATATAATTCTCTCATGAGCAAACCACACTATTTAATGATGCAAGTAGAACACGGAGTATTCGATGTACTGGTACAACTTAATCCTAATGAGATACGCATACTGAAACACTTAGTTGAGAATGTGCACTATGGGAATATTTGTTATGACAGACAGGTAGATATTGTGGAGACAACTGGGATTGGTCCTTCGCACATGTCACAATATATATCTCGCTTACGACAGTTAAATGTAATTCGTAAATATCGGAGAAGTTTGTTTATGATTAATCCTGAATACTTCTTTGCTGGGTCTTTAGATGAAAAACCTAAATTGCGTGCTATGTATTCTAAGTTAGATAAGGTGGAGGTGGACGATGCAGAAGCTAACTAGTTCTTTGTCTGAGATGTCTCTGTCTGACTTTCGTAGTTACCCTAGTGTGCAGAAGGTGGTAATTAATCATGGGTATATCTATATATTAAAAGACTCCAGCTATCCTGGGTACATCAAGGTGGGGATGACACGAGACTTAAAGCGTAGGTATAAAGAATATAATCAACACAAACCTTATAATACTGCTGAGTTCGTAGCTGTCAGTGATCCGTTTGAGGATGCTGTCAAGGTAGAGAAGAAGATATTAGAGGTTTTAGTTAAAGAGATTCAACCTATCGGTGCTAAGCTTGAGTGGTTTGAAGATGCACATGAGGAACGTATAAGAGAAATTATTATAGAGGCAGAGAGTCATTTTCTTGCTTATAACCCTGCGGGAGATATATATGCCACTAACTAGTAAGAGCAGTGCTATTGCAAAGGTTGATATAGATAGTAAGCTTTCTATATCACAGTTACAAGGGGGCCTGCCTCCACGTATGCGTAAATATGTGACACAAGAGATGGTTGATGTTGTTAATGATGTCGAGGATGGAGACTTCAGAGAACACTACCGTAATAATGTGATGAGCTTTACTACTGTGCTAAAGGCAGGTAAGTTTAAAACTCTGGACTATGTGAATGCTGTTAAGTTTGTTAGTTTCAAGCTACTCGGAGACGGGAACACTCTTGCTTACAGCAAGACGTTCCCTGAGAGGTACAAACGTTTAGTGGATAAGGGGATTACTGGGAAGAACATCGCTGCGTATTCTACGGCGTACAATCGTGGTGATTTAGTTAATAAGATTATGGAGCAATCGTTAGTTCCTATTCATATTTTAAATATGGATATTCATCAGGAAGCTATTAATGTACAAGCTGAGCTTATGCGGGATGCTAAATCAGAAACTGTTAGACAGAAGGCGGCTGAGTGCTTGATTATGCAACTTAAAGCTCCTGAGTCAGCTAAGATTGAGATTGATGTTAATTATAATAATGATTCTATTGATGAACTGCGTGCAACAACTCGGGCGTTGGCGCAGCAACAACTGGCACTTATACAGAGTGGAGCTGTTACGGCACAAGCTATGGCACATTCTGATATTATTGCTCGGAAGAAACCTGAAATTGAAACGGAATATGAAGAATTATGATGGATTTGGTAATATTGGGATTACTCATAGGGATGGGTATTGGGTTAATTGTTCTTGTAGATATTTATTGGGAGAGATAGATGATTCATTGTATGGCAGATTGTTTAGGTAAATTGAAGGCTATTAAACTAATGGCGCAGGTGGGGATAAATGAATCTACTACACAACCAGAAA
>ERZ890604.385-NODE-385-length-15695-cov-6.410742_pt1 | contig 15695 bp, 22 predicted proteins | sample MGYA00521097_ERZ890604 | MGnify/ENA primary metagenome ERZ890604 (study PRJEB32303, sample SAMEA104408625) | aquatic metagenome | biome: Brackish water; feature: Chemocline; material: water | place: Baltic Sea | collected 2014-10-26T21:54:00 | depth 120 m ... | reverse complement strand
ATGCACCAGTTGCACCTGCTCGTCCGAAGAAGAAGGTGGTGGGGCGCAAGCCCCATCGCCGTGTGTTGTCACCTGCTGGCACCTACAGGTGTCCGAAGTGTGATAACGAGATAATTGTGTTTGTTCGCATGTCGGCTTTGCCGTTGTGCATTAATCATTCGGCATCCAGTGGGGGTGCCGTGTCTATGGAGGAGGTTAAGTGATGTTGAAACATAAATGGAATCCCGAAACTATGCGTAGCGGTTTTTATGCGATGCTACAGCATGCAGAACTGCAGGAGATTGAGCATGAAACCGATGTGGTTTTGGGTTCGTATTGGTCGGGCATCAAGGATGCGTTGCTGGTTGCAGTGGACATATTGGGTGAAGATACCGACAATCTTGAGGATGCTTGGTGGGAGGCGATTAAATGAGCGCACAATTAGAAAACGAACTTGCATCACTTGCACGAAGCGTTTATGGCGATAACACCGTTGAATTTCTTGTTGGTGCTTTGTCATCAGTGACCACCGAAAGCCAAATACAAGCATTGGTAACAAGTTTGACACAAACCGCAGTTACAAAATTGAAGAAGGAGCAAAATGAAACTCAAATCTATAGAAGTGCCATTCCCGAAATGCCCTAGGTGTGATGGGTTTATTCCGAACGACAAGGACGCTGGCAAGTATGCTGGTGCTCTCAGTCGTTTGGATAACCGCACCGAGGTGTGTTCTAAGTGTGGCGAGATTGAGGCGTTGGAGCAGATGATGTACGGAGAAGTTTACAACTTTTTAGAAGGCAGGTCATAATGGGACACAGTGTAAAAATATTTGGTGACGACATAACTTACGAAGAGTGGTGTGAGTTCCTAGACCTTGACCCCAAGGACGAGGACAATCAAATTTCGTGGTGCGAAATGAGGAACAACCAATGAAACACGATGATTTAGCGGATGTGAAACCGTTGGGTGTGCGCATACAGATATCTGATGGTGTGCATGGCATGTGGATGGGACGACAGTTGTGCGAGGTGCGTGGCTATAGTGCGCCTTGGACAACGAACAAGATGTTGGATTACTTTCAAGATTTATGCACCTTTTATGATGCTTGGTCGGAGTCCATCTCACATGTTGCGTTACCTGATGCGTTGTCCGAACTACAAGCGTTGGATTTGGAGGGCGACACTTTCAACAAGTGGAGGCTGATTCGTGCCTATGTTGAGGGTGCCTATAGCAAGTTCCCTAACGAGTCGTTGCTTTCCATAATGGTTGCGTTGGGGATTACCCCAACACAATACCTACAGGCATGTACCACTGGTGGGTTACCGAAATGTTTTGAAGTTACCCCTGATTTCATTGGTCGGCTTGAAGAATATTATTTGTCGCACGAAAAAATTGTGTGGGTTGAAATCGCTAAAGAGTTTGGTATCACGGCACATATCGCCAAGAATGTTTGCCGAGTGTTTAACGGGCGACATGTAGCCAAATATGGTGACCTTGCTGGTCAGCGTAAATATGCCCGAGAACTGTTAAACGACTTGTCGTTGTGCACAGACGAGACACCTACACATGTTACGAAGGAAGTGTTTGACCGTACTGGTGTGCGGTTTGATTTGTCTGCGGTTACGAAAATTCGTAAGCGTAAACGCAACACCCCTCCACTAGAGTTATAACCACAAACTACCCATAGGAGCAATATGAAACTAGATACTGTAAACAAGCGCATTTATGTGCGACAATCATGGTTGAACGATGTGTTGATGTGTCCTGAACGGGCACGACTTGCATACAAGAATCCGCAGATGCGGATGGCTAGTGATGCAACCATCATTGGTACGGCTGTGCATCATGCGATTGAAGTGTTTATCAACACCGCTGAAGAAGAAGGCATGGTCGGTCAAGAAGTTGAGGAGATAGTTAAATGCGCTATCGCCGAGTATCAGCGTTTGGCGTTGGAACCGCATCGCAAAACTGGTATTGATGAAACCAAAATTTTGTCGTGCATTGATGCGATGTGTGTTGCGTGGTACACAATGATTATGCCGTTCGTGGAACTGGGTGGCAAAACTGAGCACCGTTTTGTGTTACCTATCGGCATCAACATTGGTGGCTACGACACCTATATTGAGGGCACAATGGATTACATTTCGCCGTCTGGTGTTATCTGGGATTGGAAAACTGCTGGTCGTTCATATTCGGGTGCAGAGAAACAAAAGAACGCTGTGCAAGCATCCATGTATGCGATGGCGGCGTGCATTGAAGGCATGGTGCCGAACGAAAACGACATTGAGTTTAAATATGGTGTGATGATTCGGCAGGAAACCCCGAAGGGGCAGGTTGTTTCTTTGCATCGCAATCAGGAACATATCGCATGGATTCGTAACCAAATCATTTCGGCTTGCCGAATGGGTGTGTCTTTGGGTGTTGATACAGGCTGGTTGTTAAACGACCAAGGCAATCTGTGTTCGTCCAAGTGGTGCGATTTTTGGTCTATGTGCAAAGGCGCATCAATCTCTGAGCGTTCGTTGTTGCTCAAATAGGAGCGGTGTTTTGTCTAATTATTTGAATGTCAATATTCCAACATTTTTTGCTGGGCTTGACGAAGGTTTTTTGTATGACGGTGACCCGTCACCAACCAACAAAATAGTTCCCGTTGAAGTGTTCGCTTACACATCCATTCCGCAAAGATGTGGGCTGTTCTCTGTAATGACCGAATACGGGTCACAACATGCCCGTGTACCTGTACATTATTTGCGTTCGCTGGAAGTTGAACCCGAGCAATATACGGCGTATCCGTTGGACTGGATTCAATTATGGGACTCCGTTTCATATTATGCTTCGGTAACCATTTTAGAGTATTGCAAAAACCGTAGCGCTATGGTTTGGTTGAAAGACCACAGCCAACACAAATGCAAATATTTGTTTACGATTGATTGGTGTCTCGGACCACAATATTCCAACGGCTACGGCGAGTACGCCGCAGGGCACAAATGTGGACATGTTTTCGTAGGTGAAGGCGGTCAATACTTTATTCAACCAAACAACCGTGTGCTGTGGATGGATGGTGGTTCGTGGATAACGATGCCATTGGACAAACCTGACTGGAAAATATTTAGTCAAGAGTTCTCATGCGAAAGCACAGGGAGTCGTTGGGTTAGCGCCAGCGATGAAGAACTATATTTTTACACATTTAAGGAGCGTGAATAGGCATGCGTGAACCGATTGAATTAACGGTTGCTACTGCGGTGGCATCAGGTCTCCCGTTGTCCTTGCCTATTGTGGAGGTGCAGTGGATTGATGCTGTGGGTTCAGGTGACCGTTGGGATACACCCGAGAATGTTGATTCCATGATTCCGTCAAAAAGTTTTGCTGTCGGATATTTGTGGCATGAATCCCGAACACATGTAACATTGATTATGTTAGTGAACGATGTTGGTACCGTAGGTCATTCGCTGGTGATTCCGAAAGGAATGGTTGTGAATGTGCGTACACTTGTGCGTGACAACACGACACCATCAGAATGATACAATGTTTTTTATTAAGGCTAGTAAAGTGCCACATGGCAAGTGTGACAACCTCCCCTTTACTAGCCGATTTGTTAGTAATAACAGGGAGAGCAATAACAAACAAAACACCGAGGAGGTGCCGAAATGAATACCATAAGTAAGGACCAATCCATAATCACTCAGGTTGCAGCGAAGATTGCTGCCGACTTGACACCGAAATCAGATGATGTGCAAATCAACATCGCCAACTGGCTGTTGGCGTTTGATGCGACATCAGATGCGTTGCTGGAGAAACACGGCATGACACAACTGGACGACCAACAGGTTGCCGAAATTGTGCAACAAGTGTTCCCGAACTCAGTGACAGTCACACAAACACCAGCGCCACAGTGGGCGACACAGCAAGCACAACCGCAAACCTCAGGGTTTCAGGTTCGTATCAAAGGCAAACAGCACGGAGATATCCCTGCATGGTTGCATGCTGAATGCGCCAAGAAAGGCGTGACCGAAGTATGGGACAACCGTGATGGTTTGACCGTGAACCCGAAGCGTCCTTGGTTCAAATCAACGACATCTAACGATGCGTTTTGGGCACCGAAACCTAGGTCGTAATGCAAGACCCCGATTTCAAGGGGCGATGGTCAGCGTTAGGGCGGGGAGAACAACTCCCCGCCTTTGACGCATCTAAGACCCCCGCACACTTTTTTAAACCACTAGCGCTTGCGGCTGACGAATATGTGTATTGGGCACAGAACCCTGACGAACGAATCTATTTGGGGTTCCCCGATATTGATGGGCAGATGCGTGGCATCGCACCATCAGAAATGTGTTTAATAAACGGCTACAGCCATAGCGGTAAAACTTTGTTTCTGTTACAAATCTTGTTGGCGAACAAAACAAAACCCGTAATCTACTTTTGCCCTGACGAACCCCGAACATTGACGCTAATCAAATTGGCATGTTTGACGCATGGCATTGACGCAAACCTGTTAGAGCAAGAAATCAGCCGAGGTGTACCCGAAGCGATTGAGTTGCTACGCAAAACCTCAACCGAAGAGTTCCCGAACCTAGCGGTCTTTGACCAAATGTTGTCCTTAGCGGATATGGAACGGGCATTGGGTGAAGTGCGTGACGCTTGGGGTCAGCCAGCGTTAATCGTGTTTGACTACTTGGAACTATTGACAGGTGGCGGTGAAGATGTGCCATCCAAAGCGAACACACTCAAAGGTTTCGGTAAACGCCATAATGTTCCATTATTGGTGTTGCATCAATCATCTAGGTCTGCTGGTGCGGATGGGCGAAAAATGACTATATCTTCAGGTGCATACGGTGGTGAGCAACAATCGGCGCATGTGATTGGTGTTCGCCGTAAACGCTTTGAGATAGAAGCACAGATTCGTGAAATTGAGGACAAACTAGATAAATCCAACAGCACAGAACGACTACTGGAACGCTTGGACTCTTTGCGATACGAACAGCGTATCCACATGAATACGGTGACAATCAACTTGGTGAAATGTAAACGCCCAGCATCATCGTTGTTGGATGACATGGATTACGAAATTGAACAAGGCACAGGCAGACTGATTCGGCTCACGAACCATAATCTGCCGTCATACATCCATAATGAACCACCAGTTCCGCAACAACTGGAACTGGCGGTAATGGAGGACTGGTGATACCTGAACAAACAGTTGGCATGTTCACCACATTGTTTCGTGGTCGTGGCGATGTGTACGGACACGAAGAAGGCAGATGTGTCAAGGAACCCTTGACACACAACATTTTTCAACAACACTTAGATGGGGTTCAAGCAATCGGTGTGTATCCGATGGTGCCCATCAACAATGTGCACCATGTTGTGTGGGGATGCTCCGACATTGACATAGAAGATTTGGGTGGTGCCCGAAAAATCCAGTCGGCGTTATCCGCTGTGAATGTCACCTCGTTTGTGGAGCGTTCACGCTCCAAAGGTTACCATGTTTGGGTGTTCGCAGAACAAGTTGTCCCTGCGTCAGATATGCGAAGAATGCTGTTGTGCGCCCATCAGGTCGCAGAATATCCTGCACGAGAAGTAAACCCGAAACAAGAAACATTAGCCACAGGTCAATACGGCAACTATGTCCGCTTACCGTATTTCAACGCCGAGGACATGACCGACTCACACAGACGCATACTGGATGCCGACAATCAAGCGATGTCGTTAAACGATTTTGTTTCATCCGCTATGTCATCACGGACACCAACAAAAATTATTGCCGACCTAGCGAAGTTATGGCAAGAACCCGTAGCGACACCTGCCGTCATTGACATGTCGCAATCCGTTAGCGTTAAAGAAGCGCTAATGCAACTCAGCCCCTTAGGGAAAGTGATATGGCGTGACGGACCGCTACCAACAAAAGACCGTTCAACCACACTGGCACGCCTAGGGCACGAGTGTGTGCGGTCATGTATGTCCCCTAGTGAAACAAAAATTGTTTTGGTGGACGCAGATAAACGGTGGGGCAAATACCATTTGCGCCCAAACGGTGAACACGAAATAGACAAACTTGTTGTCCGAGTGTTCTCGTGAAAAAACCGTTTGACCAATCCATGTATGACGCTGACGACCCAGCAAAACAACAGGTCTTAGATTGGTTGATGTCTCAAGGTTTCAACGGCGAAATCAACCCCGACCAATATGGCATAGACATAATCGGTGACTTTGGCGGCGAACCATTCGCCGCAGAAGTTGAAGTGAAACATAATTGGGTTGGTGACCAGTTCCCGTTCAAAACCGTGCATTTCTCTGCCAGAAAACTCAAATTTCTGGAAAGACCCGTAAACACATGTTTTATGATGTTGAACCACGAAAGAACACATGTCCTAATAGTGGGGAAACCTTATCTACAATCCGCTATAATCGTTACGAAAGACACCATATATACAACCGAAGAACAATTCATTGAAGTACCACTTGCCTACTGTTCAATAGAATCTTTAGAAAGTAAGCAAGATGACAACGGAACGCAACGCAGAATCTTTTAGCAACGAATCAATTTCAATATTTGTTCCCGTGAAACCCGTCCCCAAGGGACGACCTCGTATGACTAGGCGTGGGCGTGTGTTCACACCGCAACGCACATTAGATGCCGAAGCGATTGTCCGTGAAGCGTACGGTGACCGACCAAAGTTTGAAGGTCCAGTGTCTTTGGTGTTGAACTTTGCTCAAGATGGCACATTGATTGTGATATGCCCGTATTATGGCAGCGATTCTCGGCTGCGGGGCGACATAGATAACTATATTAAAACCATAATGGATGGCTTGAACGGTGTTGCTTGGGATGACGATAAACAGGTGTTTCATGTTGTGGCGGAAAAACAATGAAAGTCAAATGTCTTAATTGTCAGCACAGTTTTAGCGCCGACCCGAAACGAACAGTCGGTTGCTTGTGCGACAGCGATGCTCCGACATGGTTGGGTTTGACACCTGATAACAAGTTGATGGAAATGAGTTACGCCAAATATGAGATAGAAGAAAACTGATATGAAGCGTGTAATGGTTTGGATGTGGGAACACAACATAGAAACAGTTGATTCAAAAGGTAAAAAAGTTTTTGTTTCAGCGCTCAGCGAAACACCTGTGGAGGGTGGTAAACGCAGGCGTGTGGCGCATTACAGAGAAAAAGAACATCGCCGTAAGCCCAATGAAGTATGAACCAACCGCACGACAGGGAGTATCGTTTTATGAAATTCTTATGCAACCGTTCATGGACAATGACATGTCTGCGCCTACAGATTGGGAACTCATTGACATCGTTCAAGAGGTGTTTGATACACTTGATGACGCTGACAAAGAGATTTTAAACGAAATCTTTTTTCAACAAAACACCTATGAAGTTGCTAAAACGAACATAGGTATTAAAGCCAAATCGCATGCGTGGCGCAAGACACGCAGGGCGTTAAACAATCTTAAAAAAGCATTATTAGAACACGAAACATTCAGGAGTAAATATGCGAGCACCTATACCGACAACTTGGGATGATGCCTCTTTGCAGGCGTTGGAATATATCACGAACATTGTTTCTACGGTCAGGTTTGAGGAACCTGTTTGGAAAAAATATAACGCCATTTTAGATAGTCTTGCTAACTTTGTTACTTGGAGTGAAGCCGCCAGCGAAGCGCAGGCGGTGTCTGTAATGGTTGATGCAGGATGTATGGCTATGCACTCGTTGGTGCCTTTGACATTGGGCATGGACAAAACGGAGATGCACAGGTTGTTGTGCCGTAAACAGCACGATTACGGGCATGGGAACATCAGTAAGTTTGGTTTAATTGGTGTTGCTGTGCGTATGTGCGACAAGATTGCCCGAGCAGAAAACATGACCAAAAAAGGCGGTGCCAGCGCACAGGTAACCGAACCGTTGAAAGATGCTTACGAGGACATTATCGGTTATGCCGTGATTGCGGTGATGTTGTATCGGAATACTTTTATGTTGCCTTTGGATTCGTCTGAGTCCGCTAAACAAAAATATATGCCACAACGATTGGAGTTAGAGATATGAGCGAACAAGAACAAACCAGCCTGTATGGTGCCCGAGGCAAAAAAATTGATATTGGTGGAACAGAACTGCAAGTAGATGACGAGTTTATGGTCGCAACCTTGTTGGCTATAATCGCCGTGTTAAACACCATTCACGCAGGCATTGATGAACATATTTCTGTAGTAGGACAAAAAATTTATGACGAAATCACAAAAACCAACTAATCTAGAACTGTTTGAAGAAATGACTGTTCAACTTATTGCCGAAGCACGAAGGTTGGGTTTACCAAACGCCCGTGTTCGTGACCTGCAAGAAACCAAAGTTGTTATCAAACAGATTCGTAAAGCACGGGAAAAACCATAATGGACCCACAAAGTTTTGACCCCGATGATTTATCAGAGATGTCTAGCATGTTTGCACGCATAATGTCCGACAGCGACCAAGGATACACAATGGAATTTTCTATCAGCCGACTACAAGCCAAAGACCTAATGAACATGTGGACAAAAGCCTGCTTGGGCGACAATGTATCCACAGCCCAATGTTTGATTGAGTACGGGAAAATAATGTTAGAACTGCAATATGCTCTAACTAATGACGAACGAGATTAGTCCTCTTCGCTGTCGTCTAGTTTGTCTCCGCACACAGGGTTTTGTGGCAACGGCTTTTGCCGTTCCACACATGCACACACTTTTGCTTTAAACATTAACCCTCCGCTGGAATAAGATTACGGCTAATTAACTCTTTAGTTAAATCTTTCAAGGTGAACTGTCGGTTTATGAACTCGCTACGAACATTATTGTCTTTAATAATTGTAATCGGAATACCCAACTCATTCAACCATGACTGACCTGTTCGTGTCGCATAATTTTCTTTACCACCCAAACTACCGCCAGACAATCTTTGTATTCTGGAAATCAACGGAATGGCGTTACCTAAAGCATACTGAGTGAAACCTGCAATAGTTTTATTGCCTTCTTTGTCATAGATAGGGTCAAACCCGATTGATTCCAAAACATTAACGGCTGCTAGTTCCAACCCACGAGCAGGTGTTCGTTCGTCAAACGGACCAACATCAATACCAAGTTGCCTCCCAGCAGCATATTCAACAGGAAACTTAATAAACGGATAAGTTTGACCAATCAAGCGGCGTGGGTCTAAAATGGAACGCAAACCTTCCTGCAATCTTTGTTGAGGCATATCGGGTTGAGATGTGTAATAGCCTTCACCCAACAACGGAACATTGAACCGACCAAAACCCAACGGCTCACGAGATTCCTGCCATTCAGGAAGAACCTGCTCGCTATCAACAGGTAAAGTTTGTTGAACTTTCTCAAAAATGTTGTATGCGTTCGGACGCATAAATTGGTTTGTTATCTGATTCGGAATGTTTCGTGTTGTCCAAATCCAAAACGGCACAAACTGCAACGCAACCTCATCCAACTTGGACAAATCGCTATAATCAAAATGGTAGCGGGTTACTTTTGCAACAGCATCATCGTAACTACCGCCCTTCAATATGGTATCTAAAGCCATCGGAAAACGAACCGCTGCCTCAACACGAGTGTTCGCACGGCGAACACCCCTAGTGTACGAGTTAGTAGAAAACCCTTGCCTGCGAACAAAATCGGCTGCATTCTCCGCAACGGGTTGCATCCGTGTACCCAAACTAGTGGAATCCAAACCAGTTTTGTTCAACAAATTGATTACACGCTCACCAAGAGTTCCAGCAAGGACAGGTTCACGCAAATCTGTAAACGACCCCTGTAATCCTGTTGCAATCGCTGCTTTAAGTGCTTGGTCATATTGTCCACGCAACACAGGGTCCACAATCCCTAGTTCATCCAACCATTTAACGGCACCATATTTGTTTAATGCGTTCATAGCCTTAACGCCGTTCACGGCGGTCATACCATCAACACCAGCAACAGCGTTCATAAACATGGACGAATACGAGTTACGGACAACAAAACCAACACTGGTAATAGCATAAGTTTTAAACAAATCACGGCTTGCTGCCAAAAATCTTTGAGTCATACCAGCGTTTGATTTAGCCAACATTTTCTGCAAATTAGGTTTCCACACAGACAACAACTGTTCAGGTGCTTGCACCCCCAACCCCAAAATTGCTTCCCAGCCTTCAAGTACCCGTGCCTCAACAGGTGCCATAATCGCACCAAATCTGCCAGTTTTAACAATATCTATTAGTTCCCTGTTGGCAACAACAGCGTCCTCTGCTTGCGCCAAACCAATCTCACCAACATGCAACAACTGTGTTACACGCTCATACGCATCCTTAACAGCCTTGTCTTTAATGTATTTGGTGGACTCAACGCTGCGTTGCACGCTGCGCACCCATTCACGGGCAGCAACACCAGCCTCGCCCCGTGCAGGCATATTCAACATAGCCTGCCCTACAGCAGCAAGTTCATTACGCAAAGCGTTACCTGTGCCGTCATTCCATTGTTTTAATGTTTTGGCTTGTTCAAACAAAACCTGTAAACGGTCTTGATAATTTAATAATTGTCTTTCTGCACCTACGACTGTTTGCGCTGTTGCGCTAGAAGTTCCCACACCTGTTCCGAGAACGCCCTGATTTCCTGCGGGGACATTTCTGCTAACGGCTTGGGTGGCTGTATTAATTCCACGAACTCCTGCTGTTTCTTCTCTACCACCAGTTCCTCCTGTCGGTATTTCTGTTTGATTTTTTACATCCCAAATTGACTGCTGATTTCTTTCAACACCAGTTCTGACTGCTTCATCTTGTTTAAGTATATTGTCCACGACATCCAAAACAACTTCGTTGTTCTTTTTGTCGTGCCAAACACCAAGATAGTTTTTACCACCCAACTGTTCTTTCTTGCTGTTGAAATATGATTCCAATATGTTTACACCAGTTGATTTCTCAAAGAAATCCGATGCAGGGACATTACTGGAAAACTCTTTTCTTGCAACCATATAGCCGACGACTGGCTCTTTACCTGTCAGCATACGCACGGACAAACCTTCGTTGGCTGCAACTTTTTCTATAATGGATTCAAGTTCTTTTGGTTTAGGAACAGCAATCTGCCCTGCTCGTCCACCAACACGAATTCCACCAACAGCCTGAGCGATAGAACGCTCCAAATTTCTACGCAACTTCGCTTCCTGTTTAGTTGCCGTTTCCAACGCTTTAGTGATACCAGCACGGTCCAACACGACCCTCTGACCAGCAACAGTAACCGTTTGTTTTCTGCCTTGAATTTCAGCAACCTGTTCCCGTGCACCAGCAACAACCTGTTGTCGTTGCACCTTTTGTGTTGCCAACATTTCTTTCTGAGCAGTCAATTCACTAATGCGACTAGCGATAGAAGTACGGGCAACATCAACTTCTTGGCGTGCCCCAGCAGCCGCAGCCAAACGACCCGCAGCAGCCTCACTAGCAGTCGTATAATCAGAACGCAATATAGAACCCAACACAGGATTGTCGGCACCCTGAACAGGTGCCGTAGCAGAATTAGACGGCGTAACCGTATAGTTCTGTGGTTTAACAACAACAATCGCAGTATCTTCAGCCGTTTCATCAAACAACTTCGCAGGCAACAACAACCCATCCAACTGCTTCTCTAGGTCGGCAGCCAAAGCCACATCACCCAACGCCGAATCTATAATCGTCCGACCAACCTGCTCTGCATTTGGCATCCTAGACATGTGCGCAATACCAACCATAGTGGAAACAAAATCATCATAAATGCTGTGCACAACATCAGCGTCACCGCCAGCAGGCATCTCACGCTTAGAATTTTCCAATATGTCATCAATCAAATTCACCAAATCTGGATAACCACGCTCAATCTCTGGGTCCAACGGCAAACCCTGTTTCAGGTCATAATAGGTTTTAATAAACACCCTGTTAGCATCCAAGCCAGCCTCTTGTAGTTGTGTGTCAATGCTTTTAACAAAGTTATCTGACCCAAAAATTTCTTGAACACCCTCCGATGTCCGTGAATCAACAACCTTGCTATCAGGAAAAGCATGGACACCAATTACATCAGAAGTACCCTGAAACACTGTTGGTTCGCTATGAAGCAACTGAAACGGTGCATCAGGTGAACCCAAATCGGTTTGACTGGTATATAGAAAACCGTTATCAGGAGCATAAGTTTGGGTTGCCCGCACCTCACCCATAATGCGATAACCGTTCAACAAATCTTTATAATAACCTTCTTGCTGCACCAATGCAGCATATTCAGGGCTGTTCGGGTCCACCAAATCCAGTTGTGTGTTGATTTGACGCAACTCTGCTTGTACGGCTCGTGCTTCACGAGAAGCAGGAGCACCTCGTGCTGCCATAATGCGGTCAGCCAAAATGTTTATATCATCAGGAATCCGTCTAGAATTCGGGAACATCGCCATATATGTTTGCTGCAAAGTTGTGCGCACCTCAGCCAAACCACCGTCACCAATCTCAATGGCTTGACGCAACTCTTTAACCTGAGCCAACAACACCGAATGCGCTGAATCAAAGTTTTCACGCATAGACACCTCAACGGTGCTTGCCATAGTGCGGGCACGAGACAAATCAAACTCCAACGCCCGCAGTTTTGCTACGGTTGCTTTGATTTCACGCTCAGTAAGTTTGCGTTGTTTCAAATTTTCTTTAACCAAATCATCAGCATATTTCATGCCCCGACCCACAATGTCACGCAAAGTTTGCCGCTGATTAGCGGCACCTAAACGCAACGAATTACGAACAGCCACCAAACCTTTATGAGATTTGATTAACTCATTAGCCAAATTTTTGTTAGGGATTTCATTATCTAACAGTTTTTGTGCAGCGTCCTCACCGTAAGCCATCAGCCTTCTAGTGAACACCTCACGACCTTTCTGTTTAGCCAAAGAATTCGCATACGAATCAGCAATACTGCCAATGTCGGTTTCAAAAAAGTTTATATCAGTCTGTGTAACTTCTTTAAAAATTTTGTTGATTTCGTCAATGCCACCCTTTTCCAATGTGCGACCCATAAACTCTTCGCCAGCCTTCAGGCTGCGATACTTTAACGGTGCACCAACAGTAACAATTTCATCATGGCTGAGGTTGTTTACATTGAAAGCAGCCTTTACACCAGTTTTCGTATCAAAACCCTTAGCCATACGAATCCAATTTTTTGCATCTTTGCTGATGGTGTGATGCACATAATTGTCAATAAAACTAAAATCGGTTACATCAGTACCAAAATCAACACCAAACCGTTTATATTGCTGCTCAACAGCCTTGTACGAATTATCTTGCCAAGCCTTGTAGCGTTTAACTAAACCATCTTCAATGACCGTTCTAGGTAAATCAGGGTTTTCAATAAGGCTAATTAGTTTGCCTGCAACACCCTGTTCACGGGCTTCGTTAATGATTTCTTTAACCTGACTTTTAAATCCGATGTATGCAAAACCTGTTTCGCCTTTACCAGCATTAGCAGCCGACCATCCAGCCAAACCCCGAATAGCGCCAGCGTTACTGAGCACATATTCGCCTTTAACTTTACGACCAGCGACACCAACAGCAATTCTGCTAGCAGGAGTAACCAAAGCAGGGACAACATCAAAACCTTTTACTTTGAACGGCAAAGAAGCAGTCGCACGGCTAATGTCACCAATCTGCGCACGAGTTAAAGCCCAACCCTTACCAATGACATCGGCAACAGGTTCAGTCCACTGAACAGGTTTGCCAGCCAAACGCAAACCAGTATTAATACCTTCAGCCAAACGAATCTCTCTAGGAATCGCCCACATACCAATACGAGTAATCTCATTAGCCTTATCAGCCAACACAGGATATTTTGCAATCATTTCAACTGTTTGAAACTTTGCTGCCAACGCTATGCGTCCAGCCTTGCCAATATATTGAACTTGACCAACACCCGTAACATAGTTTAAAGGTTTAGTAATTTCTTCAGCAATAAGGTTTTGAGCGCTACCAATAAACTTGTTGCGCTCAGCGTTACGCTTAGCGATAACAGTTTTTTTCAAACCCCAATCAGGGTCCTTGGCTTGATTAACCATATCAATAATGCTGAACTGAACTTTGTCCTCGCCAACATCAGGTCGTTGTAACAACTGTTCTTTTTTGTTACCCCTGCTGATAATATTGGCAGCAGTTTGTTGCAACGGCAACAAAACACGACCAGCGCCCTTGGTTACTTCACGCAACACAGGATTTTTTATGCTAAGTTGCAAATCAGATAACTCTTTAGTTATTGACTGACCAAATCTGTCGGCAGGCTTAATAATCCCACCAATCAGCCCAGCCCAAGCCTTGCCTTGGGATTCTATAGAAATGTCTCCACCAGTTTTATAAGCAGATTTAAACGGAGACAAAATCTTGGAATACGCCACATCTTGCAGTTTTTTAAACAATGACGGTGTAGGACCACCAATAGAAACTTGTCGTCTTTCACCAGCCGCAATACGGTCTGCTTCAGCAATCAATTCTTGTTTCTGCTTGGGGGTTAAAGTTTCCGAAGAACGAATCCTTTGCTGAACCGTTCTTGTACCAGTAAACAACTTTTGCTGTTCTTCTATTGTGGTTGTTTTTGGTTTTTGAGAAACAAAAGATTTTGTTGGTTTTTCAGTAGTAGGTTTTGGGGTTTTGGGGGCATTTTCCCCATACAGCGTCTTATAGTAATCTTCTAGTTTTGGCGGTTTAGGCGGTGTTTTACCGCTTTTGCGAAAAGCAGTTACAGGATTCGGTGTAATCGCCATCAATTATGCCTAGTTTGTTCCCATAATGGGATTATTCGTATTGAAATTGAAACTCATTACGGCGTGCTGCTTGTACGGCAGCGATTGCTGCTTCCCGTTCACGCCTCTTGCGTTCGGCTTCGGCAGCCACATTAGGGTCCACAGGCGGTGGTGTAGCAGGGGTCGCAGGGGTCGCAGGGACTTCTCCATACGCTGCTGCTTCAGCCCGAGCCTGAGCAGCCCTAGCCTCAGCGTCCTGTTGCGCTTGTAAGCGTTGCATAGCCAACTGGTTAGCCAAATCCGAATACCTAGTGTTAATTTGGTTTTGATACGCTGTTTGACCTGTAGCCAACTGCTGACGACCAGCAGCCGCAGCACCCACACCAGCATTACGCAAAGCGTTCATATAGTTTTGTGAACCAACATTTAACTGACTAGCAGATTGCCGTGCCAACTGTGCATACTGCCCAGCCAACTGCGCATCCATAGCCGACTGACCAGTAACACCAGCGGTACCAGCACCCTCAGCACCTAAAGCACCCATCAACGGGTTCACAGGCTGAGTCGTGGACAAATCAACCAACGGAACATCAGAGTAAGCCGTAGGCGTAACCAGCGAGGACAAGAACTGGTTTTCGGCACCACTAATCTGACCTTGACCAGCCGACACTGCCTGTAGCAAAGCATCTAAATCTGCTTGACGGCGTTGCGGCAAATCCTCCAACTGACCACCATAAAGCGCATCAGTTTGCGCACCCTGACCAGCATAAATATCTGCAACCTTGCTATAGGCAGCAAATTTGCGTTGCCGTTCAGCAACCGCATCCGCTTTTTCTTGCGCTGACGCTTCACGGTCATCCAACACTTCTTGTGCTTCACGGTCAGCCTTATCGTATTCGGCTTGAAGTTTTGCTCGTGCAAGTTCATTAGCCAAACGCTGAGCCTCAGTCAAAGCACCGCTAGCACCACCACCTG
>ERZ890604.380-NODE-380-length-15836-cov-5.565807_pt1 | contig 15836 bp, 6 predicted proteins | sample MGYA00521097_ERZ890604 | MGnify/ENA primary metagenome ERZ890604 (study PRJEB32303, sample SAMEA104408625) | aquatic metagenome | biome: Brackish water; feature: Chemocline; material: water | place: Baltic Sea | collected 2014-10-26T21:54:00 | depth 120 m ... | reverse complement strand
TATTGAAAGAAAGTCATTCGTAGGAGGACAATATGCAGTCATGGGTTCTCCTCGTTACTATACTGAAGTGATGGCATCGATTATTGGTGGATCAGGAGAAACCGCAGGTGATTATGTTAGTTTTGATAACAGAATTGAAGATGCTAATAGTTATGCAAACACACCCGTAGCACTTTCTTTCTATGCTCAGGGAACTAGTGGAGCAACAGGATTCCTTGCAGTAGAATATAGACAATATTGGGATGGTACTTACGCCAATAGCACCAGCCAGAATCTAGATTTAATTTACTTAGATGGAACAACCGAATGGAGTCGATACGCAATTGCGTTTGTACCTTCTAAGTTACCTTCTGGTGTTACTTATAATCAAGATGAAAGTTTTTCATCAGTAGGTATTTTTCCTTATAGATTCAATGGAGAAACAGGTAATACTGGTGGAGCAGATGTTTCATATAGTCAGCCATTTAGTATCGCTAAGGTTCAGTTAGAGCCTGGAGTTACGATTACAAATCCAAAACGAATTGAAATTAATGATGAATTAAACCGATGCAAAAGATACTACCAAACTAGTTATTCTTATAATGATTATAACGGAAAAACTACTTTAGTTGGAACTTTACCAAGTAATGGATCACCAGAAATAGTTATGAGTGATTCGGGTAACTTTGATTTTAATCTTCCCGTAGAGATGAGGAAAATACCAAACACCGTAAGTATTTGGTCTCCTTCGGGAATTCCTTCAATGGCATTCAATACCAGTGCTGGTGTAGATATGAATAAAACATCAGGAACAAAGGGATTTAATAATGTTACTAGAGTAGGACTTAGTTCTGCCTCTGTGTCAGCATCTTCAAATTCACCAAATGGTTTTAGTGTTTTCAGTCCCAATGGATATGTTCCGCTAGACAGAATATCGTTCCACTATGCAGCAGATTCAGAGTTTAACACAGGAGTCAATTAATAATGACCGATTGCAACACATCAAGTTCAAATATATCAGGAACTCCTATTGCGGGAACTATTACGCAAGTTGGATCTAACTTACAAATTACTAATGTTGTTCAAGTTAATCATGGATTTACTGTGGGTAATGTTATTCGTTTTAATAATGGTGCAAATGGATACACTTTAGCAAAGGCAGATAGTCCACAGAACGCGGAAGTTTGTGGTGTTGTTAGTTCATCAGCAGATGTAAATGTATTCAACTATGTAATTGATGGTGATATTGATACCACATTATTTAGTCAAAATGGTGTAGTGTTTGGATCAACAGGGGCCGAAGTTTTCTTCTTGAGTTCTGTCACTGCGGGTGCATTAGATAGTGTACCACCAAATGATGCAGGAACTGTTTTGAAAAGTATTATCATTCGTACACCAAATCTATTAGATGGATCTGGTATTATTCAAAACAAAGGTATAGTAAAAAACTATGTTGGTAATTATCTCGGTGGTGATACTGCGGTTTATATGAGTGGGGTAAATCCTGTAGGTTCAGTTCATGCCTTTGTTGGAGAAGAATCTAAACTACCAAATGGCTGGGCCTTATGTAATGGACAGGCTATTAGTTCTACAACCTATCCAGATTTCAATACTGTGATAAACGGTAGATATGGGTTTAGAGATAAACTTACGCTTACTACTGATGCGCCATCAGTCGCTACTTATGTATTACAAGGTAGCATATGGGCTAGAATAGTTTCAGGTCAAGGCACTAGTGAGGTAACGGTAGAATATGAGGTATTGAAAGATCCAACCACCATCGACGGCGTTCGTGGTGGTGATGAATCAAATGCACAAAAGCAAAATACAGATCTTACCATTTCTAGTTATACCACAGATAATATATATTTTTTTACGGGAAGAAACGGTGAGGAAGTAGGATTAAGGAATCCTACTACAGTAACTAGAGTTGCTGCACTGACTCCGGATCTAAGAAATAAATTTATAATGGGTGCAACCGGAAATTCTTCAATTGACAATGGATTGAATGAAACTGGTGGTTATACTGATATAGATTTAAATAGCGAACAAGTAACAGATGGTGGTAACGCTAGAGGAATCTCAGACGCAACCTTTACCGCTATCAGTAATATGCCTCCGTATATTACATTGAATTGGATTATTAGGATTGGTGATTCTAGTTATACGGCTTTATTAAATCAACTTAGTCTTAAGACACTTTCGCTTACTGAACTACCAACTTCCGAACCAAGTATTACAGGAACCGTTTGGAATGATAATGGTACTTTAAAAATCAAATCCTGATAGGTAATATATGTCAAACAGCGTAATAGGATATAACTTTGGGGCGCAAGGTCCAACTGGAAATACAGGTGGAACTGGGGCTAATGGTTTAACAGGACCATACGGACCTAGTGGTTCTGTTGGTAACATTGGTCCTATTGGTTCTTCTATTACCAAAATTGAAATTAGTGATTTTAATCAAGATGGTGATTTAGATATCCGTACCACATATAGTAATGGTGTGGTTATAGATGGACCTGGAGTAATCGGTACTAATGGCTCTCTAGGTCCAGATGGAGAAACAGTATTTGAATTATTCACAGAAACTTTAGGAACAGAAGAGGCTGTTGTAAATGGAACAATAGGTGGTTGTTATCAAGGAACAATACAATTTAAATCTATTACAGGAACAGGTGGAATTGTAGTTACAGAAGACGGTAATGAAATATTCGTTACATATAAAAACTTCGGAGTGATTACGGGTGTTACTGGTGGGTTGAATCAAATTGCATATATGGGAGGATCGGCTGGTAATAGCGCCGATGCTTTATTACTAGTTCGTGGTGCTACTGGTTTTTCATATAACAAAGAATTTAATAGCGTTAGTGCAATTTCTAGAAACTATAAAGAAGTAGGTCATAGATTTACAATGAATGACGTTAGTGGTGGAAGTATAACAGATACAACTAGACTTGTTGAGTTTAATGTTAATCCTTCTATGAGACTTGGTATAACATATAACCAAGAAGATCCATATGGTTCAACTGGTCCTTGGGGTAATGTTTGGTATATTGATGTTGATCAATTATATACATCACAAGTGCCTGGAGCCCAAATTCCGTTGGGTGATGCTGCTCCCTTCGTCAAGATAAATGATATAACACCAACAACAGATAGTTTCAATAAATATTTTGGTGGTGGTTCTAACAGAAGAGTATCTGCATTCACACTTGTTGTTAATGGTGGAAGCAACGAACCCAGAAGTGATGGATTTAGTTCGGATGGAAATGTGTTTCCTGCTAATTGGATTTTCCCATATGGAGAAAGACCTGTACTAACAGAAGCAAAAGACATATATCAATTCTTTTCTAATGGAACTAAAAATGAAAATGGAATCGTTTGGTATGGAATGGCCTTGAAGTCACAACCTGGCAAAGATATATTCTTTCCTACATATTAGGTCTATATACTGTGGGAATAACATATGAGTAACTCTTCCATTTCTACAATCATGGGTCCATCAGGACCACAGGGGCCGGCCGCACCAGATGGTAGTACAGGAGCAAGTGGTTCTACGGGGGGTACAGGGCCTATTGGGGCTACAGGACCAACAGGTAGCGCCGTCACTGGCTCTTCTACAGATATAATTGATTGTAATACCGCAGTTTTAATAAATGCAGATGGTACAACAGCATCTATTGGTCCTATAGCGGGTAACACAGGATCTGTAACTGGAACGCCTAATCACAACATAATAAATTTAGGAAAAGGCGCTGGGATTTTTAAAGAATCTTCCGGTGTAACTGCATACTTTAGAACCTTCAGATCTAGCGGTGATATTACAATTACAGAAAGTGCAAATGATCTAACAATCACTGCTCCTGCTGGATCTGGTATTCTATCACAAACAGTAGGTAAAACGGGAGAGTTACTTTATTTTGCAGGAACAACCTACATAAAAGGTTCAACTGATACATTCTATGTCGAAGGATCTAGTGCCGAAGACAATTCTTTACAGGCAGTTCTTGGTGATTTTAAGGAACTAGTAAAGAGACACGATCCCGCCGGCGAGGGTCAGGTTACAGTAGATTTAAATGAAGCAAACAACCATTACATAGTAGGTGCTAATAAATTTAATATAGTTAATGTAACAACAAATACAAATAACTTCCCAGATCTCGAAACAACTGGAGTTACTTTCGGTGAATCTGTGAATGTTACATTCATATTGAAGAATGCAGGACTTGCTAACAACCAAAACCCATTCGATAATGCTAAGTTTTTATTCAGTCCCGCAGGACCAACATTCACTATAAGCGGAACTGATATAGTAAACTGTATATCATTAAACAACGGAACAAACTTCCATTGTTTTATTGCGGGCAAGGATTATAACACAACATATAACACAGCATTAGAAACTATTAGGCTATCAATAGGTGCTTGTTGTACTCCATCGGTGGAGCCAGATGGTATAACCTCTTGTTCTGATTATGTTTTAAACACTAATTGTACTGGATCATTTAATGAGTTATTGACTTGTGATGCAGAGCCATGTTCTACCGTATTTGGTTCATGCTGTGTTAATTATGCATGTTTCCCATCTTCAGAAAATAAATGTGATGCAAACTATGGAAGATTTTTTGCTAATCTTGATTGTTCTGATTTTGTATGTCCAAATCCATGTGAGCCTGTAGGTTGTTGTTGTTTAGGTATAGAAGGAAGTTTAACTACTACTGAAGCAGTTTGTGATAGTTTAAGTGGACTTTTTCTGGAAGGTACAAGTTGTGAAGATTATGCAGAGAATAATCCAAATTCAGATCCATGCGACGAATTCACAAGAGGTGCTTGTTGTCTTTCCACAGAATGCGCAGGGGAAAAAACGACATCAGAATGTGCAAGTATAAACGGTATTCATATGGGTATAGGAACTCTTTGTACTACTGTAGATTGTTGTGCTGGACAAGCAGTTCCTCTTGGTGCTTGTTGTTGTAACAGTGGAATTTGTAATGATCTAATTCCAGAATCACTTTGTACTGATACAGATTGTGAATGGGTTTCCTCTACTGATTGTGCTATGTGTGGAACAGTGTTAAACTGTAACTGTGGGGCAGAAACCGCAGGATATATGCGATGGAAACTATGGATTAAAGAAATAAAGTCAGGTCCAATTAATATTGCTGCTGATTTAAGATTACTAGATGAGTCTGTTCTTACTCCTACTGTATCGGGACCAACTGGTTGTGATAGAGTATCGGATGGATTACATAACACATATTATGAAGGTTATGTTTTTGCCGGTGATCCAAATCTATCAGCAATTCCATATGCTCATAGTTTAAATATAGATGGACAGGCTGAGGAACTAAACTTCTATATTCCCAGTATAAATGAAATGTCCTTTATTGTTTTACAAGATAAGGGGGCGACATACCCAAATCAAAATATATTATTGGGTAATTCAAATCCTGCTTCTAGATACTGGACATCTACTAGAAAAGTTAATAGACAATTCTGGACTATAGATCAAAATGGTTATGCTATTGATATGCAGATGTCTAATGTAGGTGTAAACAACACAGGCAAAAAAGCAGTAATTGTTCAAAGAGAATTTATGTCCGATGGTGAAACAAACTTAAATACAATAGGAGACTATGATTCTGTTAATGGAAGAACTTTTGCTGGAGAATTTATCGCTGGTTGTTCTCCTATATTAAGTAATCACACTTTAGCAAATATTTACAATCTTCCAGTTTATACTTGCTCAGACCAACAAGAAACTGGATTCTGTTGCGTTGGTGGAGTCTGTTCAATAAATAATGAATATGATTGTATATCTGTGTCTAACGGAAATTATTTTGGTGATGACCTTACGGCCGACTGTGCTACCAGTCCATGTACAGTTTCCTTAATAGATACCAGAACAAATAACTGTGTTAGGGCAGGACAAAATCCATCTCACGCCATAACCGAAACTGAGTGTGCATTAGGACTTCCTCCACAGATGTATTACTATGCGGGAACATTAAATGCCGATGGAAATCCATCAAACCCAACAACATATGATCCTCGTAATTATAAGATAAGTTCTACAAATTTCAATATTGATCCAATTCATGTTGTTTCTGGTGGAGATCTAACACAAGGTTATTGTCTAGGACATGATAAGGCAACAGAATGTAACACGGATAGAAATATATTATCCCCAACAGTTATAGCAGCAGGTTCTCTTAAAGCGTATTGTAATAGAGATAATATCTATGGATTAAACTATACATGTGATGATGCAAATGTCTGTGTTGAAACTGCACCAAACTTTGATAAAACAGCAGATGATTGTCATACTTTAAATGCAAATGCATTTTGTGGTAGAGGATTAAGTAGAGATCAAATTATAATTCTAAACTCAAATAATGATACAACCTGTGATACTATTGGTTGGCCTATTGATAGTCAGTGGAGATATCCATGTGGTGATAGTAGTTCTGAATGTAATACTCTAATAAAGATGTATGATGGTAGAGTGGGTGGTTGGATTCAAGGAACTGTCAGTAAACCTACTGTCTTTAGTTGTGAGCCTTGCTTAAATTCATTCTGTGCCTATGTTACTAGTGTAGATTCAACCAAACTTAATTGTTGTAATCCTGATGGCAGTTGGAGTAGAGATTGTGCAAGTCTATATAAATCTTATATGAATAGTGTTTATTATAACGAGTGCGATAGTGATAACCCATTCTGTGGATCTGATGTGGCATGGAACGATATAACTACACCTACTTCAATTGGAACATATTCTATAGATGATAAAACCAACTTCAGTAGTTCATCACAAACATGTAGATTGTGGATAGAAAATCTTAGAACAGGTTCTAATAGTTCACCAAATTGTAATACAATTAATGGTACTCCAGAATTTAGAAAGATGTTCTTTGTTGACTTTTCTGAGCAAGCAAAAGTGACTAGTCTTATTCAAAGCGGAATTTCTGCTGATGTTCCAGTCGGACTTTACTTTGACTTTATGCCAGTTCTTTGTGGAAGCAATGGTACTTGTATCGCAGGACAAACAGATAAGGCATCACAATATACTCCTCAAAGATATACTAGTTTGGTTTTTGGAATTAATGATCCATCTATTCCCCAAGGAAACAAATCATTAGTAGGAAACACTAATGGTAATATTGGTTTATGTGTAGATGGAAATTGTAGAGATGACATATCTGCTGAAAATGGAGATAGAACAACTAGAGTAAATAATATTATGACTACAAATGCAAATATAAATTATAATAATAATACTCATTATGGTTTGATCATAACCAACTGTCAGAACAAAGCATTTTGTCGAGGCAATAGTTGTATTGAGTGTTGATAAAAATAGCATACATAATTAGAGGATCATATGGCATATAGCACATTTCAATCTATAACAGGGCCTTCTGGACCAGAAGGTATAAAGGCAGTTGGAGTAGCAGGCCCTAGTGGTAACATTGGTCCTATTGGTGCTACAGGGCCAGAGGCTCCTAATTTAACAGAATATAAATGGTCTGTATTAGACACAGCCGGCAACACAAAGGCCAGACTGACTTTTTCCGATGAAAGTGTTATTTACATTGATGGTTTAACGGGTCCTAATGGATACGCAACCGGAACTGCTGATGCTAGTAATCTTACTAATTTTAGAAGATTATTCAAAGCAAGAACAACAACTGGTCCCGGTGTAACTTTTCAGTTTAGAGGATTGACTGCCACTGATGATTTATCATTAGTAGTTGGATCTGATGAAATTTCAATATCTGGTACGTCTGGTGTATCATCTGCATATGTTGAATCAGGATCTACTGGTGAGTTTCTTCATCTATATACTCAATGGAAATCCCAAGGAGCAAGTGGTTCTTTCTATGGAGCGTCGGCCGACAATACAGGAACTGGTGATTCTATAACGGTTAAGTTCCGTAATGCAATAGGAACTATGGGAAATGAGTATAATTTAGATTATTGCGATAGAACATACCTTTCTGATGGTGATGAATTTCAGGAATATATTTTAGACGTAAGTAACATAGTAAGCAATAGAGTAAATAATTCCACAGAGGTCTTTGGTTATCTTTGTATAACTAGTTCTTTCTTAACATCAAAGGATAGGATTGTTGTTCTAAGAACAAAGGTTGATAGCGAAACCGATACAGATATTTTAAAACTACCTCTGTATGGAGCATCTGAAGTTAACTTTGCAGATCCCTCTTCTGGTAAAATTTTATTCGCGGGTGTATCTTCCGATGATAGTTCAAGTGGTTATGGTAATAATGACTACAGACGAGGCATTGATGATTTTAATACACCATATGAAAATACGGAGGAAGATTATGTTGCTGGTATTCATCCACAATTATGGAATTCATCAGGAATAGACTATGATTGCCCTACTCCAGATGCAGTTATTTTTGATACGAACTGTAGTAGTGATGAAGATTTATCGACTAACATATTTAGAGGACAATCTTTTTGCGAAGTAGTATTTGCTGCTGGTGATAATCCTCTTAATCCATCAGCAGCAGCAAATATATCAAATGCATATTCATATTGTATTCGATTAGATGATAGTATGTTTGAATCACAAAATGAAAATGATCCTTGGTACGGTAAAATTCGTTTAGTTGTTATGCCAGGATGTTCTAATCTAGGAACCAGCAGTGAGTTAGGTTTTCAAATTGGGTGTGGTAATCCATGTGTACCAAATGATATAGATGGTACAGACTGTTGTTTTGTTCGTTCAGATGAAACTAGTAAATCAAACCCTGATGGTCTTACTGGTAGATTTGAATTAGATATAACAAACCACGATAACATCCTATTAAATGCACCAATTGAAATAACAGGAATAACTTGGGGATATCAACAGAGAGCAGGTTTATCTTTAGACTCTAATGATGGTATTGATTATAGTGAAACGAAAAACGTAACTCTATTAATAAATGGTGGACCATACAATATTGTATTCCCATCTAATGTTAAATTTGCAGGTACACCTACGTTTACAAATGGTGTTGACATCGTAAACTTATTGACTGTTGATAATGGAAAAACTTGGTTTGCTACCTTAACAGGATATGGGTGGGATGTTAATATCTTTAGTTCTGATAATTTAGGATCTTGTTGTAGTAATCTTGGATGTATTGATTATGTAAGTCAGTCTTACTGTGATACAATTAATGGAGCATTTGAAGAGGGTATATCTTGTTACCTAAGAACAGAAGATGTTTGTGGTGCAGGAATTACTGGAGCGTGTTGTACGGGTACATATGATGAAGGAACTATAATTTACTGTCCTCCTCAAACACAAAGTGAATTATGTGCGGGAGAATTAGGAGAACCATCACAACCAAATGCTTATTCGTCTTATGTATGTACATTAGGTGAATGCGGCTTATGTTGTACAGGTGAGACCTCCTCGTATGGTTTTTGTGAAAACGATGAGTTATGTGGTCAAACAATAACGAAATGTTGTGTACCATTAGAAGATGGTAATGGTTGTTTTTCATTCCCAAACAACTGCATTAGATGTGATAATTTGGACTTTGGTTTTGGAACAGGAAGTTATGTAGGGCAGGGCGATGGTGGTCCGCAAAATTGTGCAGAGTGTAGAGGCGATATAGAATTAGGGCCTTGTTGTGCGCCTTGTCCTGTTGGATGTATAGAACAAACGACTCAAGCAGAATGTGCGTCATATGGCGAAGATGCGACATGGAGAGGTATAGGTGGTTCATGTACAGATTGTTTATTACAGTATGACGAAACTACAACCACTTCAGGAACACCTGCTTGCCTTCCCGATAGAACATTACTTCAATGTGATTTAATCAATGGTGTGTTTATACCAACAACTGCTGATAGACCAAATCCATGTGCCGCACGAAACGAGACTTGGCAAAATGGATGTGAATATAATGCATGTGTACCACCAGTATTGGGATCTTGTTGTGATAAAGTTACAGGAACTTGTTATGGAATAATGAGAGAGTCACAATGTGAGGCATATGCAGGACAAAATCATCGTTGGATCTCTGATGGAGAATGTGATGATTGTTGTTTGGATCCTCAAATTTTTGGTGCGTGTTGTCTTTGTGACGAAAACTGTTTGGAAAATATAACCCCACAAGAATGCTCCGCGTACGGCGGGGTCTTTATGGGTGTTGATTCTTTATGTGCTAGTGTTAATTGTTCAATCGCTGGTCCATGTAACTGTCGATGTGCAGGAACAGGATGCTGTAACTGTCCAGAAAAGGCGAGTCCTTGTTGCACAGATTCGAGCCTTCCTGAATGTTGTTCACCCGGTGATGATTGTTGTCCAGATAACGATAAGTGTTGTGACGGAGGACAACCCGATTGTGATGGAGAATGTGACTGCGAAAGGGATCCGAATTCGGAACAATGTCTAGAAAACGGCGGCTGTGATAACCGAGATATCGAAGATCCTGGTCGATGGGGGGGGTTCCCAGGCGGTGATCAGGAGCCAGGAAGTCGCAAGAGCCCTCCTGGTCCAGGCGGCAAGCGTGGGGGTGACAAAGGAGCATGTTGTGATCATCTTGGATGTAGGCATTTATTCGCTTGGGATCTGCCCGATCGAGATGGCATCGCCGGAGATGGTGCGGCGAGGAATGCACGAAAGTGTTTCGGCTCCTATCATCCGGGATCACTCTGCTCCGTGCAAAAATGTGAACTTTCAAAGCATATTGGTGCGTGTTGTTGTATAATGTTCAAAGTCCAATGTCCGGACCTCCCGGATGGCCAAGCAACTGGCCCGAATAGGACCAACTGCATCGGCTGTAAAATTAGTACATTGTTAACAACTTGTACTAATTGTTCGTTTAATGGAGAATTCCCGGGAATAAACCAACCGATCAATGGCCGAGCGGGCCCAAGTCAACCTCTATCGGGTGGCTATAGTAGAAATAGTATATATGATCCAGACGCAACGGATCCCAAGGGTAGAGATACAGGTAAACCATATTACCCCGGCGGTTCTGCTGGCGGTCCTCTTCCATTCGGTTGGCGTGATTGTTGCAAGAGTCCAGGCGGTTGTAATACTAAGCCATGTACACTAACCGACAAATATGTGTTCGATCGGGACTTCCCGTCGATTTTTGAAAACGGCGGCGATGCTGATTGCTCTGGACTTGATTTCGAGGACTGTGATTCTGGCATGGGGGATCAATTTGATCCATGCATGAACCCTCCGGATTGTGGACAAGTCAAAGACTTAATGAATGCCTGTGGTAAATGTCCGTGGATGATCGACGACAACGGCGACGGGATCTTAGATTGCACTCGATCTGTCTTCGATAGCGATATATGTTGTAGCGGACCTAGGAATGGAACCCATCCCGGCCAGCCTAGGGAGAAGGAGCAACTGCTCCTACAGTCCAATGTGTCGTCATGCAAACAATGTAAGTGTGGACCGGATCCTGTATCGCTGACGGCGGTCTCTTGTCTGAGTTGCTCAAATTGCGAGAACAGAATATTCAGTCAATGTAAGTTTGTTTATGATATGAATAATAATATAAACATAGGTACACACGATGCTTTGACAGGTAGTAGTTGTGGTGGGATATCGGGTGATCAGAAAGATGGACGTGGCGCTTTGGGTAGTATGTCGGTATGTGACTATATGAAAAAAGAACTATGGGGCGAGGGTATTCAAGATAATGGGCCAGGGTACAATGATGACCCGCAGGATGGTTTTATATTCGATAGTCCATTCGAGACCGCAGGCTTTGCAAGAAGCAATATTAGCAAATCTAGTCCTGATTTTAGAACCATAAATACTATGACTCCAACAGTTACTGTTAGGAATTCACTTAGAATATTTGGATATAAGAGAAGGTGACTATTTATGCCTATTGAGTTTAGAACAAGAACAAAATCAATTCAACCAAACCCCAGTGATATTGGGGCTTGTTGTGTGTATAACGAAACTACATCATCTTATGATTGTTTTGATAATGTAAAATATATTGATTGTAGACGTGATCTTGGTATATTTAGAGGTAAGGGTTCTAATTGTGATAACAACCCATGTCCAACATCTGGTACGCCAGGTGTTGATGGTTTATCAGCACTACAATCAGATCAGCATGGTGCATGTAAAACTTGTTCAACATGTACTGATAATGTTTTAGAAAAAGATTGTATAACTCAAGATAATTTTGATGCTGAATTCTTCGGCGGTAGAGTTTGTACTCAGGTATTAAATCAAAAATTATCATCAATACTTACTGCATCGTATGGTTGTTGTATTGATGATGGATGTTTTGATACATGTAACCCATCTTACTGTTCTTCGTTAGGTGGAATATTACATGATGGTGTAAATACAGGTCTTGCTATGAACTGCAATTCAAATCCATGCAGTTCTATGGAGGAAAGTAATCAAGTATTATTAGGTGCTTGCTGTAAATCAGGAAGTTCTATAGGAAATTTAACCAAGTATGATTGCGAAAGAAACTATGGATCTTGGAAAGGAGTTGGAACTGATTCTACAAATTATAGTTGCTCCAATGATGCATTGATTGGATCTGTTAATAATATAAATTCACAAGATCCAGTTTCTAGTGTAGAGGGCTTTCAAATTGTATGTTCTAAACCTACACCAAGAAAATATTATGGCATGACAAGCGGTAGATGGAATGGTACACTAGGACCAACCTATGGCAGAGAAGCCGTTATTGTTGAACTACATGGAACCGCACAGAGTTGTGAAAGCATGGGTGGTATCGTTAGTGCAACAGATGGTGATATCGATAAAGCAATAATGTGGGGCGGTTGTCAATGGCATGATGGTAATCTTAATATATGGAAGTGTGAATCAAAAACATACGAACAATGTGCAGGAATAAGTGGTAGTTGGACAGCGGGTATTTACTGTGATGATATAAGATCTGCACCAGCCAGTGGATTGTATTTTGCTGGTTGGTTGCCGGATGGTGTTGATCAGCAAGAAAAATACTTAGCAGGAAGATGTTATATAATAGACAAAGTTACAAATCCATTAAGTAATCCAGATTTAAATACTAAATGCGCCGACTATTTGACAGAGTATCAATGCGCACAACAAGTTCAAGTAATAATGGATCGTTATCTCATAATGATTGAAGATGGTACTAATGTAGGATGGGACGTAGGAGATGTCGATGAGGATAATCTCAAAAGTATATGGGAAGCCGGTAAAAGATGTTCCGATTGTGTAACTACGGGTGAACTTCCCATAACAGATTATACTGTTGGATTGTGTATATTAGATCCAATACAAACAGGTTCTTATATGTATACAGATTTAGATGGATCTTTCGGTGTTCCTAGAGACTATAATTATAAAACAAGCAATCAATCTGCTTGTATGTCTGGTTATAATAGAACCAATTGTCTGTCGATGCATGGAACTTGGATTAATACCTGTGACACATGTGAAGAGCATGATCAGGATCTTCCTATTCCAGTATCTACGGGTTCTTGTTGTACATCTCCAACTGAATGTCTTGATGGAAAAACATATGAGGAATGTGAAGGAGAATCAGGATACTTCCACGGACCTGGAACGACTTGTGTAGGAAGAGATTGTTCGATGGTTGCATATCTCGACAATTCAAATGCGAGCGAAATCGAACCTGCATTATGTATTTGTAAGGTTAGTGATAATCCAAATCCAATCCTTTCCAGTATTACAGAAATTTTTGCTAATTCATCTGGACAGGGAAGCAACTTGTGGTCTGGATCAACCTGTGGTGATCCGACTGTAAACGCTGTTCCATATTGGACAGAGAGTAATAATTTTGCTACTGACCTATTAGTTAACTATAGGGCTAATGTCACAATATCTGGTAAATTTATAAATTCACAGAGTGTAGATAGAGCAAGATATAATATTGAAGGAGAAGATTTTAGAGATTTCATTACTACAGGAATCGATGGTGGTACTGGATCTTTCCTTGATGAGATGCTAATTCAAAATGAGCAAACTTGTTACTTTAGAGTAGACGACAAGGCTCCTATTCTTATACCAAAAACAAAAGAAACTTTGAGTAGAATATATGGAAAAACATTACAAACGAATCAGCCAGCAAAGTCTATCTATACTTTAATTCTAAATCATCCAAGGTTTGGATGGGACGATGGACCTATCCCTACTAATAGAAAAATTACCTTTGTTAATCTTGCTGGTATGACCCAACTGCGTATTTTTGCTGTCCAAGGAAATAACTGGACAACACTACAAAGTGATTTTGAGAGTAAGTCATTCCCTCTCCTTAGAGTTCTAGATTTAAGAACTAGTAATCTTGCTGGGTTGGACTTAACAGATTGTCTAGCAATAGAAGAACTTAATTTAAATAATAATAATATTACAACTTTAGATCTAAGTGTAAATGATTACATGACAAATCTAGATGTTTCATATAACAAAAAGTTATCGACATTAAATTTGGGTACTGATATTAAGAAGTATTTTACTAGCATAAGTGCAAACTACAATGATGCATTTACCGGGTTGGGTAATCCTGATATTGGGTCAATATGTCCTCAACTAGTACACTTTTCTGCTTTGAGATGTAATATTGCTGATATGGAATTTTATAATATGCCTTATCTTGAGTATATTGATCTAACAGGAAATTCTTTAAATACACTAGTTATCGAAAGAACACCATCGATAGAAACAATTGCTTTAGATTCAACTGTAACTAGTTCTGCAACATTGCGTAACTGGAGACTTCCAGATTCGACTAACAGAACAATAGATACGAGTGATTGGCCAACGGATCTCAGTGATGCTGTTATTCCTATTCCAAATACAATTCAATACTTTACATTTAAGAAGAATACAATTCCAAGTAATGCTGATACTGCAAACTTCATTATAAAATTAGCAAACACAACAGCAATAACAAGTCTAATAGAATTTGATAGAACCACTTTCCCACGCTTATCTACGCCAATTGATATGAGGTATGAGGGTTCAATTTCTTCTTTGTCTATAGATTTTAGTAATGCTATTGCCTTACCAGATGATAATGGTACTACTAATACAATAAAGGAATTTCTATTATACCTATTTGGAAATGCTGAACTCACTGACATAACTCATGATGAAAAAATAGAAATAAGATTGACAAATATAAATAAGGATGTACAATCATATGAAGACGCCGAGGCCACGCGACAAATCATTATAGATGCCCTTCAGGGTCTTGTTATTAGTTCACGGTTATCAATAATTACTTAATGGAGGATTTATGTCTCAAAAAGATATCAATTCGAGAATAGAAAAATCAAATCAAAAAAAAGATGTAAAATTTGCACCTGCAAAGGATCTGGGAAAGAAAACTCTAAAAGACAGAATCGGTATGGTCGGTTCTTACGCTGCTGCAATGGCATCACGGGGCCTTTCTAATAATAGAATAGACAAAAAGACGAAGCAACTTAGAGTTCTTTCTTGTCATGGACAAGGTGAACTTCCTCCATGCGAATATTTAAAGAAAAGTAAAATAGATCCAACAAAGAATTACTGTGGTGGGTGTGGGTGTGGCGATAGAAAAGCAACATGGTTAGTATCTAATGAAGATCACTATAGTAAATTAGATCATCCTAAGTTATCTTGTCCTCTCAATATGCCTGGTTTTACTAACTATCAAACATCTTCTATTGGTGAGTCAAAAGCACCTATCACTAGAAGATATTATATTGAGCAAATGAAAATGGAAGATGTAGAAAAGGTTTCAGTAACCATCAACGGATCACCTCCTCCTCCTAGTAAATAAAGCGATACATACATTCTATATCTCCTATGTTCTTATACATACTTAAGAACATAGGAGATTTTA
>ERZ890604.377-NODE-377-length-15861-cov-15.616791_pt1 | contig 15861 bp, 15 predicted proteins | sample MGYA00521097_ERZ890604 | MGnify/ENA primary metagenome ERZ890604 (study PRJEB32303, sample SAMEA104408625) | aquatic metagenome | biome: Brackish water; feature: Chemocline; material: water | place: Baltic Sea | collected 2014-10-26T21:54:00 | depth 120 m ... | reverse complement strand
TATTTTCACGGAGATATAGATGATTAAAAAAAATGAGTACGCTATGATTGAGAATTCAAGAGTATCGGGAATGATTGGAAGGATGAAAAAATGAATGCAATAATGACAATACTACACATATGCACTTCTTACTTTTAAAAAAGTAGGAATATGATATAATTCTTAAAACAAATCCGAGTAATAGGCGAACCTATGAGCAGTAAACTAACTAAAAAACAAGAAAATCAATATAGGCTATTTGCAAAAGAATATATTATTGATCTAAATGCAACAAGAGCAGCAATAGCAGCAGGGTATAGTAAAAAAACAGCTAACTCCCAAGGAAGCAGGCTGTTAACTCATGCAAAGGTACAAGATTATATAAAAGAGTTTATGGGAAAAAGAGAAGAGAGAACAGAGATAACAGGCGATATGGTTATTAAAGAGCTTGCTAAACTTGCACTTGCAGATATAAGAAAATTATATGATGGCGACAGATTATTACTCCCTCACGAGTTGGACGACAATACAGCGGCTTCAATATCTTCATTTAAAACAAAAAGAGAAGGTGATGCAGAAGAAGGATTTTATGAAATTGAAGAGTACAAGAGATATGATAAAACAAAATCACTTGAATTGCTCGGCAGGCATTTTGGATTATTTAATGATAAATTGAAAATAGAGACAGAGTTTAACTTAGAGAAGTTTGTGAAAGAGCTACATGACTCCACAAGTTAAAGAAAAATTAATAGACTGGTCAAAGTCTATTGAACTATTCGTAAAAGAAGCACTAAATGCAAAACCAACATCTCAACAATTAGAAGTATTACAAGATATAGATAATGGTTACAAAGACATAAGTGTTAAGTCTGGACATGGTTCAGGTAAATCAACAGTAATGAGTTGGGTTATTATTTGGGTAGGTCTTTTTAAATATGATAGTAAAATACCAATAACTGCACCAACATCACCGCAACTTACAAGACTACTACTCCCAGAAGTTAGAAAATGGCAAAAAAACTTACCGCTAGAGCTAAAAGACTCAATTGAAGTTATGAGTGATAGTATCAAGTTTAGTAGTGGGAACTTTGCAATACCAAGAACTGCAAGAAGGGGAGCATCAGAAGCATTACAAGGTTTTCATGCGACCTTCTTATGTTGGATAATTGACGAAGCATCAGGAGTAGATGATGAGATATTCGAAGTAGTAGAAGGCTCATTAACTGGAAATAATTATCTAAGATTACTAATGGCTAATCCCACAAGGACGGTTGGATACTTTTTTAACACACATAATAAACATAAAGCATTATGGAGAACCCACACATTTAACACAGAGTTAAGTGAGAATGTATCAAGAGAGAGCATAGAAAGAAAGAAATTAGAATATGGAGCAGATAGTGACCAATATAGAGTAAGAGTATTAGGGCAATTTCCTTTGTCAAGTACAGATGCTTTATTCACAATGCAAGAGATAGAAGATGCTATGGCAAAAAATCCCAATGATATTGATAGAACCGGTTCGTTTTCTTATGCGTGTGATGTTGCAAGATTCGGGGATGACAGTAGCGTAATGACAAAAAAGAGAGGGTACGATATTTATGACCTAAAACAGTTCAAAGGCATAAATACTATGGAATATGCCAACATAATATCAAGCGAAGTAGAAACAGAAAGTAAAGACCCAGATGGTATATTTGTTGATACTATAGGAGTAGGCGCAGGCGTAATGGATAGACTTGAAGAAAAAGGATATAGTTCGATAGATGCTAATGTGGCAATGAAAGCCGAGAAGATGAATGTGTATATAAATAAAAGAGCTGAAATGTATTTTGAACTAAGGGACTGGGTGAGGAAAGGTGGAAGATTGCCAAATGATGAGGAATTAGCAGAGGAACTATTGGTGATACGCTATTCATACTCAGAAAATGGTAAAATACTGCTAATGAAAAAATCAGAGATTAAAGAAGAGCTAGGACGCTCCCCTGATAAAGGTGATAGTGTAGCACTTCACTTCTTTTCAAAAGTAAGACCAAAAGAGGCAGGAAATAGCTTCTTAAACCAAACAGGAGAATTTTAATGGATATTATAAAAGACGAGGCAATAAACCTCCAAGAGAAAGGTAGTGATGGGTTTTTAAAGTTAGCTAGAGAGAGAGCGACAAGAGCTTCAGACGAATGGAGAGAGAACTATCAGGCAGCAGAAAAAGACGTTGAGTTTATCGGTGGAAAACAATGGGAAGAAAAAGTAGTAAAAGAGAGGGCAGCAGATGGCAGACCAACTTTAACTATTAATAAAACCCAGCAGTTTATCTCTAAAATTATAGGAGACCAGAGAAGAAACAATATTTCAATTAAAGTTCACCCAGTATCAGCTAATGTAAAAGATGTTAAATTGCAGAACTCCGCAGGCAATAAAGATTATTCAACATCAGAAGTGTTTGAGTCTATTATACGAAACATAGAGTCAATTTCTAATGCAAGAAGCCACTACAATATGGCATTTAAGCATGCAGTAGAGGGCGGATTTGGGTGGCTAAGAGTATTAACAGACTACTCACAATCTGATAGTTTTGACTTAGATATAAAGATTAGTTCAGTAAGGAATAGATGGGCAGTTCTAATTGACCCACAAGCTAAAGAAGCAGACTACTCAGATGCAAATTACTGTTTTATCTTTGATAGAATTTCAAAGGTTGAGTTCGAGAAGAGATACCCCGGTAAAACAGTAGGTGACTTTGATAGTCCACTAGGTGAAGAATATGATGAATGGCAAGATGAAAAGTCAATAAGAGTAGCAGAATACTTTACCAGAATACCAATAGTGCGTAAATTATTACTTATGACAAATGGTGAAGTGTATTGGGATGACGAAGTAAAAGATGTATTAGATGAACTTTCAGATGAGGGAATTAGAATACAAAGAGAACGTGATGTAAAGACTTTCAAAATACAATGGAATAAAATAACAGCATGGGATATATTAGACACCAAAGAGTGGTCTGGAACTAGAATTCCAGTTGTTCCAGTATTAGGAAGGGAATTAGACCTAAAGGGTAAACGATACTTTAAGGGATTAATATCAGACTCAAAAGATGCTCAACGTATGCTCAATTATTGGCAGTCAGCAGCAACGGAGAGAATTGCACTTGCTCCAAAAGCTCCATGGGTAGCACCAGCCAAATCTATTGAAGGCTATGAGAAGATATGGCAGTCTGCTAATACAAAGAATTATAGTGTATTACCATATAAGCCACTCCCCGGAGTAGATAAACCGTACAGAGACTCACCGCCGTCAATGCCAAGTGCTGAATTACAGATGGCAATGAATATGACAACAGAGATGCAAGGTACTATCGGAATATATGACGCAGGTCTTGGAAATAGAAGTAATGAGACAAGCGGAGTAGCAATTAATGCAAGAAAAGAGGGAAGTGATACAGGAACTTATGAATTTATTGATAACTTAGCAATGGCATTGAGGTCAGTCGGAGATATTCTTATAAATATAATCCCAAGTGTATATGATAGCAACAGATTAATAAGACTTAGATTCCAAGATGGAAGCGGTGATTTTGTTGAGATTAATAAAACTATCAGAGATAATCAGACTGGAAAAGAAGTGGTAATACATGATTTAGCAGTCGGTAAGTATGATATTTCAACAGAAGTTGGTGCAAGTTTCGCAACTAAACGAATGGAAGCCGCTCAAAATATGCTTGACTTCACAAGAGCAGTACCACAAGCAGGACAGATAGCACCTGATTTAATCGCTCAAAATATGGACTTTCCAAATAGTCAAGAATTAGCAAAACGATTAAAGAAAATGTTACCACCAAATATGCTATCAGCAGAAGAGCAAGAAGAGCTACAAAAAGATACTCCACCGCCTCAGCCAACTCCTGAACAACAAGCGGCACAAGCAGAGATGCAAGCTAAACAAATGGAGATGCAAGGCAAGCAACAAGAACAACAGTTTAAGCTTCAGGAGTTAGAAGCTAAGAGTAAACTAGAACAACAGAAACTGCAAGCACAAGTACAGCAAGAGCAATTACAATTACAGCAAGAGCAAGTAAAACTTGAAACAGCACGAATAAACGCTCAAACAAAACAAGCAGAAAATGCCAATAAAGAAAGTGGTGAGAATGAAGTCAAAGACGAAGAAAAAGAAAAAGAAATGATTAGAGACATGATAGCTGATGCAATAGCAGAACTACATTTAGCAGGCAAGTAGAGAAATCTACCTGCTTATAAAAGACTGATAGACCACCTCCTAACCCTCCCCACTCTTATAGAACAAAAATAAAACCCCACTAATTTTAATATCTAGCTTGAATATGTTCTTCATAAGTTATCCTTTTAGTTAGATTAATAATTATACAACAAAATACCTCAATTAAAATTATGGTATAATAATGCAATGGAAATTAATCCATACACCGACCTTAAAAGGGAACGAATGCAAGAAGAACAAGTCACAGACGGAACAGAAAATTTTATAGCTGCCACTTCAGATGCTCTAGTTGAAGAAGTCAAACCACAAGAAGAGATAGAAACAGTCGAAGCAGTTGCAACTGATGAAACTAATTCTACAGAGTCTATGGAAGCAACAAAAAAGAAAAGTAGGTCACAAAGACGGATAGAGTCACTATCTGGGGAACGAAACAAAGCATTAGATAGAATTTCTGAATTAGAGGCTGAATTGAACGCTAAGAATTCAAAAGTTGCTCACGATGATATTGACCCAGCAGATTTTGATACTTATGAAGAGTATGAAAAGGCTATTAAGCACAAGGAGATTGAAACTCCTAAAACTACTCCACAAGTAAATCCTGACTTTAAACAAGCCTACACAGAACTACAAGGCAAGTTTGATGATGAGGCAGATAGATACCCTGATTTCGATGATAAGGTGCAAAACCCTGACTTGCGAATTACCGACACTATGGTGATGGCATTTAATGAATTAGATAATGCAGTAGACACGGTTTATTACTTTGCTAATAACCCAAAAGAAGCAAAAGAGGTAGCAGAGATGACACCTGCTAAACAATCAGTTTATGTTGTTAAAAAAGCTTTAGAGTTGTCAAAGGCTCCAAAGAAGAGATTAACTAAAGCACCAGAGCCTTTCGATACAGTCGTTGGTGATGGAGATTATCAAAAACCAGACAGCGAGTTGTCTTTTGCAGAGTTTGAAAAAAAACAAAATGCAAAAACATCAGGCAAGAAGTTTTGGTAATAAAATAGATATTATTTAATATCACAAAGGAATTAAAGTGCCAGCAGTAAATGGAACAGCAAACCTTCTTCTAACAGATGATGTAATTGCTAAAGAAGCGTTAAGACTTCTTAAAAATAATCTTGTAATGGCTCCATTGGTTTATCGTAACCTAGAGTCAACATTCGCTAAAGTTGGAGATACTATCTCTTTAAAGAAACCATTCAGAACTAAAACTGCTTCAGGTAGAACATTAGTTAAGCAACCAATGGTAGACCAGACAGTTGCATTCGCAATTGATAAGCAAGAGCATTTTGGTTTAGAAGTAACAGTTCGTGACAGAAGTTTATCATTAGAGCAGTTTTCAGAGCGTTATTTGAAATCTGGTATTGTTCAAATTGCTAATGTTGTGGACCGCTCAATCGCGTTAGAGCTTAAAAAAGCATTCTTTAGTTCAGGTACTCCGGGAACTGCAAACGTAGTTAAAGACTACTTATATGCTAAAGCGTATCAGTCAAATGTATCTGTTCCTGATGATGGTAATCGTAGAGCAGTTCTTAACTTGTTGGATGCGGCTGAAATCAGTTCAGAATTGGTTGGCAAGTTCAATCCTGATTTAGTTAAGGGTGCTATTCAAAAAGGTTATATGGGACCATTGGCAGGTTATGATGTATTTGAAACTCAAAATGTTTATACTCATACAGTAGGCGCTCATGGCGGTACTCCACTTGCAGATGGTGTAACAGCTCAAACAGGTGCATCTATTCTTACAAATGGCTGGACTGCAAGTGTAACTGGTCTTTTAAAAGCTGGTGATGTTATCACTTTCGCTGGTGTATATGAGATTAATCCTCAAAACTATGCTTCAACAGGTAGATTGCAACATTTTGTTGTAACAGCGGATGTAAATAGTACAGCAGGTGGTGCAGCAACTATTGCTATAAGCCCTTCTATTAATGATGGAACTTTGACTGGCGTAGATGGTGATGGTAATTCAATATCTTTAGCAGCTTATCAAAATGTTTCTGCTCCTATCGCTAATGATTCAGCAATAACAGTAATGGGTGTTGCTTCAACTACTTACAGACAAAACTATCTTTTCCATAAAGATTCTATTGGTCTTGCAGTTGCAAACTTAGAGTTGCCACAATCAGCAACAATAAAAAGTCGTGTATCTGACCCAGATAGTGGTTTATCACTTTCTATGACTGGTGCTTATGATATTTCTAATCAATCAGAAATCACTCGTATCGATGTTATATGGGGTGTCCACGCTATCTATCCTGAGCTTATGCACAGAATTTGGTCTGACGAAGCTTAATTGCTTTAACATATCCCTTTCGGGGGATATAATTAAGGAGAATTAATGAATTTTATTAGAGTTGAAAAAGTAGACGCATACTTCGATAGTGAAACAAATGAATTTCTAATACTTGATGATAAAAAAGAAACAAGAGTAGAAAAAGATAATTTTCATAGAGAGTATAAAAGCATCGTTGATAATATGACCTTTTCAGAAGCACTACATTTATTAAAAAGTGGACACAACATCACAAGAAAAAGATGGGATAATGACCACTTGTATTTAGTTGTAATGCACTCACCACGACCAATAGAGTTTTTAGATGGGTTAATGGCTCACGATAGCTATATAGCAATAAGAACTAAGCAAAATACGTTATCCCCTTATCAGCCATCTAATGATGATTTAATGGCGGATGATTGGGTAATCATAACATAAGGAAGCAACATGAAAAAAGTATTTGACAGATTGAGCGCATGGAGATATAAGGATGGAAAGTCTAAGCTATTTGGAAGCAAGGAATTAGCACAAGCAGAGAAAGATGGATGGACTGATAGTCCTGCTAAAGTAGCAGCAACAAAGTCTACAAACAAAAAGGGCTAAAATGTTAACAACAATAAGAAGCACAATAAACGGAGCTATGAGAAAACTTGGGGTATTAGCTGAGGGTGAAGAAGCAACATCAGGACAGTTAGTTGATGCACTTATTGATATTAACGGATTAATAGAAGATTTCAATAATCAAAACCTTTTAATCACTCATAAAGTACAAAAGACTTACTCAACACCAGTTGGTGGGTGGAGCGGGGTTATAACTATTAATCCTACTACAGGCAACACTTTTGAAGAAGCAGCCCCTATTAATGTTCACACAGCATTCTTCAGAGATAGTGGAGGGTCAGACTCTATCTTAGACTTAATGACTCCTAATGATTGGGGGCAAATCGTAAACAAGAGTAGCACCGGAAGACCATCAAAGCTTTACATAAGCAGGGATAATCAAAAGCTCACTATCTATTTTGATGTTATTCCAGATGCAGACTTAACCCTTCACATGTTGGTGAGCATGCCTTATCTAGGGGATAGCACAAACAACCAATACACTCCAAGTAGTGAGATAGATTGGGATTATGGCTTTGAGCGTATGATTAGATTAAATCTAGCAATAGAATTAGCTGATGAATATGGCGCGCAAGTCACACAGAGTTTAGCAGTATTAGCTCAACAGTCAATTGATAGAATAAAAGATAAAAACTATACACCTCTTACAGCAGATGTAGATACAGCATTAACAAGAAGCGGAACGTCTTATTTTGACATTAATAGCGGAGTCTGGTAATGCAAAAGATACCTTTCGCTGTAGGTACAACATCAGCACGAAATAAAAAAGCTAATAATGAAACACTCATAAATCTATTCGCTGAAGTATTAACACCAACTTCTAAAAACAATGTGGCTTTAATGGGTACTCCGGGGTTCACCACACTTCTAACTTTACCAACTTTTCCAGTATTAGGCGCTCATGTATTTCAAGGGAACTTATACGCAGTAACTCCAACAAAGGTTTACAAGATTAGTAGCCTAAATGTTGCAACGGAGATAGGAACAGTAGTATTTAGCGCAACAGAAAGCGTATCAATAGCTAACAATGGTACAATGATGGTGCTTTGCCAAGGAGATAGTTATATTTATGAGCCTTTAGCAGGCATTCCATTTTATATAATTCCTGACACAGACTATCAGCAAGCATCAACAGTTGATTTTATGGATGGTTATTTTATCTGGGAAAAAGCAAACAGCGGTCAATTCTTTATATCTAGTTTATACAGCACAGCAATAGACCCATTAGAGTTTGCAACAGCAGAGGGAAGCCCAGACGACCTTCAGGGTTTAGTTGTCGCTCATAGGCAGCTATGGCTATTTGGTACTTCATCGACTGAGGTGTGGTACAACAGCGGAAACTCATTATTTCCATTTACAAGAATTCAAGGTTCATTTTCAGAGAAAGGATGTATCAATAGAGACACAATAGCAAAGACAAATAACACTATTGCTTATGTTGGAAATGATAATATTGCTTATATGATTAATGGCTATTCTCCAGTACGAATAAGTAATGAAACAATAGAGTATAAACTAGGACAAGCTGACCCTCTTACACTAAATGCTTTTGAATACACAGAAGAGGGACATATTTTTTATTGTCTTGTTATTGGAGACGAGTCTTTTGTTTTTGATGTAAAAACTCAAATGTGGCATACAAGAAAGTCAAGCACCATAAATAGATGGAGGATAAATGATATTAAAGATGCTTATTCTATCCGATATGGTTTTGATTATGCAAACGGAAATATTTATCAGATTAGTTTAGATATTGGAACTGAGGACTCTGTTGTAATTCAAAGAGAGGCAATATCTGCTCCATTAAATAATAATCTTTCTTTCTTCACTATAAATTCTGTTCAATTAGATATGGAAACTGGATTATCCACAATTGGAGCAGACGACAAAATAACCCTTGAATATAGCAGAAATGGCGGTGTTTCATGGAGTTTTGAGAAACCATCAACAATAGGAAAGCAGGGAGAGTTTACACATAGAGCTATCTGGCGAAGACTAGGTAGACACAGGGATATTTCATTTAGAATAAAAACATACACAAAAGCAGCAGTAAGAATAATTGCACTATATGCAGGTTTTAAATAATGGCAACTATTACAAGACCTCAGCCGCCAAACGCTAATATAGCAATAATTGATATAAAATCAGGAATAAGCACATACGAGTTTACTCTATTCTTGCAACAGCTATACTTAACAGTCAGCAATAATATTGATAGTGGGGATTTAATAGTAACAGACATTACTGCCCTTTCCGAAGAGTTAAACGCAACACAAGCAGGTGCAGGGCTTACAGTTGCAGGACTTTATATCCAAGAGCCTGCAACAAATTACATTCCACTTGCAACAAGTCTTGCAAATGCAACAATTCTTTTAGACACGCAGATAAAACAAAATGCAGATGCAATTACTACTGCAAGCTTAGGATTAACTGTACTTACAAAAACAGCTAATTACACAGCAACAGCAATCACTCAAACGCTTCTTTGTAATGCAGCAAGTGGAAACATAACAATCACTCTTCCATCAGCAGTAGCAAGCTATACAAGCAATCGGTCAATCAGTATAGGCATAAGTAAAATAGATACAAGTGTAAATACAACAACGATAGTTGGAACAGGTGGTGCAACAATAGGCGGAGAAACAAGTCAAGTTCTCTATTATCAAAATGAAGTTATTAATTTAGTAACGGATGGAATAAATTGGTGGATCGGAGCATAATATGAGTAACTTTAGAGGCGATTATTATTTAGACATAGCAGAAGGTAAAATAGCAGGTAAAAAGATAATACAAAAGTATGGTAAAAATCCAAGCGTATCAAGTGGAAGTTATAGCACTATATGGAATGGTGGCGGAGCTTATACAGGTTTTCCTGCTGGTGCTGAAACAGTTACAGTAACATCAAGTAGTATTAATGATGTAGCAACTACTGGAACTGGCTTACGGACTTTAAGATTATATGGCTTAAGTGCCACTGGGTTAGAACAGACGGAAGATATTATTATGAATGGTACAACAGCAGTTACTTCAACTTTATCTTATCTAAGGCTTAATAGGGCTAAAGGTTTAACTGCTGGAACATTGCTACATAACGATGGTAATATAACAATAAGACAAAGTGTAACTACCGCTACTATATTTGCAGTAATGCCAGCAACATATAATACAACTATGATAGCAGCCTATACTATACCATCAGATAAGAATGGGTATATATTATCTCAAAGAGCATCAATTGCAAATAAGAACGCAGCTACTGTTGATATGAGAATACAAGAAAGAAGGCCGGGAGTATTGTTTACAGTTAGTGGAGAAGCAGCTTTAAACTCTGCAGGCACTGGATTTATAAATATAGACTTTAAAATACCAAACAAGATGCCGCCATTAACAGACATATTCATAGAAGCAGATGCAAGTACAGCAGTAGCAGTTACTGCATTTATGGATATACTATTAGTTGATATTTAAGCTATAATGTTATAAAGGATAATCCTATGAACGAATTGATTAATTTTAGCAAAGCACTAAACATTAAAACAATAGCAGAAGAGTATAAAAAACTTCCACAAGTTGAATGTCCTGTAAAGCATCATTTCGCAGATGGGCAATACATAAGAGAAACAACTATGCAAGCAGGAACTTTTGCTATTGGTAAAAAGCATAGATTTTCAACAGTAAATATTATACTGAAAGGTAAGTTATCTGTATATAATGGAGAAAATAGCCCAATATTGCATATTGAAGCACCAGCAATATGGACTTCTAAGGCAGGAGTTCAAAAAATGGCATATTTTCACGAAGATACAATTTGGTTAAATGCTCATCCAACTGATAGTACAGATTTAGAAGAGATAGAAAGTAAATTTACAATAAGTGATGAATTAGAATCACTAAAGGAAAAGTAATGGCATGGGTTGCAACAGCAATAGCAGGTTCCGCAATAGTTGGAGCAGTAGCATCATCACAAGCAAGTAAGGCACAAGCAGGAGCAGCAAGTGACGCAGCAGATGCTTCAGTACAAGCTGCAAGAGAAAACACAGAGTTTCAGAAGTGGCTATATGAAGACCAAAAAGTACAGCAACAGCCTTGGGTTGACGTAGGGCTTAAAGCATTAGGTCAGCTACAAAGGTACGCAGGTGTAGACAAGGCAAACACGAACCCTCCATCGCTAGTAAGAAAAGAAGAACAGGTGGCAATAGAGGAGGAAGCAAAAGCAGTAGTAAGAGAGCAAGAAATAAGAGACATGAGTGATAAGGATTATATTGATTATGTTTACAGAGAAGGGTTAGGAAGGGAGCCAGACTTAAAAGGTCAACAATATTGGGGAAAAGCAGTAGCAAATGGAATGGATAGAGAAGCACTTGCTAAATCAATGGGTGCTGCTCAACAAGGGTTCGGCGGTCCAGCAATAAAAAATAGCCTATATGTCCCAAGTTATGATGAAGTAAAAAAGAAAGAAGATGAAGCAATAATAGAAAGACAGAACGCACTTATATACGGAGGAGTAAGATAATGGGAACAGCAGCAGACTTAGTAAATGACATTTATGCAAATCTTAATTACGACCAATATCAAACAGACAGTTCAGGGAAAGATTCTTGGGCTGCTAAAATAGAAAGCGGTGCTATATCCCAAGAAAACGCAGCAGCAGAAATACAAAAATCTGGAGAGGCATGGCTTGCATCACAAGGGAAGCCAATCCCTGCACCAGCACCAGCACCAGCACCAGCACCAGCGGCTACACCTGTATCGCCATATACTGATGAATCAGTTTCAGAGTTATTAGACTACTACTATGCGACAGAGTTTGGCAAAGTACCAGATGCAAAGGGTAAGGCATACTGGACAGAGCAACTACAGACAGGAGCCTTAAATCCAAATGATTTTGAAAACACCTTTAAAGAGGCAGGCAGAAAACTAGGGGTATCTCCAATTTCTGATGTTAATTTAGTTAAAGATATTTATAAAACAGGTTTTGGCGATGAAGCAAACCAAGACGAAATTAATTACTGGACAAATGAAATAAATCAAGGAAATCTAAACCTCTCAAATTTGACAGATGCAATATCTTCTGCAACAGACTCTTATAATGACGAAAAAGGATTTTTGAGAAGTTTTGACGCAACAGCAGTTAAACAAAAATTTAGCGATGATTATCTTGAAAGAATAACAGGCTATAGTCAAGACATGAAGCCTTTTGCATACGACCCCAAAAAAATGTCAACTCTAGGATACGACCCTAAAGCACAATTCACTTTTGATGAGAACGACCCTTCTTATAAGTTCAGAAAAGAAGAAGCTCTCAAGGCTATGGAAAGAAGCCAAGCAGCGCAAGGAAATTTATTAAGTGGTGGAGCAGTCAAAGAGGGCGAACAATACGCAAGCAACTTAGCCGCACAAGAGTATGGCGCACAGTATGATAGATTTCAAGGTAACAGGCTTAACGAATTCAATATGGGTCAAGCGGCAACAAGTGCTGACTATAACCGACAACTCACAGGTTATAATACTCAACAAAACCAATTGATTAACTTAGCAAACTATGGAGTAGGCGCACAGGGTCAAGTTCAATCAGCAGCAGGGAATTATGGTCAACAAGTCGGAAATTCATTAACTAGCTCAGGAAATGCACAAGCGCAAGGTTATCTCAATGCCGGACAAGCAACAGCACAAGGATATGGAAATATGGCGAGTGCAGCAAATACTGGAATCAGTAACTATTTAACATATGATTTAGCTAAGTCAACACCATACGACCAGCAAGCGGGTTTTATCGGACCACAAAGATATTAAGGAAATAATATGAATAACCCAATGACACAAAATAATGCACTTGGAATAGATATGGGTCAGATAATGTCTAACGTATCAAACCTAAAGACAGCTAAACAAAGCAGAGAACAGAGTGCTACAAAATTTGAGCATTATTCACAAGATAGAAAGCTGAAAGAGATACAAGCTGCTAGAAAAGCTAAAGGGTCGGCAGCAATGAAAAAAGAGTTTGGCATCCCAGACGAATTAACAGACGACCAAATAGCTACTTATATTGCACTTAAAAACGATAAAACAGCAGAGGGGAAAGTGAAACTTGAAGTAACAAAACAGAGAGTGGAAATGTTTGGCAATGCAGCAGCAGCAATTCAAAATGCTCAAAATCCTGTAGAGACTTACACTAACGTAAGAAACAGACTAATAGAGAATTATCCAGAAATGGCAAAAGATATGCCAGAAAGATATGACCCTAAATGGGTTAATGGCTCAATGAAATTACTCCTTAAGGCTGATGATATTCTCAAAGGCAATGCAAAAAAAGCAGAAACAGAAACAAAGTATAAAAATGATGTAAAAATGGAAGGAATTAAGAGTAAAAATGCTCTTAATCTTGAAGAAACCAAGCAAAAATACAGAGTAGAAATAGAAGATATAAAAGCAGCAAGTAAGAATAATGACAAGACAACTACTTTAGAAAAGCTATTTAACTTAAAAAAGAAATATAAAGAAAACGGTGAAGATGAAGCCAATATTAAAGTTATAGACGATGCAATTAAACTAGCAAGTCAAGGCAAAGCAAGTGAGATTGATAAATTCTTAGCCGCAGAGTTAGGCGGGGGAAAAGGTGTAACCTCCACGACAGGAACAGAAGAAACAAATACGACAAAGCGTTCAGCAAGTGACATAAATAAACTTTTCATATAGGAAAAATAATGGCAATATCAACACTTGAAGAGGTAGTATTAGGAGAAGCATATAGAAATGCAACTCCTGAGAAGCAACAAATTGGACTAGATGCAATTAAAGAAGACATGATTGCCGAACATAAAATATCTAAAGAAGAATTGCCAGACTTTGAAAATGCTTTTAACTCAAAAGTTAAAGAGTATTCTGATTACGTTTCTAATATGGGTACAGAGCGTAAAACTGATGCAGAGCTACGAAACATTAACCCAGAGTTTTATGACAAAGGAATGGCAGATAAAGCCTCAGCAGAAAAGTATATAGGTGATATTAAACAAAAGCAAGAATTTGCAGCAAAAGACCCCGGATTAGAAACACCAGCAATCAGTCCAGAGATGGCAGGGGTTGGAGTAGTTAGAGCAGGTCAAGGACTAATAGCCGGTTCAAAAGCAATGGTTCAAGGCGGAATGGGTTTCGCGGCTGGTTCTGTTGCTGGAGATATTGGCGCAGAAGCAGGCATGGCAGTCGTTGATAAAGGACTATCAAAAGACTTTAAGGCAGAACACCCTGATTTAACAATGGGATTAAAACTAATAGCAAGTCTTGGCGGTGGTATTACCCTTGGAATAATGGCAGAAAATAGAGTTTTAAAATCATACGCAGATGCAGCCAAAGGTGTTCAAGACGGAACAATGTCGGCTGCACAAGCTGATAGCACTATCAAACAAGCAAAACAAGATAACCCACAAGACGCTTTCGATGCAGAAGCTTATTTGCAAAAGACTATACAGCCTAAAGTTTCAGACGAATTCACGCAAACAAAAGAAGCTGTAGCAGAAGCAATTGCACCAACTCCACCAACACCAAAAACAATGGCTGAACTGGTAAATGAAAAGATTGTAAAGAAGTCTAAAGAGCGTGGGTTACCTCCATTAATGCAATCAAAAAAAGAAGCTTCAATAGTTCCAATCGGTGGAAGTGAAGATGAAGCTGCAAAGAAAGTAAACGACTTATCAAAAAAGCCACTTGATAAAACAGTAAAAAATTATAGCAAAGCAGATATTGCAGAACTTGAGAGAATGGATGCAGAAGATGCACTATTGGAAGCAGAAACCCTCTTCACTAAAGGCGGAGATAACTTAGCTGCAGGATTTGTAGCAGGTGTTGAAACAGACGAAAACGGAATACCAACTGGACTAGACACAAAGAAATTCATACTTGGACTTGGTGGATATACTGCATTAAAAACTCTTGCAAAAAATAAAACTGTTCAAAAAGAGTTAAGAGAATGGGCAGGAAGAAAGTTTCACGAGATAGATACTAACCCAAAGATGAAATACTATTTAGGCAAGCAGAATGTTGTTGAAGATGTGAAAGTTCCTACTGAGTCAAAAGGACTACTTGAAAGAAAAGCAGAAACAAGATTATCAAAGGGACTTCCAGAAAAAGGTGGGAAAGAAGTCTATCATCCTACTAATAAAAAGAATTACTTTTACCATCCTGAAACAGATAAGGTATTTTTTAAACGTGGTAATGGTCAATGGAAAGAAACCCCAAATGAAGAAATAAGAGCAGAGATAAAATTTATTGACAAAAACGGAGTAAAATCTTTTGAAAATAAATCAAAAGAAGAACTCATGGGATTTAAAGAGCCTGAGAAAACGCCACAAAAAGACACTTATAAAGACCAACATACTGCACCACAAAGAGGGCAAGACAACGGGACAAGTATTGATAACCTAACCAGAGTTTACCCAAAAGACATATATGGGGCTGATGCAGCAAGATATTATGGTCATGGCGGAGAAGATATAGCAAAAGATAGAGAAGCAATTAGAATATTACAAAAAATCAAAGGCAACCCAGACGCAAAAGTTAAGATATATAGAGCAATACCAGAAAATGTAAATGCTGAAATTAATCCGCAAGATTGGGTAACTATAACAAAAAAATATGCGGTAGAGCATGGAGAGTCAAGATTTAATGGAAAATATAAACTACTCGAAAAAGAAGTAAAAGCAAGTGATATTTTCACAGATGGAAATTCTATACATGAACAAGGGTAT
>ERZ890604.374-NODE-374-length-15881-cov-83.871604_pt1 | contig 15881 bp, 24 predicted proteins | sample MGYA00521097_ERZ890604 | MGnify/ENA primary metagenome ERZ890604 (study PRJEB32303, sample SAMEA104408625) | aquatic metagenome | biome: Brackish water; feature: Chemocline; material: water | place: Baltic Sea | collected 2014-10-26T21:54:00 | depth 120 m ... | reverse complement strand
TCAATCACTTGGAACTCCTATTTAACAGAATCTTCTGCAGCTCAGGTTCTGGACCAGTCCAGCCCTCAGGCTTAAGTTGCTTGCCAAATTCGTCTTTGGGTGCTCCCAGTTTTAAATCAAACAGTTCTGTGTTTCCGTTATTTGTCATTACTTTGTTTCCTTTGTATTGTAAGTGTAGGTTGTTTCTTATAAAAATTTGCTCATTTAGGAAGGCGTCATAACCAAGTTTAAAATACTTGCTGAACAGCAGCCCATAATTTTCTTTTCTGAGTCTGATGTCAACTGACAAGTTAGTTATTCCTATTTTGTACAGATCGTAATCTGTAAGATACACGAAGTAGAGGGTACCAGGCAATGCATTATTAAACCCTTTTATAGCACATTTAGGACACCCGTGACCACTTAAGTGAGACCCCGCACTCTGGCTAAACGTTCCGTGCTTAGAGCACTCAATATCTACCTTATCTTTTAATGCAGTAAAAGATACTTTTGTGTAATCGTATATACGCCCATGTGCTGCAATAGCACGTTGTATAAATGTATCTTTGCCGGTTCTGTTTATATCTGCAGTACGCTCAACAGTGCATTGTTTACACCCACTCATAGGTTGTCCTATATGGTTTTTTGGCCGTACTGTGAATACCCCATGTTTTTCACATACCAGGGTAACTGGTGTAGTGCTATTAATGTATTTAACTAATGAGTAGTCAAATAAATCCCCATGCAGAGCCTTAGCTTTTTCTATAAATTGCCCAGTGGTAAAAGCACGGCTTGCATTTGTCTTTGTCACTCCACACTTTTTACACCCTTTGCCTAATAGGTGCTGATGAGGCATTTGCTCAAAATCACCGTGGATAGGGCAAGTTATAACTACCTTAGTTCTTGCATTTGTATATTTAGTACTGGTGTAGGAGTAGAAATTTGAATGCTTCTCCTTAGCCTTACTTATGAGTATGTCTGTATTGATTGTCGCCATTATTCTTCCTTTATGTTTTATATAGAGGTATTATAACAAAACAATACTTATGTTTGCCTTTCATCTAGCAACTCTTGTAAAGCACTTTCTGGGCCTACAAAATCATCGGATTTTAAGAGCTTTCCATGTTCATCTACCTGTCTATTCGATAGCTTAGCAAAATTAGCTTGCATAACTATATTTAGTGCTTTGGTTATTTCCTGGGCATTAAGGCCAAGTTTAGCCATAGACCCTACTGCGAATACAACTGCATCACACGCTTTGTCCAAGCGATCTACATCAGATAGAGGCTCAATGGATCCCATAGCCTTTAATAAACTTCTTGAGCATTCTTTAGCCGTCTTATAAGTTCCGTACATTTGCAACTCTAAAGGCTCCAACTTAGTAAATGGAAGACCCTCAAGAGCTTCCTCGATTTGAAAAGATGACTCCAAAAAGTCATCATAGCCTTGGTCAATAAGACCTGCTTCTTTGTTAAAACGTACTATTTCCTTAATCGGGTTTAACATTGGTATTTCCTTTGATAATTAGATCTAAATATTTGCTTGGTGTGACTTGCTTCATTGCTTCGGCTAAGTGACGAATTCCAAAGTAAGCTGCTCCAGAATCACGTAAAGTTAGGTAGTTCTTGAGCGCTCGAAGGTTCATGGTAACAACCATGTCAACTTTCCAAGTATCATTAATAATGTGCTTGAAACTGTCCCCGACGTTGCGCTTACGTTTACCTGCTTGCAAATACTCATAGATAGCTTGCGGAAGGCCGTTAGGCTCCTCTGTAATGCTAAGAGATGACTTTGCTACAGCTAAGTGCATGAATTCGTCTTTGCCAAGTTTGTTAAACTGCCACTTAAGACGGTGGTAAAGGTCAATAGTTTGTAATGCATTGTACGCATAGTCCTGTGTAACAAATAAATCTTGTGCAATAAGTGTGCTAATGAACCAGTCACTTGGGTAAGTGTTGCTGACATTAGTAAGTACCTCTGCAACGAATGCATTGATTACCGGGCTAAGAGTATAACGAGTACTGCGAACAGATATAGATTGGATACGATGACGGGCATGCTCCTGAAGTACACCGCGAGAAGTACCACGAATAAGGTATGTCAAGTTAGCGTGCTCAAGAATGCTGTGATGAAAGTAAGTCCAAGCTAAGTCATCCAGTAAGTTAGAGTGAGGTAAGTTATTTACTTGATGTATTTCTCCATCAACTGAAATATTACCTAATTCAAGTTGCTTATGCAAAGATTGGATATACTTATTTTCACTAGATTCAAAACTATCGTAACAAGTACGGGCTGCATATTCTGCTGTGCCAATACCTGTCTCTTGTAATAGTATTACTTGAGGTTTGGAGTAAGTTACTCCTGCAATAATTTCCATTACAAGTGAGCCAATGCACGTTTAAGATTTGCTAAAATAAGCATAGTTTCAGCTTGCTCTCTGCGGATTGGTTCAGATGAGAGTAAAGAGTTGCGAATGATTAAGTCAATAACTTCAGTAATTGATAAGTCAATTGCTTCTTCTTTCGGATCAACAGCAGTCTCAAGTTCAGTTAAAGTAATCTCATCGCCCTCAACAGTGATTTCAAATACGCGGTCATTTACATCAATTAAGTGCGTGTGATCAGTTGCTAGCGCATACTTTACTTGTGCTTCAAGCATAAGTTGGTTTTCAAGACCTTTGTCAAGTGTATCTAGGTCAGTGTGGTAAGTGTTCATATAAGTTCCTTGGGAAAATTTAGTAGGGATGACGGGTTTAACAAGTTGCCTTAACACCGTGAAGTTAAGGCATTGGTGGTTAGTTTTTAAAAATTCGTTCAACAAATTTAGCAAGTTCTGAACGGTAAATGTTCTCTAGCCTAATAAAAGACATTTCAGGAGCTGTGCCAAGATGTTTGTAAAGCACTTTGAAACCTTCATTAGCTCGATTCATTCCATACGTTTGACCTTGAGTATCCCCTATAAGTACAATTTTGGAGCCTAGTGCGATACGTGATAATATTAGCTTAACACTATCCTCATCAAGTAATTGCCATTCATCTACTAAGAATATGGATTCATGAATAGACTCACCTTGTATTTCATCAATTTCTTTGACTTCAAAGTAGTCTTCCCAGACTTCAGTAGACTTTAGTTTGTCTACCTCAAGGGATTCTTTACGTTTTTCCTGTCTAGAGGTACGTTTGTCAAGTAGAAATTTAAGATTTGACTTTAGTCCACCAAGGTGTCCTGACATTTTGTCTTCAGAAGTACCTGGCTTAAATCCTGTGTAAAGAGACTTATTGATTGATACTGGAGGCTTGGTTACAAGAATTTTGTAATACTTTCGATTACGTACTCCGCCAGAGGTTGCTGCAAGAGCACCCATAAGAGTGAGAATAGTCTTACCTGTACCCAATGCACCATCAATTATTACCAATGGAGATTCAGCACGGAATACTGCGTCAAGAACACAAGCTTGTATTGCGTCCATTGGTTGCACAGTAATACCTGCGTCTCCGTAGGGTTTATTAGATTGGGATATTCTAGTCACAGCACCCTTATGATTAAGCCATATATCGGACTTGTCAATAACACGTTCAATAATGCAGTACTGATTTTCCTTTAATTCTGTGCCAAATAATTCGTTAAACTCCTCTAACTGCATTTCACTAAGTTGTGCATACTCTTTCTCGTACTCTACCGTGCCTGCAATAGTTGTGTAACCTGTGTAGTCATAGTTAACTTGTTCAGTTTCCATTTCTGATACAGGTACTCCAACTACGTTTGCGATGAGTCGAGCTCCTAAGTCATTACTAAAAAATGCTGTTTCTGGAGAATCAAGAGTGTCTTTAATAATACATTCATCTGGAGAGTCCCCTAAATGATTTGGTATGTTAAGTACTTCAAGTTTACCTGCAGAATGTTGAATCCATATGTTCTTAATAGCCTCTTGAGCAGCTCGTTTAAGATCAACATTTCGCTTTAGTTTATCAAGTTCTCTGATAACTGTAAATGAAATCACAAACTGCTTAGTAGAATCAAATACAATTGAGGGCTCATCAATTAAGATGTTTGTGTCAAGAGATATCTTCATTAGACACTCCAAGTAATAGTTTGCTTTTGGTGCTATAGTTAATCCAACGTTCAGCTACTTCGACTTCATTTAACCAGATTTCCTTATCTCGCTCCGTTACATCCATCATTTCTTCTTCTGTTAAAAACCCTTTGTATATGCTTCTAAAGGCACGTTTTAGCTCTCTGTCTGTGAAGTCCACATAATTTTTTATGCGATTCCCAGAGTCATTCCCAGTTCCGTGCGAGTAATTGTGAACCATAAATGAAAGGAACGGACTTACTATCAAGTCGTTGCAGGATAGGGCAATAACAGTTGCAGCTGATGCTACAGCACCAAATAGATGCGCTACAGTAGTTGCTTGACAATTAAGAACTGCTTCACGAATCATGAAAGCCGAATCTACTGATCCGCCTCCGTTGTTGATGAATATATTCACAGTGTGATAGTGATCCAAGTTGCCTAGTAAATAGATTAATTGATTATACTCGGCTGGACCTTCGATTGAGTCTGTTAAGTATACCCCATAAGTGTTACCTTGCTTAATAATTGGTACATAATTGTCCCATATTGAGTCAGATTCATGCTTAGTTTGTTCGAGAGTAAATTCCATTAATGTCCTTTAGTTGTTGTGTTTAGGCTTTTTTTGAATCAAAAAACCAAATAGTCTGGAGTATAAAATTACCCCAAACACCTACTGCTATGATTAGTTCAAAATATGATACGCTAACTTCCATTAGGTACTCCTTTAATAATATCAAGTTGACGTATTCGTTCCTGGCAAATATGGATTATTTTTTCATAGTCCACACTGCGAGAATCAGTACGTTTAGTGCGTAAAATACGTTTAACAATATCGTGATCCCATGAAGTAAGGCCTGGATAACTTAACCAAATACTCCAAGGCTGGATTAATTGCTTGCTATAATCGGACTCACCCACATGAAAACTTCGTTCCGTAGAAGGAATTAACCCTAAATAGTTGAGTTGATTATAAAGTTCAGTTGGTATTGGAGTCGTGTTAGTCGATGTCATCAATCTCTCCTACTTCAACAAGTGAACTAGCCAATGCTTGGGCACGATCTGTGATTGGTGCGTGAGCTTGCCATTCAGCATCCAGTGCCTTCACGGCCGCGTCAATAATGTGTGCAGGTGCATCTGAAGTTGTGTATAAGTCCCGTTTGCGGCTGTACTCAAGTTCTGTCATAAGCTGCTCCAAAAGTTTGCATCAGTATCCTGTACGACAATACCAAGTAAATAATTCCCTGAAGTTTTCTCTTTTTGTGCCGTTTGAATATTAGATGGACGGGTATACTTATTTGCCCAAGTACATGGGTTATCCAGCTTATCCACAATTGGTGGTTGTCCGACTGAGTTCATTACGTTGTACAAGTTATGCGTTACAAATTGCTTCATGATTACATCATTAACACCTAATAAACGTACATTGTCCTCGTACAAGTGGTCAATCCACTCGAAGTCTGCTGCAAGAGCAGTACGGTACAAGTCATCAATAGTATCTGATAATTCGTGGAAAATATATGCCCACTCAGGATCCTTACGTAATGAAGTGATTAAATGGATAGTCATTGAATAATGCATGACCTCATCCTGATTGATCTTGGAAATCATATCTGCGGTTACAGAATACATCCCATTCTCCTTAAATGCATAAGAAGTTAGGAAAGATGATTTAAATAGAACAGCTTCAAGAATATTCAAAGCGAATAGAGACTTAACGATTGAGCGTTTGTGGGATTCAAGATCGTAAATACCAGGAATTGTGTCTGCTAAGATCATGCGTGAATTATGCTGAACAGTGTCTTCAAAACATGCTATGATTGATTCAGCACGCTTGAGAATTGCTGGGTTAATCATGATGTCATCAAAGATTGCTTTAGCGTCAACAGGAAGTCCCTTCAGGATATCTGCATATGATTGAGAGTGGACACACGATTCAAAGAAGGCATGTTGGTCGTTAATATTCTACAGTAGGCGCAACCCTACTGTACGTTCTCATAACAATTAATTGTTAATGAACTGCTACAGCTTTCACTGCAGACTAGACTATATCTTAACCTACACCAGTACGTGTTTAGGTTGTCCCTATTTCCACCGCCATAAGCTTGCGGTGTACTCTACTAACTCTGCATAAGCAGGTGTTCGATAGTCGTTGAAGATTCTTACAATAAATCTTTATGTTTGTTTTGTCTAATATTACGTACGGTACTCTCGGTTAAACTGAATTGCCGTGCTAATGAAGCCGTAGTTGTAGAAGAAGATGCATTAGATATGTATAATCTTTGCTCTTCAGTAAATCCTCTACGTTCCGGTCTAGCTCCGTTTTGCTTAGGAGCTAAACCAGTATCATGAGCATGTTGACAATTTTCAGCATGTGTACTCCACTCAAGATTAGTTAAGTTATTATTTAACTTATTGCCGTCTATGTGGTTTATAGTACGCTTGTTTTCAGGGTTTGGCAAGTAAGCCAATCCCATTAGCCGATGTGTACGTTCGTAGTCTATAACAGTGCCGTTAGGTCTAGTATGCACTAGACTGCTTCGGTAGTACCCACTAGGGTCAAGCATAGGCTTGACGATCATACGATCTGACAGACGTATAACTACTCCTTCCTTATTAATAAGAAAAGGCTCATTACTCCTAATAGGTATCCTACTAAATCCTGCTGGATCTGGTAAGTTACCTATATACGCTAGTAACTTCTGTCGCATAAGAGTAACTGCACCACGACCTAAATTGAGGTGAGTGTATTGCTCTGGTGCTGACATAGTAATATAGGACTTAATAAAGTCCAGCTTGCTGTCATCTGTTAGTGTGTGTTTCTTGTGAAGTACTAAATCACTTAAAACGATATTATCCATAAATATGTCGTATTGTAAGCTTTCCTGCTGATTGCCCATTATAATTCCTTTTATTAGTAAGTGTCCTGTTGAACATTACAGTAATTATATCAGTAATATTATTAACATTAGCTTAAAGCTATTTGCTACTACTGCTTTAGGGGGTTCCAGCAATTAAAGGACTTGTTTTGCTATGCTATTAAGCATAGGGTGGCAACAAAATTACCACCAATTTTCTAATTGGGGATTAGTTGTGATTGGTAAGAATACCTCAGCAACTGAGCGAGCTGCTACAGAATCCAGTAATGTTTGAAACTTGAGGTTCTTCATATACAGTGTATTAAGTTCTTTGGAATTAGCGATGTAATCCTTGGAGTCCTTCGATGGACTGAAGTCGCCGGCGAACCACATCTTGCCAATAGCGTCTGCAGTTAGCTTAGTGATGTGTGGAGATGTTTGCAAATCAAGTCTAGTGATATTGCGACCTGTACCTAAAAACAAAGGCTCAGACTGAAAGTTGATGGGGTTAGGGTTGAATAAGTGGTTATTCATAAGTGTATTCCTTCATAAAACCTATAGCTAGGTTGTGAGTATATATGTTTATATATAGGTACACTTCTGGGGAGGTTACGATTCCTACCCCTATAGCACGTCCCATATTCCGAGTGAAAGAGATGTACTTCCACTTATAGTTGCTTGTTTCATTCATGTTATACAGAGCACCCTGAGCCAGAACAGCCCGATAGATTAAGTTCCTCTTCATCTAGCATTTTTACGTTTTCGTAATATCGTCCCTTAACACCGTACTTCTTAGCGAAGAATAGATCAGAAATAACTGCTTTGGCAGATACTTTGCTATTCGTTAGCTCAGGATTGTAGAAAGTGTTTGCCGAAATTCCCTTATCAATCCACTTCTGCGTAATTGCAACATGCTTGAGGAAGTCCTTGTTAATGTCGCGGTCATATGCAAAATCGTACTTATCTGCTAAACGAATAGTGTCAGGTGCAAACTGTTTATAGTTAACTCCAGACTTATCCATAATAGTTAATAAGTTACGAATAGGCTCAAGTGAAGTGGTTTGGTTAGATGGGCCTGCAGAAGTTTCCGAAGGCGGTACCATCATTAGACCAACGTTGTACATGCCGTGTTGTTGAATACGTAAGTTAAGTTGGGCCCAATCACAGTCATAAGCGCGATTGACTAGTTTGTCAACATTGCGGTTGTAACGGTTGATTGGGAGTAGCTTGTCGTGGTACTCAAAGCCTTTGGCAGCTCCAAGTTCTGATGCTAAATCTACAGATGCAACATGACAATTGAATGAAACGTGCTCCATCCATTGGTCATGCTTATCCAATGCTTCCTGCTGGCCGTAACGTAGCCCTTGATTAGCTAGCCAAAATGCATGGTTAGATAGTCCAAGTCCGATATCGTGGTAAGTGTCCACATAGGCGTTTGCTTGAGATGTGGGGTGTACTTGACGAGTCATGATGTGCGATTGTGCGCGTACTAATAAATTAGTGATGTGAGGCAATTGGTCGATCCCGACTTTGCCTTGATTCACATTACCAAGTACACATACGCCGATATCCGGTCGGTTAGGGTGTTCAGAGCTAAGTGGTTGTACTGAAGTCATATACTCAATACAGATATTAGCCATAGTAATTGGTCGAGGAATATGCGAATTAGCATTCATCTCGTCAATGTTCATGATGTAATAAGATGAAGTTTCTGTAGATTCAACAGCTACTAAGCGTTCCCAATAATCCTGAGCGTCAATTTGTGATGTAAATAATTCCTCAGCTTCACATTGCTCATAGTACTTAGTAAATGCATCAATGTCAGTTCCATAAAATAATTCAAGTAACTTAGGCGCTTTACGTACTGAGAACAGTGAAATAACTCCACCAGACTTGGCACGGTCATATGCTAGTTGATTGAGCTTGATACCATATGATAAATCATTAATACGGTCCTCGACTGGCATACGTGGTGACTTAAGAGCGAAAATAGTTTCGATCTCCGGGTCAAAGAATGCTATATAAGGAGTTGCTGAACCTCTACGACCTTCCTGGGAAGCTTTCTGAATAGTTGTGTCAATAGACTTACAAATAGGTAGCTTGCCAGAGTGACGAATCTTGCCAGACTTGACTACGTCCCCTAATGATGCGACATCTGCGATATCAACACCGACTCCAGCTGAGGCAACTGTGTGCAACAGTAATGCTGAATCACATGCATCCCAAGAGTCGATGGAATCACCCATACGGAAAATGATACATGATGCATAATCAGTTGAATAAGTACGTAATGCACGCATCTCAGGTGAAGGTAGAGTAATCTGGAAAGTTGATAAGGCATGATAAAAATCAATAATGTGCTGAGTTGGGTTAATGTGATAATCCCGGAATACATCAATAGCAATTGCCATAAACATGAATTGTGGGGTTTCCATATTACAAACTTTGTATCCATTGATTAATGCGTCAAGACCTGAACTAGTGAAAGTAAAGTCACGGTCATGGAGAAGTTGGTCGTTAAGGTACTGCATAGAAATACCTGCATGCTCAAGAGCCACAGGATTAAGATATTTAGAGTAGTGACCATCAAGTACACGCTCAGCTAAAAAGTCGTGTAAAGTGGGTGGAGTAATTCCTCCAAATACACGCTTATAAAGCTTCTGCAACTTGAGGTTACGGGCTACAATGTCATAGTTGGGATTACGTAATGTTGCCAAATCGTCACAAGTCTTGATGAATACATCAAGAATATATGATGTGTGAATACCATCATAGAAATGTAGCTTAGACTGCATTTCGATATCCGATACAGAAACTCCCTTAAGATCGGCTACAGCCCATTGCAATGACTTAGTTGCTTTGTCAATTATCAAAGGTTCAGTTGAACCGTCGTGCTTGACCACATTAATGCTTTGCATGAGCTAGTACCTTACTTGTTCACAGCGGACTTAAGTGCTGCAGAAGGTGAAAACTTGATAACTTGCTTAGCAGGAACTGCAATTGGTGCTTTAGTAGACGGATTAAGCTTAGTTACTGGCTTAGTCATGCGTGGTTGGAATGTGCCAAATGTGTTGCCTAAGTGAACTGCCTCACCATTTGATACTGCGCTAGTAATTGCTGATAATGCTGCGTTAATAACGCTTTCTGTAAGTACTTTGCTAATACCTGCTGATTCTGCTACTTGAGCGATTAGAGTTGATTTTGAAATTCTGTCCATATGGACTCCTTAAGAATAAAATTATGGTTAACGTCCTGCGAGACGGTTGGTTACTCTGTGTAAATGTAGAAAGTTTGGCCAAGTAGCTGGTACTCGTGTTCATATCCGTCCGAGGATAGTGCTTCACCTCTGTTGGCTTCAGCTATATAATCTGATATCCAGCGATATTCATCAAAGTAGGATTTAAGATATAATGGAATTTCTGATTCAATTATATCATCATAATAATTTTGTGCGTACGCCTTAAGAGTATCGTCTGCTTCATCGTCAGTTAACACTTTATAATCGTCTATTGATAAATCCTCATACACTTCATTAGTGTGCATCATTAGTGCAATAGACTTAAGATCATCCTCAGACAATTCATTAGTGAATCCATCAAGCCAATCAGTTCCTGTAGCAGACTCGAGAGTTGCTAAAAGGAAACCATCAAGGCATAGAATATCCGTAGCGATGGAAATTACTTGTTCGTTAGATAACATGCTATGCTCCTAAAAGATGCACAATAACTATTGAAAATAGTACGAATATAAAAGCTAATACTTGAATAATTGGTGGTATTGCTCTAATTGGGTCACTAGGTGATTTAGGTTGTTTGGGTGGCGTGTTATTCATAAAATAATTCCTTATAGATTAAGATGTTTTGCATTAGTTAGTAAATAGCGATGGCGGGTACATGCAACGAAATAAAGACACAACTCAGCTCGAATTGCTTCGGAGTCACCGCGATATGTACCTGCTTTGATTTCGTCCAGTGATAAATTCAAATCATTGTCTAATTCGACTTCATCAAACGTTGCTCCCTTACTAGTGTGCGCAGTTAATAAAGTAAGTTGATGCTTAGTTCCCTTATGGTCCTTAGCATGTTGATGAGCTGCGATAATGTCCTCTGTCCCAAACTTCAAAACTAACGTAATTGCAGATTTGAGGGAAGATTGTAGCTCATCCATACTAAGAAGGTGCTTAAACAATGAAACTGATTCACGATACTTGACTGGTAGTTTATGGTACTCGTCAATGTCGTATTGCAAATGCTTAAGTTCGATATCACGTTGGATGTGCCCAGGTTTAGCATAAATAAGAGCTAGAGGCAATTTAAACATTTGTCCTAATTTCGCAGAACTTGATAAGTTGTACGGGATATGCTGTTGATTCAGCTCAATCATCTTGCCGATTAGGGTTACATTATTACGTGCAATGTATGCTTTGGTGCGAATGGTTGGGTTAGGAGGGTAAATCATGCCCTTAAATTCAGCATGGACTTCAAGATGCTCCTGAAGGAATTCCTGAATAGCTGGGGCATAATAGTTATCTACTCGGAATGACTGGGTGAGATTAAGTACCTTGGCAGTGTTGAATCGCTCGAACCCGTTCTCCAACTTGAGAAATTCAAAAATACGTTGGTTCTGGTCACCTACAATAACCAAATGATCAGTTGGAATATGTTCGATGATATCTAGTGCAATAGCTGATAGATCCTGGGCTTCGTCCACAAGTAACTTATCCACGGAGGCAAGCTTAAGAACACCACGAACTACAAGAACGTGAAATAACTTTAGGTAGAATGAATGAGTTACTGCGATTTGACCCTTAGCCATAAGATTCATAATAGACTTAGCATGTGGAACTAGAGAAAATTCAAAATCATCGTGCTGTTCGGATACAAAGTCGTCCATAGAAGTGTATTTGGATGTGCAGTAATCCTCAATAAGTTGCAAAATTGCGGAATCCTTGCCAAAGGGTCGCTTAGGAAACTTAGGTAAATCCATCCAAGTTAGGAAGGGTTTGACTTGACCTAAGCCATACTTGGTGTGGACTTTGGAATGGGCAAATGCGTGAAGAGTAGATACAATTGCATTAGTACCGAATTCAGTTCGTGCATCCGCTGAGGCTTTAGCACCAAATACAATATAGCGAATTGATGCTGAGGGGTTAATTGCCTTGAAACGAGCAGTGGCTTCGACCAATGAACTTGATTTAGCTGCGCCGGGCTGTGGCCTCGATAGCTAAAATTGAATTAGTCGGTGTTAAAAATTCATCAAAAATTGCTGATTGTTGTGCACTGTAATTAAATGCCATGAGGCCCCTCCTTGTGCTGTGATTGTAAAGTTATGTTCATTAGTTAATTCCTTTGTAAGTTAGTTGTTCATCAGGTAAGATTAGATAAGGACGTAATTCCTCAGGACAAGTTGATACGCTAATAGCCCATAAAATTGGGTTAGTGTTGAAGTAAGGTAATAATCGAAACTTAACTAAGCTAATATATAAGTCTTTCATAGCAAATTCGTTTAATGGAGTTACCCACTTAAATGACTTACGCGATGTGTTGTAATCATTACGGGGCATCCAGCCATTTGAGGATACTTCGTCAAATGTGACAGTACGAGTAGAGTTATCATGATACGTGATTTCAAGCTTAATTGGCATAGCTAGTTCCTAATAAAATAAAATAAATAAGTAATTACAACAGCCTTGGGAAAACATGACTAAAAACAAGGCTGTGGTAATCACTCAAAAGAGAGTGATTAGATTGCTGAATCGTCGGCTACTGGTGTGACAACGTCAAGAGGTTCCATAGACTTGAGGTCAGATGGAGGCTTAGTTGCACGAGGCTTAGGTGGTTGACGTAAAGTAACTACAGTTTGCCCAGATTCATCTGTATCTTGAATAGAAATAGAAGTGAATTGAGGAAATTGTGGGAAAGAGTCTGCTAATAATGGCGTGATAGCACGCTTGATTGCGGCACCTGCGTCAGTAGATAAGGCCTCAATAACGAGGTCGACTAGTTGTGTTTTAGTTAATGTGATTTGGATATCAGATTTGATAATTTCCATGTGGATTCCTTTAAGTATGTGGTGGTAATAGTTAATTGCTTGCATTATAATTTAATAAATCTCAGTATATGACTTACTACAGCAATGGTCCATCCATTGCCTATCATGCGATAGCGCTGTGTTTTACTTACTGTTTGTTTGCCGTTTTTATCTAACACAAGTGTATAGTTATCTGGCAGTGTTTGTAATCGTTCCCATTCCAGTGGAGTGAGCATTCTGTAAGTACTTCCTGTCCAAACATAAGTTGAACTATTCCCAGCTCTTAAACAAGGAGATTTAACTAGTCCTACTTTATTATCCGAAAATCCACTTAACACCTTCATGGTAAAAAAGGCTTTTTTACTATTTTGTATTAAGGTATGGTCGCGCTTAATATTGACAGCAACAGAGGGTTTTATAGATGAGTCAATTAAAGCTGTGATTTTAAGAGGCTCTAATATTCCTAGTAAATTTATGTTTTTATCTGTAGGTAATTCTACCCCTGGAATATTAGTCCAATAGTACCTTGGTCTATTATGGGCAGATAGTAAATTACTATTTATAAAAATAGGTTTTACTCCAATAGCCTGGTTAAACATAGGTAGCCATTTCCCAGTTACTTTAACATTTTCTAGTAAAAAATAATCTGGTTTTAGTATTTCCAGAGCTCTAATATACTCCCAAAAAAGATAAGACTGTCCATCAAATTCAAAATTCTTTTGTTTTAGATCTAAATACTGTTCCAAAGTTACTACATCAACTCCACTCTTAGTTGAAGACCCTTTCATTTTTCCTGCCATAGAAAACCCTTGACATGGAGATCCTCCTAATAATAATAACTTTGCAGTAGGAAACTCTGTATTAATTGAATTTAATAATTTCGTAAAATCAATTTGTTTAACATCTCCTAATCTGTATTTAGAGTCTTTTGGGTAATTTTTATCCGCGACTTTAATGGCATATTTGTCTACCTCGCTAGAGTAGTAACGTAGAATATTTAAGTTGGGCACATTCTCAAGGGCAATACGTCCTCCACTCAATCCGTCGAATAAACTAATAACAACTACCTCAATTTTAGAAGTTGTAGGCATTTAAGACTCCTTGATAGTGAGGGATTTGTCAAACTCGACTAAAGATTTGCGTAAGCCTACACTAATTGAGTCAGTTAATTTGGTACAGTCACGAATGGTTTTGCTGGCTTCCTTGGAACGTACCAACATGAATGCAGTAATTGCACCCAGCTCTGCTTGGAGAGCTTGGTAACGTTCCTGGACTAGTGGTAACTCATCCATTTAGAAAGGATCTTCCGCAGTTTCTACTGGGCCTTCGGCTTTAGGTGCTTTGCCGGCGCCCTTAACTAGGTTAAGCTCTTGGATACAAATCTTGTTGTTACGGTTCTTGTACTCGATAGTAGGATTTGCTTTGGCTTGAGTAACTGCAGCATTGATTGCTACCGGTTCAGTTTTGCCAGCATCTGCTTCTGCTTGTGAAAGACCTTCTTTGTTGAACATAGCGTCCATGTTAAGATCTTGATTTCTCCAAGCACGTTTGCCATCTTGGTCAAGTGTGATAAGGAATGAAGTTACGGCAGTAAATTGCTTACCAACTAGGCCATTCCAGTTTTCAACTGCTTTAGTACCTGCTTTAGCAAATGTTACAGTTCCTGCAGCAATGCCTTCACCAAACTTAGCTTCGTCATTACCTGTAATTTTCCATAGGTTCTTGATATTACCTATAGTACGTAAGTTATCATATTCAGCACCTTCAGTGTCAAGGAATGTTTTAACTCCGTTAACAGAGTACTCTCCAGATTTAACAACACCTTTATCGTCTTTGCCAACTTTCTGCTTGAAGAATCCAGTCCAGTTAGCAGTTTTGCCTTCCGCATCTTCTACCGTTAAGCAGAAACGTTGATTGTCGATTTCATATGCTTCAGTGATTGTTACTAAGTGACTTCCGTCTGTGTTGATCTTTGTTCCAGATCTTCCTAAGCGTGCTTTATCTTCATCGCTCATGTTGTTCATTACGTTTAATATAATACTCAATTTAAGTTCCTTTTAAGGCTAGTTGCCTGTTAAATCTTTATTTAGCACGGCGATACTAAATAATTCTGTGCTCCAGCATAATGCTGCGACCTTGGGTTGAGAAGAAGATGCAGTTATAGACAGGCTGTCAGCTAGCTCTAAGAGCTGCGATTAAAGAATTAACTTGGTCATCGGTGCCCAACTTGAGTAATTGCTTCAAACGATTGCCATTAGAACCTTCCATTTCTGAGATGTCTTGATCAATAGTGTCCTCTACTAATTCCTCGAATTGTTTGCGAGAAAGCTTAAGAACATATCCCGGACTAGGACTGAATTCACTCATAAACTCACGGGTTTGCTTGTTAGTTAGTGTTGACATGTAATAACCTTTCTACCTCTGCAGCAGTATGTCCATCCCAACTAGGAGCAGCCTCTATTTCCGGGATCTTAAAAATATCCCAGGCATCAAGTTTGTAATGATAAGTAAATTGCCCTAAATCAGTACTAATGCCTACTATAAAGTACCCTTCAAACATGGTTCCATCGTCGTGTTGTTTAGATTTCCATGCTTTAGATGGGTTGGAGTTAAATGCAAGAGCAGTTAAGTATTTACGTTGTTCATACAGCTCATGAAAAGAGTGGTACTCATCCCTAAACTCAGAAATAGTGTAATCTTGTTCAGTCCATTTTTTGAGTAAGTATGCATTAAATTCGGATTGAGTTAAGTTAATCATGGCTAAACCAGCTTCTCGTCAACGATTGACTTAGACTTAGTTAAAACTTGTTCCAAATCGTCGATACTGTGTCTTTGAAATTTGAAGTTACCTTCAACTAACTTAGTCTTCGTAGTGTTCGATTCATCGAATACATCTGCAACAAACTTGAATTGACGATCCTCCATGATAGTTTCCACAACAG
>ERZ890604.371-NODE-371-length-16023-cov-4.143662_pt1 | contig 16023 bp, 13 predicted proteins | sample MGYA00521097_ERZ890604 | MGnify/ENA primary metagenome ERZ890604 (study PRJEB32303, sample SAMEA104408625) | aquatic metagenome | biome: Brackish water; feature: Chemocline; material: water | place: Baltic Sea | collected 2014-10-26T21:54:00 | depth 120 m ... | reverse complement strand
GTGGATGTGAATGTGGTCCACCGTTTGCCCCCCATCAGTTCCGCAGTTGATCACCGTTCGGTAGCCGTTCTCGAGTCCGAGATCCTCGGCGACCTTTCGCACAACAACAAACAGGTGTCCCATCAGCTCGGCGTCTCCGTCTTCGAGTTCGCTCAATGAAGCGATCTCCTTTTTCGGGATGACGAGCACGTGAGTGGGGGCCTGAGAATTGATATCTCGAAACGCCAGAGCCTTGTCGTCTTCGTAGACGATGTCGGCCGGAATTTCCCGGTTGATGATCTTTGTGAAGATGGTGGGCATGACGGTTCCTGATTCGCCTTCCACGTCTGTCGAAAGCAGCGGGTGAAGGTAGCAGATCAGAGTTTTGAAACAAACGGAGCAGGCGACCGGAGCTCGGTTCGCTGCCAGCAGTGGATGCGTGATCGACTAATTACCGGACTCAGACTTCCGGCGCAAGGGGATCGACGATGATGAACACAATCAAGGCTGGCCTCACAGCCAGATTCAACAACTCACAATCACGACGCGGGAACATCATCCTGCTCTCGGCGTTCGTGATCACGATGGCCCTGGGCTTTGCAGCCCTCAGCATCGACATCGGCTATCTGGCCGTCACCAAAGGGCAACTGCAATCAGCCGTCGATGCCGCAACTCTGGCTGCGGCGATGGAGCTGAACCCGAACATCGATCAAACCATCGTCGAAAACAACGTCAAAGCGGCCGCTGCCGAAATCGCCGGACTGAACGCCGTCGGCAACAATTCAGGCTTGCTGCTCGACCCGAGTGTCGACATCGAGCTTGGACGTCGAGACTGGAATTCGGCCAGTTCGTCGTTCGTATTTACATTCGGTCCGAAAGCCGTTCCGTACAACATCGTCCGCATCACAGGGCGGCTCGACGACGTCTGGGACGCTGCAACAGGACAAATGGAAAACCGGAAGTTGCCTCTGTTCTTTGCCCCGGCCATCGACCACGACAATGTCATTATGAAAGTCGGATCGGTCGCCACGTACCAGCCGAGGGACATCGTTCTCGTGCTGGACTATTCGGGATCGATGAATGACGACACCGAGTTCAAGTCTGTCGCAAGCCTTGGACAACAAACCATCGAAGACGCCATCACGACGATGTGGCACGAACTGGGAGACCCCAGCTACGGAATCATGCCTTTTACACCGGACTACCTCACTGTGACTTTGCCGGCCGCGTCACCGGATATTCCGGAAGTCACCATTAAATATCGTGGCACGTCGGTCGATGTGACTTCAACGCTGGAAATCGATCAAATCAAACTTGGCTTCGATGGTGGCGGACACGAAGACTTCGACAATCTCACCGGAACTTCAGGGACGTTCAGTGGAATCGCTGATCATGCGGGCCAGCGGATTGACCATGTTCATGTATGGTCAGGTGGCCTGGCCGATGAAAAAATTGAATTCGACGCTAAGGCAATTGAAGAGTGGCTCGAACTGGACTTGGTGTCATATCCGCATTCAAAAGGATCCTGGGAGGAATTTATTGAGTATGTAGATACTGACAGCTACGTCATTACAGCCGGATTTCAGTACCAGTACTCAACCATGTGCCTGATCAATTACTGGAACAGCACGAGGCCGAAGTACTCTGATACGCAAGGGTTAGCGGTCTGCACCACACAACCTCTCAACGCTGCGAAGAACGCGTCGGACGTGCTTTGTGACTACATCACCGCGGTTGAGGCTGATGACAAGGTTGGCCTGACGATTTACACGCACACGAATTCGAACGGTGCAATTCTGGAAAGCGGTCTGACTCACGCCATTGCATCTGTCAAACCTCTGTACCGAAACCGCCAGGCTGGCCACTACGACACTTTGACGAATATCGGCGGTGGTCTGAAGGTGGCTCGCGAAGAACTCGAAAGCAACGGCCGACAGGATGCTTACCGAGTCATCGTGCTGATGACCGACGGCGTCGCCAATCGTCCGTCCGGCTATGCCACACAATGGGCAATCGACCAGGCGAACCTCTGCAAGACGTCGAAAATCAAAATCATGGCGATTGCCCTGGGACTTGGAGCTGACGAGAACCTGATGCTTCAACTGGCCACGATTACCGGCGGGAAGCATTTTGTTGTGCCTGGCGGTGGGACGATTGCCGAGTACGAAGCCCAACTCATGCAGGTTTTTCAGGACATCGCAGCCGATCGCCCGCTCAAGCTTCTGCCGACCAGTTACTAAACGTAAGTGGCAGGGATTCTGAGCAACGCTCGTCCGTGATGCAAAAACACAACATCTTCAGCACGTCAACAGCCCGCACCACGTGACATTTACAGCAACTCAGCAGGACCAAAGATCTGAATCAGAAATCATTCCTGCAGAAGGCTCCGATCCCGACGTCGCAGATTTCATGAGCTACGGTTCTGATGAGAGGAACCAAAATATGAAACAGCTTATGAACAAACGACATGACCGCCGCGGGGCGGCCCTGGTTGAGATGGCCCTCGTACTTCCGATTTTCTTCGGAGTCGTTCTTGGGATTGTCGAATTCGGTCGAGCGATGATGGTTAGCCAGATGGTGACCAACGCCGCTCGCGAAGCAACTCGACTGGCCATTATCGACGGGTCGACGAATACGGATGTCGAAGACTGGGTGGAAGAGTTCCTGAATGATTCGATCAACGTAGCAGCGAGCGACGTCACTGTCGCGATTACGGTTGTCGCTGCACCAGGAAATGATGACCCAAACAATCAGGTTGGAAACGCGCAGGCACGAGACCTCGTGACTGTCAACGTTTCCGTCCCATTCGACAAAGTCAGCTATGTGCCAGGGAGTTATCTCAACGGGAAAAATCTGACGGCACAAAGCGCAATGAGACACGAGTAGCGTAGCTTGTGTATGAGAAGAGAGACTGAGAAGGCCTCGCATCCCCTTGGGCTGCGAGGCCTTTTCGCATTTCAAAAGTGGTTCGCAGACAAGTGACTAACCACCGCCAATCGCTGGCAGGAAGTGGACTTCATCGCCCGGCGAGACCTTCTGAAACAAGCCGAGACCGCTGACTCGACCACTGACCGAGACGCTCAGGCCCGGTCGCAGTTCGTCGCCCTGACGCAGGCGATCCGCGATTCCGGGAAACAACGCGTCCAGCCTTTCGATCGCCTGGCGGACCGAGCCGGCTTCGACGTCGACGCTTTCAGTTCCGTCGGCAAAGACGCGGAGCTGCGGCGGGATGAAGACCGTAATCATGACTTCACATCGGTCTTCCCGGCCGGATCAATCAGCCGCTTTACGCCATCAATCAGCGGCTTAATAGAACGCTCGTCGATTTTACCCGCAGCAAATGCAAAGCTTCTCACAGCCTGCTGATTCCGGTACAGAATGACGGTCGTGGCCGCGTCTTCGTGAAGATTGTGACAACTGGGCCCCGCGATCGCTGTCGTCGCCGCAGTAAGAGGCATCCTGATCTGCTCGTCAAATGCCATCGTCTGAAGAATCGGAACGGCGCGAGCAGACTCGTCCGTTACGAGGACTCCGAAACTTCGCAGCCCGCTGACTCGGTTGTCATCGACGATGGCGTCGATCGCTTTCAGCAGAGTGGCGATTTTCGGGTCAGGCTTCTGAATAAGCACCATCACGACCGGCCGACTTCCGTATCGGCAAACGTAGCAGACGGATCGATTTCGATGAGGGCCGGTCACGGCGCGAACGAAGAACTGATGGATCGGCGAGCCTGTCTTCGGGCCGGATTCCAGTTGGTTGCGAGCTGCCGAAGTCGCTATCGGAGTCGCTTCGGAACCAGCGGCAGATACAGCCGACGAGTTTTCGCCATGAGAAACGGGACTCGAAACTGCTAGCACAGCCATCACGCTAACGACTGCTGCAATCCGGAATCCGCCCTGGCTTCGCGGCTCAATGCGGAACGCTGTTCCGATAAGATTCAGCATGGATAACTCCAGAATGCGTCGCACGAGATCGATCAACCTCAATCTACCAATGCGACACCGACTGACCAGCTTACGCCCCTCGAAATCTGTCGGCAAGAAGCAACGGCGTCTGAGGTCTGCCCGACCAATATCGTTCAGCGTGCAGCGTGGGCAGTCTCGTTGAGGATCGCTTTCTGGTAGTCGCGAAACGTCAGGTTCTTGAACGATGGGTCGCCGACCTTATTCTCCCAGTGCTGAATGCTCTGCCGGTCGATTTTCTCCAGATGCCACGCGAAACGATGGTCAGCCTGCAGGTGCATTGGCTGGTCAAAGTCGACTCGAAGCTGAACTTTGACCGGCAGAACTTTGTGCCGCCGCAAGCTCTCGTTCAACTTCATTCTCGGAGCTGGGTACAGGCTGCGAGGGTGCATGACATGGTTCAACTTCGCGGTCCAGTCAGCGTATTCCATGTACGCATCCACAGATTCCGGAATCGGAGTCGTCCCGCAGTTGACGTGGTATTCAAGCTTGGGACTATCGAGGTCAAGCATCAGCGAAGTCCGCTCGAACGAATGTTTGAACGTCGGATTCAATTGAAACTGCAACGACGTCGCGATCGTCTGCGAGTCACGGTCGTCCCGATTCAGCAGTCGTTCGGCGTGGTTGCTGGTTTCGTCCCGCGCTGATGCCAGCATTCGATCGAGCTCTTTGAAGTCGATCGTTGTTTTAATCAGTTTCCGACCGTTGAAAATGACGAATCGCTGATGCGCCGGTTCGAAAATCGTGACTTCGCCAGCAGTCTCCAGCCAGTCGAATACTCGCCCGGCATGAAAGATCGTCAGGCTGCGAGCAACGACTTCGCCCTGCATTTTTCCGGGTTCCGGGTTCTGTGGCGGGATCGACACTTCCGTGTAAACACGGAACTGCTGAGCAGACGCGACGGAACTCAGACCGACAACGGTTGCCAGAATCAGACCGAGTGTGACTGATGATCGTTTCATGACAAAACCCTGCTCTCAACTCAGGAAAGCTTCCTGCCTCAATTTATGTCCCGCAGCAACACTGGCTGACCACCAGACCGCTCGCTTTGAAGTGATGCCAGTACGAAGCGAACAACGTCCAGACTGGATTCGTGTGTGACCGAAGGTTGCTTTGACTCGAACGTTCGAACGATCTCGCGGCAGAGATTTCGATAGGCGAACCGTGTCGACACCGTTTCCGACACAACGCCGTCGTCGCAGTACGCCACAAATCCGTACGATGTCACTCCTGTACGATTTCCGCGAACCGTTCCGATTCGACCGTCGGACCAGACACCGGTGACGACTTCTGCTTCTTCTGACCAGGTCGTCGAAACAGTCTCGCAACCGCTGCCGAGCAGTTCGAACAGCAGCTCTACCGAATGAATTCCGTAGTGAAACAGGCCGGGGTTTCCGTCCGCTCGCTTCGCTGGCCCGTAGGTGATTGCTCCGTTTGTTTTTCCGAGTCGCTGGTTCTGAAATGCCGAGTCGTTTACTTCCTGGCTGAAGCGTAGAGCCGAACTGTTCAGCAGCGTTGTTTGATTCTGTTGAGCGAGTTTGATGATCTCTCTGGCGTCGCTGACCGAACATGCGAAAGGCTTGTCGACGAAGGTCGGAATTCCTGCGGCGAGGAACGGCCGTGCTCGTTCGAGGTGGCAATCGCCACAAAGCGACAGGATCAGCACTCCATCAATTCGCTCCATCAGTTGTTCGCGGCTGTCGACGATGGGAATGCCGATGCTCTCCAGTTCGGCCTGAAAACCGGCAACCCGTTCCGGAGCCATCATTGAGCCACCGGACCAGGCCGCAACGACCTGCGCACCCTCCACCCATTGCTCACGGTCGACTCCCGCATGATTAAATCGACGCGAGAATTCGACCGAGTGCGACGAATCGAGATCGACGATGCCCAGCCGCAACATTGTTTGATCTGATAATTGAAGTGAGGTTGTGGGAAGGAAGAAATTCGCTCGCCAAAAGCACGAAACCGTGAGCGCGCACAAAAACTGCGCGATGCGAATGTGTTTCTTTTTGAATGGTGAGTGAGGGTTCTGTTTGAGCCGGACGGCTCGGGAAGTGAAGGCCGGATCGGCCATTTCTTCAGTAATCAGGCGTCGGGATGCCGGAGGGGGCCGCACGATAGCGCAGGTTCAGAAATGCCGCAATGCGAATCACACCAGCCACTGATCGAGATCCACTCGCTGGCAAGGCTTTACGCTTTCGCCGCTCAGCGGCTGAACTGTGCAAATTCAAAAGGCTGAAGCGGGCGCAGCGTGACGTGGTTTCGTTGCAACGCGGAGCGGGCTCGCTGCCGATGGCTTTCAGCGAAGGGGGGCTTGGCCCACCGATCCTTTGCAAACTACTCTGGCTTATTTGGTGGGCTACTTCGCTCGGGCAAGCCTGCACTCGCATGCCATCAATGCCGATTTTCTCACGCGAAGTCGCGAAGTCGCGAAGACGCTAAGGAACGTGTTCGGAATAAGTTCCGGATACAAACACGACTCGCCAACGAGTGAATCTGTCGTAAGCAAAGTCGCCGCGCCGCACACCCTCGCAGCTAACGCAGCGCGATCCCGGACAATGGCGAGGCGAGCCCACGGCGTCAGCCGTGCGGGTTGGTCACCCTTCAGGTTAGTTTTTTGGGCGTTCCACCGCAGCCATGATCATGGACACCATGATCATGGATTGGTCCACTTCTACATGACGGACTTCCAGTCCGTCACAGAAATCCGGCGTGCCGAAGAGTTACGACGGACTGGAAGTCTGTCGTACGGGCCAGGTGGGCCAATACTTCATCACGGCTGTTCCGCTCGAAAGTGGCGCTGTCCAACTAAGCTAACCTGTCGCCGACGCGATCTCCGTCAGGACTTCAGGATCAGCCTCAATCGAAGAGCGTTCCCGTAACGCATCGAGTGCGTATTGGCCGCCCAGCTTGCCGAGTCCCCATGCGGCCGCGCCTCGAACCAACGGCTCGTCGCCATTCAGGCATTTGACGAGCGATGGAATCATCGAAGCGTCGCCCGAATTCCCTGCTGCGATGGCCGCGTTTCTTAACAGCCCGGATCGACCTGGCCGGTCAAACGGCGTCTTGCGGAACCGTGTTCGGAAGTCTTCATCGCTTAACGAGAGGAGCCACTTCAGGTCGAGCGGTGACAAGTCGTCTGCTGGTTGAAACTCGGGCACGGACGTGTCGCTCGCTTTGCGGTTCCACGGGCAGACGTCCTGGCAGATGTCGCATCCAAACACCCACTCCTGCATGCCCTCGCGGAGTTCCGTCGGAATCGGCTGATCTCGCAGTTCGATCGTCAGGTAGGAAATGCACTTCCGTGCGTCGAGCACGTACGGCGCGGCGAACGCATCCGTCGGACAGGCGTCAAGGCAGCGGGTGCAGGTTCCACAGTGTGAAGTGTCGTGGGGAGCGTCCGGTTCCAGCTCGACGTCGGTCAGCAACGCTCCGAGAAACAACCAGCTTCCTGCGTGCTTGTTGATCAGCATCGTGTTCTTGCCGAACCAGCCGAGCCCGGCGATCTTTGCGAAATCACGCTCCAGCAGCGGAGCCGTGTCGACGACCGGGCGAGTGCGACAACCGGGCACCGCTTCATGCAACACCTTGCCGAGTTGCTTCAACATTCTGCGAATCACATCGTGATAGTCCGCCGTGCCGTTCGCATAGCTTGCGACTTTTCCGATCGCGGAAGACTGAGCCAGGTCGTCGTTCGGTCCGACCGGCGTGCTCGATGCGACCGTGCTTGATGCGTGATAATTCAACGCCGTGACGATCACGCTTTTTGTACCGGGCATCACACCATCGGGATGCTCGTACGCGGCCTCGCGCAGACGCATGTACTGCATCTCGCCTTCGTAGTTCTGCGCCAGCCAGTCCTGTAAATGATCGAATCCGGCAGGAGCAGTCGCTGGCGAGATGCCAACCAGATTGAATCCGATTTTCCGAGCCTCGTCGCGAACGTGAGTCGCCAGGGCCGTTGGATTTTGATCGGATTCAGGAAGGACAGCCATGCCGGAAATTCGCCGAAACCTGGAAAGTGAACTCTGGAACTTTGAACGTACCCACGACACGAAAGTTGGAACACGTGACGGGCGAAGAGATTGCCAGTACCTTGCGAGCCGCGTTTACCGCATCCGGTTAAAAATTGAAACTACCCCTCGAATGCACAGCGAGATTGTCGATGCAGCCTAACTCCGTCAAGCAGAAGCTCATGGCCGGCGGTTCCTCAATCGGGACCTTCATGTTCGAATTTCATTCGCCAGGTATCGCTCGAGCGGCCGCGTCGTCAGGTGCCGAATTCGCCATCTTCGACATGGAGCATACCGGTTGGAGCGTCGAAACAATCCGTATGTTGTGTGCCACTTCTCACGGGACCGACATGTTGCCGCTCGTTCGCGTGCCGGCGACCGAGTACCACTTCATCGCCCGGGCACTCGACATGGGTGCCCAGGGAGTGATGGTCCCGATGGTGGAGTCTGTCGAGCAGGCTGAAAAGATTGTCAACAGTGCCAGGTACCCGCCGGCCGGTCGTCGAGGATGTGCGTTCGGCATCGGCCACGACGATTACAAGGGCGGGGACGTCGTCGATAAAATGACCAGCGCGAACGAGCAACAGCTTCTGATTGCCCAGATCGAGACTGCCGATGGTCTGGAAAATGTGGAAGCTATCGCGGCAGTTGACGGAATCGACGTCTTGTGGATCGGACAGTCAGACCTGTCGGCAACGATCGGGATCCCTGGACAGTTCGACCATCCGGACTTTCTGGCGGCAATGGATCGTGTCATCGCAGCCTGTAACGCAAACGGAAAAATCGGAGGTCTGATGCCGACAACACTCGACTTCGCCGAAGTCGTCGTTCAGAAAGGCTTCCGCATGCTGGCATGGAGCGGCGACGTCTGGATTTATCAGGCCGGGTTGAAAGCGGGCATGAACTCACTGCGAGAATTCGTTTCGAAGTAGAAGAAGTGGCGGTAGAAGTAGGAGAAGTGGTGCAAGCCGCTTCGGATTGCCGGACCTGTTGAGGTCCCGTTCGGTGGCGGTTAAAAGTCAGCGCAGTGAACGACGTCGCGCAGGCGGTTCCCGTGCACTGCCTGCGCCATTTCAAGCCCGAAATCGAGAGTCCTGTTCGTGACGTCTTCGTCCGAGTTTAAACTGCCCGCTGGAGACACCCAGTCCACAGGTGATCTGGGCGGTGGTGACAGCACGCTTGACCTTCCCGGCATCGACGCGTTGCAGGCTGGCCAGAAGCGTTCGCGCGATCCCGGTTCAACCGTCTTTGACAACAAGCCGAAAGAAGCTCCGAAACGCAAATCACTCGAAGGGAAGCAGCGGCAGTTCGGCGATTTCCTGATTAAGAAGGCGATCGGCGAAGGCAGCATGGGAGAGGTCTACCTTGCCGAACAGCGCAGCCTTGGTCGTAAGGTCGCTCTGAAACTTCTGCCGAAAGAGTTTGCCAGCAACGCAACATTGCTCGAACGATTTTTACGAGAAGCAAAGTCGCTCGCCGCGTTGGACCATCCGCACATCGTCCGCATTTATGCAATGGGCGAGGAGCACGGTCACCACTACGCGGCGATGGAGTTCATCGACGGAGTCTCGTTGCAGGACATCCTCGATCATAAAGGACGACTATCGGTTGGCGATGCGGTCCAGATTACGCTCGTTTGTGCAGTCGCCCTGGAACACGCTCACAACCTGGGCATCATTCATCGCGACGTGAAGCCGGCGAACATTCTGGTCTCGCGAGATGGCATGGCTAAGGTTGCGGACTTCGGACTCGTCAAACTCGTTCAGGCCGACATGTCCATGACCGCAACCGGCATAGGGCTCGGCACACCCGAGTACATGGCCCCCGAACAGTCGTACGATGCACGGACCGCGACTCCGGCTTCAGATGTTTTTTCGCTGGGAGCGATGCTCTACGTCATGCTGACCGGCGAGCTTCCATACAAGGGTTCGTCGGTCGTCGATTTTCTTTCGGCCAAACAGTCCGGCAAGTACGAGCCGGCCAAGTCAATCAACCCGGAAGTTCCCGAGCGGCTGGACCTGATCATCCATCGAACGCTCGTCCCGGAACCGAAGCAACGATATGCAAGCTGCGGCGAGTTGATTCGCGATCTCTCGAAGCTCGGCCGACACAATGATTCGCTCAGCTTCTGTAATAGTAAAACGCCGTACGTCGCTTATGGAGCCTGGTCTAAGACCGTCGGCCCCTCGACAACGCCATCCTCTGCCGAAGCCGCCGCCACTGCACCAGTTTCCAGGCCATCTGCTCCAACGACCGGACACGTTTCACAAACTACGACGCCATCGTCAGGCGGCGACGCCGCTGCAAAGATGTGGTACGTCTCGCATAAGAACAAGCTCGGCAAGCAGGTTCTGTCGAAGATGATGACCGACGAGCTGATCCTGGCTCTGGAGCGACGATTGCTGCCGCCCACGGCTCAGGTCAAGTCGGCACAGAATCAGCCGTTCCGCCCGCTTGGTGATCACGGCGAATTTCATCCGGTACTCGGTCGCCTGGGAGTACCGATTCGAAAGTCGCCAGCGGCTCAGCAGAAGTCAGCCGGTCAGAACAAGAGACGCCGTAAGAAGAAAGAGTCTGAGACAACCGATCTGATTCTGCGGGTTGTCGTCGGACTGTGTGCGGCCTACGGATTGGTACGAGGTCTGATGGATGTTGCTGGAATTTTCCAGGATGAACCACCGCCAGTGGCGAAAGAACCGAATCCTCGCGAGCTGCTTTGATTGATCTCGAAGTTTCGTCGCGACCGTTTTCTGAGTCCGAAGTGTCAAACGGCTTTAAGAAATAGTCTTCCCTGAATGTCTCTTCCACCACTTCAATTACCGACAATTCAAAACTGGAGTTGCCACAACTGCTCCGGCTGCTGCAGGCAGCACCTCATCGAGATCACCGAAGAAGAGCGGCAACGGATTCTTGATCAGAAATGGACAGCGAAGGACGGCGTACCGGAGGGAAAGGTTGTTGTCCCTCATGGAAACGGTCTGTTTAAGAAGAGCTGGCGACTGGCTCACAGTTCGGATGGTGGTTGCGTATTTCTCAACGACGACGGCCTGTGCCGAATCCATGCGAAGTTCGGCGAAGCTGCGAAACCACTGGCTTGTCGGATTTATCCGTACGCATTGCACCCGGCAGGTAAGAAGGTCACGGTCAGCCTGCGATTCAGTTGCCCTTCGGTGGTCGCGAATCTCGGGAAGCCCGTTTCTGAAAATCGTGATGAGCTGAAGAAAATTGAACGACTCGTCGTTCCGGAAAATGCCGACAAAGTTCCTCCACCGAGGATCAGCAAGAGCGAGCAGCTCGACTGGCCGGACACGCTGAAAGTCGTCAATGCTTTACACGAACTCGTCACGCAGGACGAGGATGAGGGAGTCGTCGAGCGTCTTTACCGGGCGCTGTTTGTCGTCGGCCTTGTTGATCAGGCCCAGTTTGATCTGATTCGAGGCGCGCGGCTGGGTGATTTTCTGGAGATCGTTTCCGAAGCGGCCATCAACGAGGAGATTCCCGAGCCAGCTCAACCGGCAGGCGTGATGCAGATGCAGTTTCGACTGCTGGTCGCTCACTACGCGAGAAAAGACACGGTTGCAGACCTCGACTCGGGACTCGCCGGCCGCTGGCGTTTGTTTCGAGCAGCGACAAAGTTTGCTTCTGGGCGAGGCACCGCGACACCACTTCAGGATTGTTTTCAGGAAGTCCCTTTCGAAACAATGGAACAGCCGTTCGGCGAGTTTCCTGACGAGTTCGAAGAAATCCTCACGCGTTACTTAAGTGTGAAGTTACAGGGAATGCACTTCTGTGGGCCAGCGTATTACGGCATCCCTCTTGTTGAAGGTTTCCGCAGTCTTGTTCTGGTCATCTCAGCGATGTGCTGGATCGCAAAGTGGCTGGCGGCGAGCGATGGTCGATCAACATGGACCACTGAAGACCTGAGCAAAGCGATGTCGATCGCCGACCACCATCACGGCTACTCGCCAGTTTTCGGCAGCGGCGGATTTCGACGTCGTGTCAACATGCTCGCGAAGACCGACGACCTGACTCGCGTGCTGCTGTGGTACGCGCGCTGAACTGGCGGTCAGCTTAGCCTTCGGTCACAAGCTCGGGCAGCGAGACATCGGTCAGGCGAGCTTCTTTAGCGGCGGCCTTCAGCTTTGAAACAACGAAGAATTTGTGATTGGCGACGGCCTGTTCCGAGATGCTCATGAATGTCGCCACGTCGCGATTCGGCCAGCCGAGTACGAACAGAAGCTCGACACATTGCAGCCGTTCGAATTCACGGCTGCTTAACCACTGCTCGACCAACGAAGAAAGGCAACGGCCAACGACCGTCTGCTCCGCCGTCCGGTCTTCGCGGCTGCGCATCATGCTTGATGCTCGCCGTGCGCTGCCGGCTGGTTCCGGGGACTTGCCATCGTCGTCTGCCGGTGCGAACAGGGGAACGGTTGGCCGCCGGCCTTGACGTCTCAATACGTCGGTCAACTTGTGCGCGGCGATGGCGAAGAGAAACGATTCGACCGGTGTCGCCTCGTCGTAGTTGGGGAGGCTGGTCAAGAAGCCGATAAACGTTTCCTGAACGATGTCTTCACTCAAGCTCTTGTTGGCGAGACGAGCGTTTGCAAAGGCCAGCAGACGGCCTTCGTACCTCGCGATGAACTGCTGCCACGCTGCTGAATCTCCATCCCTCACCTGCCGAAGCATTAACTGGTCAGCTTGATTCACGCGTGGAGATTCCTGTCGAACTTAGCGAACGTCTCAGTCAACAAATTCAGGCGATGAACAGTAAACCAACCAGCCCCAATCCGGCAAAGGCCAGAGCCGTCATCACAGCGCGGCTGCGGCTTCCCTTCGCGGCAGACACGGCTCGAAGACCTGCGGAGACAACTCCAAGCAATGCCGCCAGAGCACCGAATCCGATTCCGAACTGCAGCGCTCGATTACTGGAGAATGTGCTCTTCCAGGCTTCGATCACTGGCTCTCTGGTTTGAGCCGAGTCCAGATATTGCAGGTAGACGCGGTACATGGGTTCTTCGTAGGCACCGAAACTGTGCATTCGCTTTTCAATATGAACCTGTTGGATCGAAGCATCGCGGAAGATGTTCTCAGGCACAGGCTGAACAGCGAGCTTGCTCCACGTCTCAGCAAGCCGCGATCTGAATTTGTCGATCGCATTTCTGGTAGCCTCGGCCATGGCCTCATCCTGTGTAGAGTACAAGCCGCTTGTTTCGACCAGTAAGACTCGCGGCACTTCACCGGTCTCAAGAACGGTCTGTTCTCTTTTTGTCCATGCTGGAAGCAGGTCTGAATTCTCGTCGGCTTCTTCAGGAAGATCGATTGTGGTGTTGACGCTGGACTCAATCGATGCGGATTCAACGACTGCGGTCGACCCAGATTGGGCATGGTCAGATTCATAGCTTGCGGTTATCGGGGCACTTTCATGAACGAGGTAGGGCGTCAAGGTGAGGAATCCAACCATCACGACGCCTGCAACCAACAGACCGAAACCCAGCAGCACGAAACCCACCATACTACGAGGATGCGAAACGGGCGTCCCCGCTTCGACCGATTGATGCCCCCGATGTGAGCGGCCTGTGAACGTCCGCAGAATCATCGCGAGCATGAACAGGAATCCGAGTCCGATCAGACCGAACACAAGAAGTCCCATCATTGAAATGTTTCCTGAGATCTGAACCGGGGCTGCGTTCATTGTTGACTCCTATCGGAGTTGAATTGAATGACTCGGTAACGTTGTCCGTAGCTGAAGAAGTCATTTCACCTGGCAACTGCCAGGGTGAAGTCAGACTTTCGAAGCCGTGCGTTGATCAGGGCGAACCCAGACCGCTGCAAGCTGCGCTGTCGTCGACATTGCGATTGCCCAGAGAACGGCCCAGTCTTGCGGGAACTGCGTCGAAAGAGACAGCAGCCAGGCAGCGGCCGCAGTCCAGAAAACAGAAGTGACTCGAATGCGATGAGGCCGGTAAGAGTCAACGTGGAACCACCAGCGACGCACCACCATCAGCACTGCAAAGAAGATGACGTAGCCGATCAATTGTGACGCGTCCCCGAAGCTGAGTGAGATCGGCACGAAGTTCTGATTGGCCAGTTGAGTCGCAACGGGATCCAAAGTACTTCGAACAGGCAGATCGACCATGAGTGCATCGTCAACGCCAAATGCAGCGACACCCACGGCAGCGCCCAGCAGTCCGGTCATCATCCGGCGAACAAATCCGTCTCCGCCGCGACCTTCCCACATTTTCGCAGGCAGAATGGCCGCCCACGCTCCCAGCGTTGTGACAATACCGAAGAGCGTCGCTTGCGTTGGCGTATCGAGTGCGGTCTTCGTTGCAAAGAGAGCAAACGCGATCGCTGCCGAACAGAACGCTGCAACAGCCATCGAGCCGGTCGACTCGGCGACACGATCCAGTATTCCGAGTTGCCGCTCGCTGTTCGCAGATTCGTAACGCACGTATCCGCTGTTGAGTTTTACTCCCCGATTGTGGCCATGCTCAGCGCTTGCTCCGTCACTGGAGAAAGCATTGAGAGTCCACTTGATCAGGCCAAACGTTCCGGCGGCGAAAGCCAGCAGGATCAGCAATGGGCTCGCGAGAAGCACGAGCGGAATTCCAACTCCCGCGATGATCGGCGAAAGGATTACCAGCAGGACAGCGCCAGCGGCCACGATCAACCAGTTGCCTGGTCGGCTGAACCACTCTGCCCGTTCCTGCCACTGCCTTTGTTTCGCATCGTACATTTCGGCTTGTTGACGATCTCCTGAAGTGTTGAGTCGTCTGCCACGGACTGGTCTGTCCTGATAACTCGCATGGACTGCTTCTGGAATCGGAGGCGGAACCGGCGCGGCGGTTCCGTGCAATGCCGCAGAGAACTCCTGAGCGAGTTGCACCGCACTTGATGTTCGCTTCTCTGGATCCTTCGCGAGGGCTCGTGCAACAACAGGACGAATCGCTGGTGGAAGCGAGCTGAGGTCCGGCTCGGCGGACAGTTGCTTCATCAGTATTTCGCCCGTCGACTCTCCGTCGAACGGAACGTTCCCGGTCAGCATCTCGTAGAGCATGACGCCGATCGCGTAGACGTCGACTTCTTTGCCGTAGCGACCGTGAGCAATCTCAGGAGCCATGTAGTAGACCGTGCCGACGCTTTGCGTCTGAGCACTGCGGCGGCTTTCGGAAATGAACTTCGCCAGCCCGACATCACCGATCTTGATGACTCCGTTTTCGAGATAGATGTTGGCTGGCTTGAGGTCACGATGAACGATGCCGCGTTCGTGCAGGTAGTCGGCTCCGGCGGCAATCTGAGTCAGCATTTCTTCGGCAAATTCGTGGTCTATACCGTTTGGCTTTGCGGCAATCACCTCACCCAGTGTCCGACCAGCAACGTACTCCATGATGACGAACTGTTCGCCAGCAGCGGACTCTTTGACGTCAAAGATGGTCAGCAGGTTTGAATGCTTCAGATTCAGGCACTGAGCGATGCCTCGCAGCTCGACGTCCGCGTTCGACTGCAGCAGCTTCAGGGCAACTTCCTTGCCGCCGTCACTCAGCGCGTAGTAAACCTCGCCGAAGCCACCTCGCTGGATCGCGCGTTTAATCGTGTAGCCATCGAGCGGCTTTGATTCCGGTTCATATCTGAAGTTCATCGAACCACCGCCCTTTCGCGGGCCCTGTCTGAGGTCGATTGTTGTATTCATGGTTTACCGAATTGAGGATTTCAATCGAGCAGTCATTAACTTGATTGGCTTTGCCGGACTTTCAATGTTCATCCTGTCGACGTCCCGGCGGTAACTCCTCAAACGCTGCGTCCTGGATTCGGACTTCCGTCAGATCAATGGTTCGAGGCGAAAACGAAAGTCATCGCTGCTGACAACCTGACCATTCGAAACGACATCAGATGGCCCTGCTTTTCGACCACCGATCAGCAACTGCTGCTTTGACTTCGCAACAATTCCCGACGGCGTCTGCACCAGTACGACTGACTCCGACCAGTTTCGACACAGAATGTGGTCATTGGCCGATGGCCCGAGCAGGCATGTCTCCGCCATGAGGATCACTCCGTCGACCGAA
>ERZ890604.364-NODE-364-length-16234-cov-5.112430_pt1 | contig 16234 bp, 15 predicted proteins | sample MGYA00521097_ERZ890604 | MGnify/ENA primary metagenome ERZ890604 (study PRJEB32303, sample SAMEA104408625) | aquatic metagenome | biome: Brackish water; feature: Chemocline; material: water | place: Baltic Sea | collected 2014-10-26T21:54:00 | depth 120 m ... | reverse complement strand
CCCGAAGCGTTGCGTAGGCGTCGAAGCCCGCTTGCAAGAATGCGACGGCCCGTTCAAGTGGGGTCGCCATTTTCGCCCCGATGATTGTCGCAAGTGGGTTCTTGGCGTCCTTGTCGCCATAAACGAAGGTTCGGTCGGTGGCTTCGATGGGGGCGATCATACTGTCGAGCCGGTCAAGGTCACGGCGACGGGCTTTCGGGTCTTTGGTTGGGAAGTATCGTTCTTGGTAATACGACGTGCCAGTAAAATCGTAATCTTCGGGGGCGACCCCGGCCCGCTTCAGGCTTCCGATTGTGGCGACCGGCCCGACTTCGTAGTCTCGCCCGAATCTTGTCTTCTCGACGGCGGCGAAGGTCTCGAAGTCAATCATTCCCCAATCGGGCTTGTCTATATCCAGATAAAGAAGGGGGTTGTCTTCCTGAATCAGAATATCGACAAGGGGTTCGGGCTTCATTTGAGATTGAAGAAGACCCCCGCCCCACTTCTGGCCCTTGCAGTCTTTCAAGAATTGACCGACCAGCTTCACAAGGGCGGGGCGGTCGAGTTCTTTGCCCCGGAAGGGGTCGTATACTTTGCCGATTCCATTCGGGGCGATAGGGTCGGGGCGTCGCTCTTTGATTCGTAGGCCTTGGGCGTTGACCCATTGGGGCCAGACGGCGCGAAGGGCGAAGGGGGCGGGGAATTTGCCTTCTCGCAGTAAGACCGGCATATCGTCGAAGGTGACCCCGTCGCCCCCTTCCAGCTTCCCCGTTTCAAGTAGGGCGACCAGTCCGTCGAAGACTTCGTCGAGCTTGGCGTCGTAGTCACTTGCAGAGAATTCGACGTAATGGTCGATATGTTCATTCGATTGAATCCATTCTTCGAGCCGGTCTTCGTCGCCCCCGAAGGTCTCTAACAGGTTGTTGGCTTCGGCCCATTCCCGGCGGAAGTCGTTATCAGATACAAGACGGTGAAGCGATGCTTCAATCCTTGCGGGAAGTATCTCACTTGGCGAGGTCTCGAAGTATTTGGCGCGAATGTATTCGGACGGTATCACAATTTTTGTGAAGCTTTGTCGCCGTGCCCATTCTTCGACTATAAAGGGCACTTCTTCGCCCAAGTCGACAAGTGCGTCTTCTTCGGCCCAAGCGAGAAGGCGACGATAGTCGTCGAAGCTTATCGGTTGGGGGAATTCATAGAAGACAATCTCGCGTATATGGCGGGCGACTTCACTCACAACGTCAAGGGTGATTATTCGATCAAGTTGGGTCGAAGCGCGGAAGGCGTTCAATTTGAGTTGGGCGTTGTAGGCGAGGGCGGCTTCGTTGACTTCCCCGACTAGGTTCTGAAGGAAGACCAGCCCATTGAAGGCAGCGACCGTCGCCGGTTCTTCTTCCTTGCCCCTCGACTTTGAGACCCGCAACTTCCAAGCGTCCCAAAGTTCGACAAGGGGCGGGTATTCGACGACGACGACGTTCTTCTTGTCGGCTTCGTGTCTGTAGATTAGAAGAAGGCGACCGGCTTCTTTGACTGTCAAGTTCTGAAGATTGTCTTGGAGTCTCTTCTTTAGGCGGGCGGGTATACGTCGGGTCTTGGTCATTGTCGGCTTCCCAAGGCTTCTTCGATGGCGGCGAGACGTTCGTTTAGGGCTTCGTATTCTTTCGCCTTCAGTATGATTCCAGTCAGATAGCCGACCGAATTCGCTATTCGTGGGTCAAGTGCCCCCGTGCGAACGTCGTCGATTGTATCGGCGAGAAGGGCGACCAGCTCTTCCACGTCGGGCGATTGCAAGACGACGGGGTCGAGCCCCCGCCACGGCTTGACCGCGGCCAGGGTTGCCAGCTTGCCCGACTTCCCCCCTTTGACCTTGGAAGCCCGTCGCTCTTTGGTCTTCGTGGGATCGTGGAAGAAGCAAACGTCGCTTCCGGCTTGGGCGGTCGCCTTGCACGGCTCGCCCCCTTTGGTCGTTGCTTTACAAGTTGCCATTGTCGGCGGTCGCTTTGACGTTTGCCGTCGATAGGTCGTCGAGCCAACGGTCGATAGCCGTCTTCAAGAAGCGCCATTGCCCTGAGACCTTGGCGGCGGGTATCTCACCGGCGGCGGCCAAGTTGTAAATACTGCGATTCGACAATTGCAGATAGTCGGCGACCTGGTCAACGGTCATAACGGGCGGGGTCTCGACTTCGGCTTCTTCAGTCTCGACAATGTACGGGCTTCGCTCTTCCATAGGTCAATCCTTCCGGTTGTATCGGTTCAACGTGATAGCAGCGAGCAATAAAAAGGCAATCAAGACAAAGGGAAGCCAGTCGGCCCCCGGCGGCGACGAAGACAAGAGTCGTTCGGTCAAGGTCAAGTCGTCGATTGTCACTTCCTCACCCCCCTTAGCATTCTTCTTCTTAGCTGGTCGAGTTGCTCTTCTCTATGTCGTTTTTGCTTACACTTGGGCGAGCAATACTTCGCCCGTCGCCCTGTCTTCGATTGTGCGAAGGCTTGACCGCAAACGATACACTTGGCGTCTTTGCTCGCCCCTTGTCGGTATTCGACGACGGCGGCCAGCAAAGCCCGAAGCTCTTCGAGTCGGTCGCCCTGGGCTTCGTCGGCGGCGAGGGTTGCGTCAAGAAGAAGGGCTTCCAGTATGGCGACCTGTCGGTCGGTGAGTTCCAAGCGTACCATTTGCAGATCCCCCGTCGGCCATAATGTTACTATTCGTTCCGTAACAAAAGCCCGGTTCAATATGGGCGGTTCCTCAAAATGTACTTCCGCTAATATGTGATTATCGGAAGTTCACTATAGCGAGCCATTGAAGACCCTCGCAAGGGGTCGAAGGTCAACTCTTCCCGTCGATAAAGTCGTCAATCCAAGGGAAGCCCTTCTTCCAGTCTTCGCCCACTTCGCCGGTGGCGGTCAATTCGTCGGCCTTCTTGTCAACCGGCGCCCGCCAAGACTGCGCGGGGTTGTTGTCTATGGCGGCGACAATCTCTTCTCCCATCTGATAAGCGGTCCATCCCAAGCGGCTTGTATATTCGTCGTGTCGGTCCAGTTGCGAGAAGCGGTCTTTGACCGTGTCTTCAAGCCGGAAGTCGGCGAGGGCTTCGGCGATTGTAGAATTCAGAATTCGACGACGGGCGGCTTGCTTCAACTCTTCCCCGACGACGTAGTCGGGGGGTATAAGTTTGCCGTTCCCGTGTAGCTCCATTTTATGACTAATCCAGTCGAGGAAGACGTCGGTAGACATCCCGTCAAGCTCGATTCTATGGGTCTGAAGCCACTTGGCCCAATCTTTGTCGACGTAAGACCCGACCGCGGCCCGCTTGGAGTATCCAACGTCTTCGACTGGAAGCCCCATATCAAGCCCTTCCCACGGTTCAAGCCCAAGGTTGATAATCTTGACCCTTCTCGCCGGTCTTGCCTTCGTCCCTTCCTGAAGACTGCTATAGATTTGTGTACCGTAGCCGTCCGCGTCGTGGACACAAAAGAAGACGATCTCTTCTTCCGTATCGCCCAAAAGGTCAAGCAAGTCTTTGACCGCCCTTGTCCCTTGTCCCTTCGAGGTCATAAGTGCGCAATCGTAGCGTTCCGGCCAGCCCTCTTCGATTAGAATCTCGAAGAAGGATTCCTTCTCGATATACAAGACCGTGTTAAAAGTCCATTGTCGGTGTCGATAGTCTTCGACCGCTAGGGTTCCAAGGGCGATTCGTTCCCTTGTGTGGGGTATGTATAGGCTTCCCCGGTTGTCTCGATACATTTTCGCAATGTCGCCGAAGAGGTTCTCGTATTCGGTGATTAGTTGCTCGAAGTATTTGTAATCCAAGGGGCGACCCGTTGCTTGGGCGACCTGGTCACGAATCTTGTAAAACAATCTTCTTTGCCCGAAGCGATAGCGGCCTTGACCGCTTGCTTCTTGTCGCCCTTCTTCGACCAGGTCGAAGACCGCGTCCTTTTGTGTAACCCTCTTTGGAAGGGAAGCCCGTCGCCCCCGCTTTGCTCGCTTTGTCGCCGTCTCGACGGCTTCGGATATCTGGTCTAGGAAGTGGAAGAGATTCGGGGCTTTGCCGTCGCTTGTAATGGGCATATAGGGCGAGGTCACGTTCAAGACGACGCGGGTCGGCGGAAGAATCCCGACCCCGGCGACGTAATGCTTCAGACCGGCCCCCGATATGACAATTTGTTTGTCGGTATACCAGGAAGAGACCGAAGCGGTCGTCGGGGTCTTATTGATTGCGATTAGAAGGTCGACGGCGTCGGTCTTGGAACGTTTGATCGGCGTCTCGACCCAAGCTTCGATAACGAAGGGGATTGTCGCACTTAGACCGCCCCTCGCCGGTTCAAGGTTGAAGAAGCCTTCAGTCTTGGCGTAGGCGTCGGGCAAGTGGGCACAATCGCCGATAGCCCCAAGTCGTCGCGCCAAGACGGGCTTCGCATACTGTCGGGCGGCTTCAAGAAGGGCGGCGGCTTCGGCCCTGGTCATTGAATCGCAAGACCGGCCCAAGAAGTCGGCGGCAATCTTCCCCGCTTTGGCCCCGCTGCAACCGTCAAAGTCGGCGACCAGGTCGCGCACGGCTCGCCCCCCGGCGGCTTGCAGTAACTCGAAGAAGGCGTCGCCGTCGTACCAAAAGGGCGAGCTCTTCCCCTTGTACTCTTCGCCCTGGGCAAGCCTGATCGCTTCGGTCGCCCAAGATAGAGTCGAGCGGTCGACCGTCAACGATTCACCCAAGACAACGTCGACGCGAGTCCCCTCCCCGCCCCACTTGCCGACAATCTCGAAGCCGGTCGAGCCGTCGTCTTGGGGGTGAAGCTCCAAGACCCGACCCTTCGTCTCTACCATCAACCGGCCCCCGGTCGCCAAGACCGCCCCGGCGACAACTCGAAGCCCGTTACCCAAAGCCCCGCGAGTCGGAAGTCGAAGAAGCTTGGAAGAGACAAGCGGTCGCCCGATAGAGAAGAGGGCGGCGACTTCTTCGTCGCTTCCGGGTATGCCTTGCCCGTCGTCTTCGACGAAGAAGCCATTCTCACCCGGAAGACGACCAACTTTACAAGACCCGACCGCGTCGAGGGCATTGTCGGCGAGTTCCTTCGCCACAAGGCGGGGGATTGTCTCGACGGCGACCCCGGCCCGTTGGCCCAACGTGCTAAGCGTTCTAAAAAGTGTCCAGTCTTCACGGCTATACATTGAAGTTTTGCGATTCCTTCGTCTTAGTTGGCTCGGTAACTTTCAAGCCCAAGTTTGCAAATTTTCAAAGCGTAGAAGCCCCCTTCTATGCGTATCGGTTGCCCATAACTTCGGCGGTCTCTTCGTCGTTGTCACTGGTCGCTTGCATATAGATCGTTGTGATAGCGGGCGATTTATGCTTTAGCAGGCGACTTATATCGGTGAAGCTCCGCCCTTGCTCTTCGGCGACCTTGGCGGCGGTATGTCTTAGACTGTGGGGGTGGATTCGATGCCCCGGCCCGAAGGCGTGGGTCGCATAGGTTCCGACCAGATAGCGGATCGCCCTGGAAGACAAGGGCTTCTCTTCGTCGGCTCCATAGCGACCGATAGAAGCGGCGGCCTTGCGGCCCCGGTCGGTTGCGACGAAGAGGGGCGAGTCGCCGGTCATACCGGCGCGGGTTGCCAGATAAACGGCGAGGGCGGCGGCGGCTTCCTTGGCCAAGGGTATCTCTTCAATGTGACCCCCCTTCCGGCGATAGGTCAAGAAGGCGGCGGTTCCTTGTCGGCGAAGCGCACCAACGGTCAAGCTTGCAAGCTCGCCCACTCGAAGGGCGGCGGTCAAGGCAAGAAGAAGAATCGCCTTGTCTCGCTTGCCCTGAATTGTCGAAGTGTCAACGGTTGCGAGAAGAAGCCGGTCTTCATTGCGCTTGGGTGAAAGCCAAGTCGCTTTACCGTATGGCGTCACTGAATCCCGCTTCACCCCGTCGACGGGGTTGTCGGGTCGAAGCCCCCGGCCCTGGGCAAAGGTGAAGAAGCTCGACAAAGCCGATAGTCGTTGATTGATTGAAGATTGCCCCAAGACCTTCCCCGTCTTCTCGCTTGGGGTCGTCTGTAGGGCGGCTTTGTAGGCGATAACGTCGCTTTGTGTCACTTCCCACGGGGCGACCGTCACGAAGCCCAAGAAGTCTTGCCAGGCGGCCAGATAAGCCCGTCTTGTACGTTCTGAAGCAATGTTCAAAGACCAATCAAGCGCGGCCCGTTGCCAGTCGGCGGCGGTCTTGTCGATAGGGGCGAGGGCGGTCGGGTCAAGGTGTAATCTAATCTGCGAGTTCATTCGACTATCCCTTCTTCTTGCCGATGTACTTTGACTTCAAGGTCTTCCCTTCCCAATACCGAAGATAGAGATAAGGCCCGCAACCGTTGATCGTCTTCTCTTCAACGTGCCCACGGGCGGCCCGTCCATTCGGGGCGAAGTCGTCGCCGGTCTCGCCCTGGTCTTCGTCTTCGTCTTCAGTAAGGGCGGCGAGATAAGCGGCGATAATGACTTGAAGCTCTTCGAGCTCGCCCCGGCCAAGTTGCCCAAGGCTTGAAGTCACTGTATCGAATGGGCTCTTCGCTCGCTTTGCCATTGTCGCCGGTTGCCCTTGCCTTGTCAAGCGTTGTAATTCGTTGTATGTATTTTACCATACAATGCTATTTCTTGTCAAGTAATTATCGGAAGTTCGCAAAAAGAAGCCCCCCGACCGAAGTCGAGGGGCGGGGTCGCCGGTCAAGTCGTCTTGGGTTGTCGGTCTATCGGGCGAGTCTTCGCCCCTGGGCGGTCACGTTGTAGGCGTCGTTATCGCTTCCAGCGACCGCCCCGGTCTCTAAGTCTATTACAAGCCCGCGGTCTTCGGCGAGAAGAAGAGAAGCGGGGGTTATATGGGGGGCGAGCCTCACCCCGGCGGCTTGCAGTTCTGCGAGTTCTTCGGCGATTGCGTCGAGCTTGGTCTTCGTCTGATTCTTTGCTAAGATTTGCATTGGTTCTTGTTCCCTTCCTTGCGGATTGTGGGCGGGTTCCGTTGGGGGCGGTTGTGTTCTAGCACTTCCGCCCCTTTGCTTTGGACGGCTTGACCGGCGAGTCAAGGGGTCATTGTAGGGGGTTGCCATAGGGATCGACTTGACCGGCGGCGGGGTCTTGGTCTTGCTTCCAAAGGTCATAAGACCCCGGCCCTTGGGTCAACCATTGCCCCCCGTCGGGCTTGGCTTCCAGCATAGGCGGGCGGGCTTCTTGCCAAGCCGGAAGCCCTGAAGCATAGCGGGGCGGCGGCGGTAGGGTTGCCCAAGTGCTATTCGCTCGCCCGGATTCCCCAAACATTCGGATCGCAAAGGGGATACCGACGACAATCGCCACGATCAGCGAGATAACGACGAAGCCCCCCCCGCAAACGGTTGTCAGACCCGTGACAAGCGAAGCGGTCGTCGCTTCGGTCCAGTGATCGCCGATCCGCATAGCCAAGACCCCGACCCCCACGAAAAGAGCCAAGACGGGCACGGCGATCAATGCAGTGATAACGGTTGACGGTTTCATTCTTCAATCCCCTTTTATGTTATGCGGTTGCGGTCACGTCGACCCCAAGCTTCACAACTCCCAACTTCTTCCACTCTTCCAGCTTTGCCCGGCCTTGTGGCGTCGATAGGTCGAGCTCGCCGAAGCTATTGTCTTCTTCCTCGCCCTGGGCTTCTTCGAGGGCTTCAGTCAACCAGGCGGCGACCTTGCCGTTCTTGAAGCCCCAAGCGGCGAAGTATGTCTTCTCTTTGCTTCCGAGTTCCGCATACAGGCGACGAAGGCGAAGTCGCTCTTCTTCGTTGGGCGGTCGGGTCGAGTCCAAGAACGGCTCGCCCCGTTCTTCCCCGCCCCCCTCGACGTTGCCCCCGTTGGCGGTCGGGGCGGGGGGTAGGGCGGCCCCGTTCTTGCCGTTCTGCCCCGTTCCAGCCCGTTCTATGGGGTTTGCAAGCCCTTGCGACCCGTTCCTTGGAACGTCGATAGAACGGCTTGCAGAGCGTCGCACGGCGGCCCAAGGACGATTGAACGCGTCGCCGGAAGGAAGAAGCGCGACAAGTCGGTCGTCGGTGTATGCGGTCGCTATGCGAGCCGGTCGCCCGTCAAGAATCAAGACCGCGTCGCCCTTGTGGGTCGATAGGTCTTCAATCCCCAAGCCCCCGGCCCCCGCGGCGCGGGCGGCGGTCGTAGCACTTGCGGCCTTGTATACGACCCTCGCCGTTATGTTAGCTTCCACGTCAGTCGACCCCGTTCCCCGTTTGCTTCCGGCGTCTTGGGTTCCGATCAATGTGAAGAGACCGCAACCCCCGCCCATACTGGCGAGCTCGCCCAAGGGGTCGGCCAGTTGGGGGCTTCGCTTCAATAGGTTGATTAGGTCGTCAAGAATGAAGACGACGGCGGGGTTCTTGCCCCCTTCCTTGGCACGTCGTTGTAGCAGGTCGGCGGCGGCCCAAGATAGCACGTCGAAGGCTTCGTCGGGGTCACTGATAACCCCCCAACAATGGGCGCAAGGCTCGAAGGCTTGCCAGTCTTCCCGCTTTTGACTGAAGACGACGATCCCCAAGTGGGGCGGGCGATTGTTGGCGGCCAGCGCGTAAGCGGTCGCCTTCATTGCTTGGGTCTTGCCCCGGCGAGTCGGCCCCACGAAGAGAAGGGCGGGGTTCTGCCACAAGTCGACCTTGACCGGCTTCCGCCACTGGTCAAGCCCAAGGGCGACGTTCAAGCCACTGGTCGAGCGAGCCAGGTCGAGGGCGGTCGGGGTTCTTGGTTGCGGGCTTGGCACTTCGACAAGAATTCCTTGGGCGGTATCCGCGATTCTCACCCCTTCGACGTGCAAACTTTGAGCCAGGCTTGGCCCCAAGGCGAGAAGCTTCCGCAAGTCAGCGGGGGTCGGTCGTAGCAGGCGAAGCCGGAAGGTCACGGTCAACGGCCCTTGAATAACCCCGGCCAGCCCGACCCGAAGCCCTTCGCCGACGACGGCTTGACCGACTTGTCTCTCTGCCCAAGCGATCCATTGCATCATTGTTGCCATTGTATAACCCCTTGTAACGTGCTAGAATGCCCTTGCAAAGCCTTGTATAGTTTGCCCGTACTTTGTACCATTGAAGCCGGTATCGCCCTTCCTGCGAGCCTATACAAGCCTTCTAACATTCGACCCCTTGCACATAGGCAAACAATCGCAAGGGCTTGTACTTCAACCGTCTTCTATAGAATGGCCTTGTATATGTCCGCAAACCCTCGAATCTTTACCCCAAAAAAAGCGGCGGAAGCGGTCGATTGCTCGCCCGATACTATCCGGCGGTATTGCGGTCTGTATAGTCGCCACTTGTCCGAAGGGGCAAACCCCCCGAAGGGGAAGCCCCGACTTCTTACGTCTGAAGACGTTGCCCTTCTCAAAATTGCCAAGCTTCAAACTGAAATGGGCGAGACAATCGAAGCCGTCGATACTATCCTTGAATCGGTCGCCCTCGACTTGCCCGACGAAGAGCCGGTCGAGCTTGCCGTCGTCGAAGCCCCTGGGGGCAACTCTGAAGCCTTGGTTCTAATGCGACAAGTGGCGACCAGTCTCGACCGAATCGCAAACCAGGAAGACCGCTTCACCCGTCTGGAAGAAGAGCTTCGAGAGTTGCGGATCGTACTCCAAGCCCCGAAGCCGGTCGCCCGAAGTATCGAAGCCCCGAAGCCAGTCTTCGCCCTTGGCAGCTTGGGCGGCTTCGTCTTGGGGGTTGTTGTCGTCGTTGCCCTGGTCGCCCTCTTCGCCTTGGTCGCTTGGCTGATTCCCTAAAACACAAAGCCCCCACGGTCTAAACCGTAGGGGCAAAGGTGCAAAGTTTCGAGGGTCGTTGTAGAATCCTCGAAGCCCTGTCGATAGTGTCCCTATCGGTTGGGTTAGAGCCGGGTCAACGTTAGAGCGTTGGCCCGGTCTCGCTTCTTCATTCGGTTGTCTTGTCTCGCCGGTCTTGCAGATAGCGAAGGGCTTCTTCGTCTGGTATAAACCAGGTCTTCGCCCGTTTGAATCCCCGAAGCTCGCCACTTAGAAGCAATTGTCTGATTCGACTTTGGTCGACCCCGGCTTCGTCGGCGAGTTCTGAAGTAGTCCAGTCTTGACCGGCTTGTCTTGTCATTCGTTACCCTCGCAAATTCACGTTACCGTTAGAATAATATACAATCGGCGGCTTGTCAATCTCCAAAATAGACTTTTGACGACGACCCCCAAAATTCGACCGCATAGGAAGCCCATAGCGCGCGCCTTTTGACTGAAGCCATAGTGCAAGACCTTGAAGCCGGTTTTGCTTTGTGGCGGCCCTGGGGGGCTTATACGGGGCTTTGTGGTTTATTAGGTTAAACCCTAAGCTACTTCAAATGTTAGATCATCTTGAGAATAGCCCATACCCTCAATTAGCAGGTAACATAGATTCACAATTGAATCAGTGTCTAAATTGGCTTCCAAATATAAATTTGTTTTAGGGATATCTTTGGCCACGCGTAGCTTAGACTTGTCGGAAGTAATATATGGACGTTTTCTACCAACCAACGTACTCGCGGCTTGTTCAAAGCGACCTTGGTCTTGTTGGCGTGTAAATTCACAAACACCCAACATTACATCTATCCATTTATCAGCTTCGTAGCGTTGATTCTTAATCATATATGCACGTGGTTTACTACCGGTATAACTTTTTGTATTTGATACTGAAGGCTTCGTTTTGTCCTCTCTCTTTTTGGTTGATACTGAAGGTTTAGCGAGTTCAGCGTTAATGGGAACGCCAATTAGCAAGTCATAATTTTTTACTACACCAATTATGCGTTGTGCATACGTGTAGATATCATCGATCTCATCAATGGCGATTCGCTCTTCTTTTCCATCGTTATCTAACAACTCTAGATATTTCTGCGTTCTGTTGAAATAGAATCTACATATCCTTTTACGATTTGTGTCGTCGAGCACTACACTGCAATAACTCTTGGCATCTCTCATAAAAACCCGATGGGGATTTATAGTGTCTCGCAAGATTGACTTGACTACAAAGAAAGCCTCGATCTCTTCTTTTGTCGTGACAATTCCATTTTCTTTACCTTCCCGTACGATGGATTCATCTAACTCCTGCTTACTGTCCTCTACTTGAAGTGGGGGCTTGGTAGAAAGTTCAATACGACTAGAGCTTTCTAGTGCTGATTTTAGACGTTCGTTGATGCTATCACTCAAAAATCTCTTCAGAGCTTTTCCCACAACCTTCTCAAATTGATCTCGGATCGCTTGAGTTATACGACCTGAATAGATACGTCCCGCAAAAAAACGTACAAAATCATCGGAAGGCTGTTCAAATTCCTGGGAGATTATGCGCTGGATTGCGGCTGTATACTTTAGCTCATTGGCTGTCGTTAATATTTGTTCTAAATCAAAAGCTGATTTAGAAAACTTTTTTAATTCAGTGACATGCCGCTCTTGATAGTCCAACACATTGAACTCAAAGAATGGCTTGTCATCAATCCGGTTTGGCGATTCTAAATCAGAATAAAACCAATAAACTACGCCATTGGTTAATATGCCAAAACGAATTTCTTGAACCGCAGAAAAATATCTAAAAAGCTGTGACATATGAGCTTGGTTGAGATCAGCACCAGACCATTTACACTCAAAGAAAATAATGGGGTTGCCATTTTTCATAATGGCATAGTCCACTTTTTCACCCTTTTTAGTCCCAATATCGGCTGTAAATTCAGGCACAACTTCCGTTGGATCAAACACATCGTATCCAAGCGCACTGATAAATGGCAGAATCAATGCGTTCTTTGTAGCCTCCTCTGTATTGCAATGCTCAAGTTGTTTGGGAAGCCTAGTGGCTAATGCTTGAATCTTGTCAATTAAATCCATTTTATGCCTCCTGGAGTTTTACTGAAACGACCTGCCCCGTGCCCTTATCCTTTTGAATTATTCTATTGTGGTCTGTTTTTAACAAACATGTAACCACAAAATCTAATCAAGTAAGATTCGAGCTCCTATCTACCCTCTAATATATGTCAGGGGTTGACCCGCATATACTCGCCAAGGTCGCCGGTCAAGACGACTTCCTTCATCTCGAGCATTTCCCGGCGGAAGTCGGGCGAGATGTCTTTGGCGTGCTTGGTAACGATTGCGATCACAGTCTCGATCCATTCTGCCATAACCGCGGGGTATATTCCCTCTTCGGTTATGTATTCAACCGGCCAAACGTCTTTGCGTTCTTGTGTCATTCTTAACCCTCCCCCGGCAATGATTCTTTACTTACTTCGGCAAAGTAACTTATGGCGGGGAAGAAGTTCAAGCCGATTCGAGCCTTCTCCCCGTTGCGATTCTTCACTATGTCGAGTTGCACGCGCTTCCATTGTCGAGTAACTCCCAAGATGTTCTCTTCGCCCTTGGTCTTGTCCTTATCCAAGATCATAACCCCGCCCACGTCGGCCCCGTATTCGATGCCCCCGGATTCCTTGAAGCTATCCATTCCCCCGGCCCCGTCTTTATAGGAAGCCCGACCGATGGAAGAGACGACGACAATCGAAGCCCGAATGTCACGGGCAAGCCGTCGAAGGTCCGAAACGACGGTATCAACTTGTCGCCGAATGTCGTTGAAGTCCTTCTCTGTAGAGACAATTTGAAGATAGTCAACGACAATCAAAAGGCGGGCGGCTTGGGTTCGTTGTCGCACTTGAAGCCCCAAAAGCCGGATTCGGTCGGGGGTTGTATCCCGGTCGCCCTCGACAATGAAGGTCTTGTCGGCAAACTTGGCGAGTTCGTCCTTGGCTTCGACCAGTCGCTTCCAGCCCTGCGCGCTTGTATCCAGTCGCCCCCGAAGTATGTCTCGATTCTCGACCCCCGACAATCTCGACAATGACTTGACCCGAAGCTCTTCTTTGGATTGTTCAAGCGAGACGAAAAGACAAGCGACGTCTTCGTTCAATTCGGCGACCTGGTCGAAGAGTTGCTTGGCGAGGGTCGTCTTCCCCGTCGAAGGGGCGGCCCCCAAGACGAAGAGCGAGCCGTCGGTCAAGCCATTGATTACACGGTTCAAATGAGTGAAGCCGGTATCTAAGCCCTGGAAGTCATTGTCGGGGCTTTGGCGGGCTTCCAAGGCGGCGAAGAAGGCTTGAAGGTCGTCGCCCTCGCTCTTTGTCGCCCCGGCCAGGCGTTGACTTGCTTCAAGTTCTGCAATCGCCCGGAAAACGTCGCCCGCGGTCCCGGTGGGCGACTTCTCGCCCTTGCGAAGCTCTTCCCCGGCCTTGGCGACCAGTTGACCGGCCCAACGACGACGGGCGGATTCGGTGAAGATAGAGAGATAACTTTCGACCTTGCCCAATGGCGGGGGGTCGCTCTTTGCCTTCCCGAAGACCTGGTCGGCAAGGGGAAGAATCTGGTCGAGTTGCTCCGTTATCTCTTCCCTATGCCCTTCGTCAAAGTTGAAGCCCCGTTCGACGGCGGCGGTCAAAGTGACCCGATCAACGTGCCCCCCTTCTCGCAGAATGCCATAAGCCAGGCCAGCAAAGCGGCGGTGAAGGTCGAAGAAGAAGTCGGTCGGCTTGGTCTCGCCGGTAATGCGGGCGGCAGCTTCCGGTGTAGTGAAGAGACCGACCAAAAGCGTCTCTTCAATTGTCCGCGTCTTGTCGTCAAGTTCGACTTCGGCGGCTTCCTGAATCAGTTCGTCGAATGGGTCGATCATTGCGTCTTGTCCTCGATAGTTTGGTAATGCTTGGCGGATTGTGGGTCTTGGTTCATTATGCTTTGGCCTTGAAGAAGTCGGTCACGTCTTGACCGTCTGGAAGTGGGATCGTCTTGGGGGCGGGTAAGCCCTGGGCGACGAAGAGCTTGGTCACTACACGGGCGGCCCTGCGACCGGCGTCGTCGCCGTCGAAGGCGAGATAGACTTCGAGACCGGCGAAGAGCTTCGCCCAAGGGGTCTTGAAGCCCTGCGTTCCTACAATGCCCACGGCGAGCCGTCCCGACTGTACAAGGGTAAGGGTATCGGTCGCCCCCTCGCAGATAAAGACCGCCCCCCCTGTTTGCCGTGCAAGCTCTAAGTCGTCGGCGTTGTAGGGGTAAGGGGGCGACCCCGGCGAGAAGAATCGCCCATTCTTGGCCTTCGACCCGTTGCGACCTTGCACGAAGACAACGTCGCCCCCAAGCCGGAAGGGGAAAAGAAGCCGGTGATTCTTGAAGACAAGCTCGCCGTCGAGCAATAGGCCCAAGCCCTCCAAGACCGCATTGTCGAAGCGTTGCTTCATTCCCACGGCGGCGGCTTGCCAATCCAGATAGCAAAGACCGGCGCGGGCTTGGGTCTCGAAGGTCAAGCCCTTCTCTTCTTCCAGCCAGGCGGCGGCCTTGTGGGGCGGGTCGCCCGCGTAGTCAAGAAGGGCGGCGAAGACTTGCCCCCGGCCAGGTAGGGCGGTCTTGGCTTCGGGCGGGAAGCCCCCCCGATAGCCGACCCGACCGGCCAGGTAAGAAGCGCGGTCGCCCTCTTCCGGCGATAGGGTCGGCTTGGCGAGAAGCCGGTCGAGCTCGCCCCAAAGTTGACGGGCTTCGGCTTCGTCCTTGGGTAAACCCCCGAAGTGGTACCGATAGAAGGCGACGACGTTGTCGGCCCCCTCGACCCGGAAGCGTTCGTCTGGAAGCTTGGTCACGGCGGCGGGGTCGTAGGGAAGCGGGTCGCCCTCTTCCGGCTTGGGGCTTGGCGGTTTAGGGTATACTTCGCCGGTATTGCCCCCGTTGCCATTCCCTAAGCCCCCGGCCAGATAGGGCGACGGGTCGGGGGGCAAGGATGCGGCTTTAGGGTATATCTTGCCGTCTTTGTCCTTGTCTTTGTTCCCTAAGTCCTTGACCGGCTTCAAGCCTACACGGGCGGCCAGGAAGCGGATCGCTTCCTTGAATGTGAAGCCCTTCACCTTGACGACAAGCCCGATAGAATCGGCTTGGAAGCCACAAGAAAAGCACTTGCCCCCCTTGGCGTTGTTTAGGGTGAAGTTCGGTCGCCCTTCGTCCGTATGGGCGGGGCAGCGGGCGACGAAGTTCCCCTTTTGCCCCTGGGCTTTGACCTGAAGCCCTAAGTCTTGGGCGACGGCGACAATCGGGTTCAATCGCTTGACTTCGTCGAGGTCGAAGAAGACGACTTCCCCCTCGCCCTTCTCTTTGGCGGCCTTCTCCCATTCGACGACTTCGCCCTTCGTCTCGACTTCGACCGTCTCCAAGTGGGTCTTGGTCGATTCTTCGGGCGGGGCTTCGGCGGCCAGGTCGTCAAGAAGCCCCCGGTCAACGACGACAAGCTCGCCGGTCGGCGGGTCAAGATAACTTCGCCGGTAGGGGCGGGCTTCGGTCGCCGTGCCCTTCTTGGCGATTGTTCCGTATAGCTTCGTTATCCGGCCCGCATTGAAGACCGTTGTATCGACTTCGACCAGGTCGTCGCCAAAGACCCCGGCGAGGGCGTGCAAGACCTTGCTTAGAAGGGCGGTCGCTTCGTCGTCGTTGGGTAGGTCGAGCCTATAGAGAAGATGCCCCCCGTTAGCAGATAAGCCCGTCGCCGGTTGCGGCCAGCCCCGGCCCCCAAGCCAGGCGGCGACCTGGTCACGGCGAGCAAGGGCGGCCCGAAGCTCTTCTTCAGTCGAAGGGCACTTCACCTTCTTGGGCTTGCCGTCTTTGCCCTTGACGACTTCGCCGGTCTGGGGGTCTCGCTTGAAGAGGGTCTCGCCGGTCGTCGGGTCTTTACGGTCGGGGTCGAAGTCCACAAGAAGCCAACGTCGGCGGCTTATGTCGCTGTCGGCGGCGGTCGTCTGGGCTTTGGTCAGGCGATTCGAGACGGCGAGGGCGACGGGGTTCAAGGTGATATAACAACCGGCGACCTTGCCGTCGTAGCGGGCGACCGCGGCTTCGGCTTTGTCGGGGTCGTCGAAGACCCCGGCGACCGTTCCAGCCCCAAGAAGTCGAAGCTCGAAGACCCCGTCGGGGTGTAGCAATCGGATAGATTCGGCAATCGTTAGCGGTTCCATTCGGCGGCCTTCCCTACTCTCTTCCTTGTCAACAAGGGGGGTCGCCGCCCCCCTTCTTCCCCTCTTGGCGGGGGCGGTTTTTATCGCCCCCCGCCCCTAATAAATATCTAAAGAACATCTATAGAAAATTCGACCAATTTGTCTTGTACGTTTGCTTGCATACAATACCCCCCGCTTGTATGCCAGTTAGAAGCCTTTTTGGTACGTTTACTTACAATTCCCCATAGCCCCCCGTAAATCTCCCCATAGCCCCCCGTAAATCTCCCCATAGCCCC
>ERZ890604.361-NODE-361-length-16272-cov-33.705741_pt1 | contig 16272 bp, 19 predicted proteins | sample MGYA00521097_ERZ890604 | MGnify/ENA primary metagenome ERZ890604 (study PRJEB32303, sample SAMEA104408625) | aquatic metagenome | biome: Brackish water; feature: Chemocline; material: water | place: Baltic Sea | collected 2014-10-26T21:54:00 | depth 120 m ... | reverse complement strand
CTGACCCACCCAACAAGTATATAATAACACACTAGAAACAGCAATACAAGGAAAAACATTAAATATATTTATAACCCTTGTTATTTAGTTTCACCCTATTCATTAGATGCTCTTTCTCTATATCTACCTTAGATTGTCCAAAGTACTCCACAGCTAGATTTTCTTCAATCAATGCTTTATTTAGGTTGGTATCATTGACTATGAGCTCACCTAGAATACGTCCGAACTTGCCCTTTTTATCTAAGTGTGTTCTGAGTATAATCCAAGTACCCTTTGGGCAATAGTCTTTTAGAAACTGCTTAGATATATTTCCATAATACTTTTCTTCTTTATCACTTGTTCTTGACTCTGGTGTGTCCACGCCATAGAGCCTTATCGTCTGGTTAGCCATTACTATGTCGAAACCCAGATCAATGTCACATTTGATTGTATCACCATCAACTATTTTTGTGATGCGTGCTTTGTATTCGTGCATTTCTTTTTTTCTCCTCTCGTTTTAGGCATGCTAATCTGTGTTTCTCTTTGACAGCGGGATCAAACATTGGGTTGTTTTTCTTTGCGTATTCTGAACGTCCTTCCCATTTATTTGTCTGTGGGCCTGTTTTACCTAATTTATTTGTATTTCCCATAGATTTTTTTGAAAGTATCTTCTTACATTCATCCATTTTCTTATGACCGAGAGCACGTTTATTTCCTATCATATTCACTTTCTGTGCATCGGATATTTTTTTACTTGCTTCGGGTGTATGTTTATAACCAAGTCCATGAGTGTTTCCTAAGTTTGCTAGACTCTGGGCTTGTCTCGACGCTTCCACTTTATCTATTTGACCTGATAGAGTTTGCCAAGCAACTCTGTCTTGCCAACGTCCTTCTTTGAAGTATAAAATTTTATGTTTGATTGAGTGTTTCTTTATAACTTCTTGTGGTGTAGAGCCCGTTATCACTTCTATATTAGATGGATCATTTGAGCCACCGGCGTGCTTTGGGATTATATGGTGTCTATGTGTGTAATGAGTATAAATAGATTTAGACATGGTTTTATCTCCTAGATAAAATTGTGTTTAGGTGTATAGGAAAGATTGCACTCTTTCCTGTATACCGTTATTTATAAGACTTTTACCTTCCATATCAAAAAAACTCCAAAAAAAAAAGAGGGACAGGACAAAAGTCCCATCCCCCCAGTTTAGATAAAAACCAAAATTACATCAAGTTTGCAACTGCAACTTTTCTGTAATACTGATTCTCATTAGCTGTCATGGTTTCGCCACCTGAACCTACAAATGGGTTTTTAACCATTCCATACCTCGTTTTAAAGCCAATCTTTGGTTGGAAGGTGTTCTCGCCCATAGCCCGTACCATCTGCAATGGAACATAAGGACAATAGAAAAGTCCAGCATCATAAGGAGAAGACCCCTTATAACCAAGACAATAGAATTGACCAGTTGCCAATGAGTAGTAAGGATCAACGAAAACTTTCATACCGTTCATTGTACCAGCAAGAGTTGACATTGTATCGTCAACATTAATTGCATGTCCAGATTCCAACATACCTGCCATTGACAATGCAGAAGCAACGTCAGCGGAACAGATCATAAAGTTTGCTTTACCTCGGCGAGTCTGATGACCAACTTCATTACGGTCACGCTCGATTTGGAACATCAAACCTTTGAACTTCTCAACAGACCATCGACCATTTGAATCAGTATCCAAATCGAATGTTCCTGCTGTAGTTACATTAGCTTGTGCGCCAGGTTTAGCAACAGTAAGAATTGTACGAATAACTTCACGGTTAATCTCTTGCAAGATTTCCGTAGAAAGAATATTTGCCAATTCTGTCTCAGCATCCAAACCGTGAACTGCTTTCAAGTCCTGTGCCAACTCCGTAGAGTATTCAGCTTTCAGTGCTCGAGATTTTGCAGTTACGGAAGTTTTGTCGATGGTGAAAGCCATCTCGCCAAAAGTTCCACCAGCTCCGAGGTCTTCAGCAGATGCTGTAGACATACCAGTACCGGTTGTCCATGTACCAGCGAAAGGATTATTAGATACGTCCGTAGTTACATGAGTACCTGTACCAGAGAAATCTGTATCAGCCTCATCTGCACCAGTACCAGCAGCACCAAATGCCTCTGCTCCACCCTGACTTGTATATTTTGATTTCATTGCGAAAATCAAGCCCGTAGGGCCAGTCATTGGTTGAACACCAGCAACATCATAAGCAATCATCTGAGGCATAGAGCGACGAACCAAGGAAATCAAAATTGGATCCCAGTTGTCAATATTAGCACCAGTTGAGTTAGTAGGAACAGCTTCGTTCAAAAACTTCTCTTGGTTTTCCAGCAATCGCAAAGTAACATCTCTGCGATATGTGTCTTTAATCTCAGGAAGGTCTTTGTGCTCCATTACTGGGGCCCATTTCTCCTGAATATCTTCTGATAAATACATTTCTTACTCCTTTAAGTTTTATTTAATTAATTTAAGTTAACCTTCGCTCATTCCATTATTTTTTTGATAAGTGAGAAATTGCATTCATTACACCATCCATACGACTATCACTTGTTCCACTAACAACTGGATTATTGGTGCCTGCAGTTTTCTTGTTATCTACTACTTCTGTGCTATCTGATTTGAAATAACTATTCTTGATAACATTGAGTTTCTGTGCATACTGTTCGTCAGTATCGTAATCAACATCTTCTGTTAGTTCAGAAAGTTTTTCAATATCCGTATCAACCATTCCCTCTGAAACTGTTTTGAAAACAGAAGCAGCTTTGTATGTATTTAGTTCTTTCACGGTATCCATGTGCTTCTCTGTCTGAGCATCTAGTTTTTCTTCAAGTTCTGCAACTTCAACAACTAGACTTTCAAATACGTCTTCTTTTTCTTCTGGTACATCAATGTAATGCTCTTCAAACAACTTCTTCAAACCAATGATGAAACTCTCAGTGACTTCGCTTTTAACACCAGCTTCAACTGAAAGTTTATTCTCTTCCATCCATTCGTTAGTAGCATAGTTGAGATACTTATCCATATTCTCTGTCATCTCTTCCTGCATGGATTCAATACGCTCATCTTGTTCTTTCTTAGACTCTTCACGAATCTGTTTACGAATCTTGGAAATCTTAGACTTAACAGCAGCTTCAAAGATTGTTGCAGCTTTTGCTTTGAATGTTTCAGAAAGTTCTTCACCGTCTACTAGAGCAGCAACGTCTTCTTCAACATTAACTTCGATTTCTTCTTTCTTCTCTTCGTCTTCATCTTCGTCATCTCCGCCGTCTTTCTTCTTCTTAGCAGCGATAGCCTTTTTCAAAGCAGGAGGAAGTTCACCTTCATCCATCTCGTCTTCATCTTCGTCTTCTTCTTTACCTTCTGCTTTTGCAGATGCTTTGGATTTCTTTGTTTTAGGATCAGAAGCTTTAGATGTTCCGCCTTCGCCATCTTCCTCTGATTCTGGTCGTCCTGTCTCTGGGTCACTGTCAACCATATCTAGTTTCTTATTATCGTCTTTTACTTTCTCGTTAATTCTTTTCTCAATTTCGCCGTCTTCCATCATATCTGCTTCTTCATTTTGTCCATATTCTCTAGCCATCTTAATACTCCTTTAATGTGTTTAGTATACTTATTTATAAGATTACAAACCACCCATAAATCTGGTGAATAGTTCTACATTCTTTTCTTCGAGTCTTGCTTTTACGGTATTCCTGATTTCATTACGAATATCATATTCAAGTTCACCCGTAACACTAAACTCTCTTCCTTCCATAATCCCATTAACAAATGCATCTGGAGCACTGGGGTCAGAAACAATATCAACCGTTGATAGAACGAAATCTTTTTGAACTTCGTTTACGCCTGATTTGTTTGATTTGACTGAACCTAGTCCTCTTGAACTTACTCCCAAACGCACACCAGACTCAATGAGATTTTTAACGATTTTCCCATTAGGTGTATCCATAATCTTAGCTTTACCTATGAAGTTTTTTCCATCTTCATAAAGTTCTGTGATAATATGTGAAACTCTATCAAGGTTGATAGTAGGGCCAGATGGATGTCCAAGCTCTCCTAATGCTCTTGACTCTTTTACATATTTATTATTGTAATTTTTTACTTCGTTTTGCAGAACAGAAAAAGGATAGACTCTGCCATTCTGATTCTGAATATCAGACTGCATAAAGATACCTTTGATATATTGTTGTTTGTTTTTACCTTCAACAATATATTCTACATCCTGTGAACATTCAGTGATTAGTTTCATTCGCTACTCCTTAATTTTTCAATTCTATCTTTTTCTGCTTGTTTAATTTGTGGTAATAGTTTTTTAGCAATCTTTTTAATGACTGTCTTTTTCTTATCTAATTTTTTTTCTAAATTTTCAAGTTCACCAAAACCAAGTTCAGATTTTGATTTGTTGTTTAGTATTTTCTTAGTAAGAATATCTCTTGCTTTCTTCATTGCACGTTTTTTTATAGCCTCAGGTGGTGCCTTACGTTTCATAGCTATAGCACGTTTCTTGGAAATGATATTACTCTTCATTTTCATTACCCGAGCCCTTTTAATTCTTTGTGCAGGTGTTAATGCTTCATCCATCTGTGGTATCCTTGTCAACGGATTCTTTATCGTGTGTAATATATTTGAATCCCTTTTTAAAATCATCGACAGCTGTATAGATTTTATTTCGCATCAAATCTGTAAACTGATTATTTGCTTTTGTAAACTTTTTATCAATAATGTTTTTAACAATACTTGGTTCGTAATCACTCATTGGAGTTCCTTTCGTTTAGAATAAAAGATTCATTATTTATTTGTTCCCTAAGTACAGACTCATCAATCTTATATTCAATTGATGCTTCTAATATAGCTTTGTTTATTTTCGTAATACCATAAGCATCAGTTAACTTGAATGCGTGTACAATTGCTTCGTCTATATTTTCTAACTCTGGTGAGTCAGATATTTTCTTTTTATAATTCTCAATAAAACTTGATTTAGAAAATTTCATATCTTAGCAGGTGCTGTAGTATTACCAGTCAAATCAGGGTTATACTCAAAGTCATCTGGTTCGGTGCCTGTTTCCTTCTTAATCTGAGCATCAATAGTTTTAATTTCTTCATCAGTTTGTCGGAGAATATTTTTCCTAACCCATTCATCTGAAATATATTTTCCAACATATTCGTCAACACCTGAAAGAATCTCAAATCGTTCTCGCATGATCTCGTTTTGTTTGAGCTCTGCATAATGAGAATCTTTTGTCCAGATATATTCTAGTGAATCTTTAATAGCCTGCCAATCTTCTTCCTTGATAATTTTCTTTAGAATCAATTGGACTCTCAACAAATCTGTAAACAGAGCTGAAAATCTATGACGAATCCTAGAAATGAACTTTGCAAACTTTATTTCATCTCTACTAATCTCTGATGTTCTACCGAGATTAAATGAGGTTGATTCCGTTCCTTCAATTCGTGAGATAGGAACATTCAACGACTGATAAAGTTTCTTTCTGAAATATTCAATATCGTCAATCTCTCCAAGGTTAGCACCCGATGGTAACGTACTAATTTCAGTACCTCTCCCACCTTCTCTTCTTGGCAACCAGAAATCTTCCAACATTGACATTTGTTTTTTCTGGTCTTCTACTTCACCTGTTACTGCGTTATAAACAACTTTCTGTTTATACTTATCCATAACAGAACGCAAGTATTGTTCTGCTTTAACCTTTGGAAGATTACCAACGTCAATATAAAATATTCTACGTTCTGGTGCTCTTGCCAAACGATAGATAACAAGTGAATCCTCAATCATTCTTAGTTGATTGTAGGGTTTAATAGCTTTGTAAAGATAACCGATTACAACTTGTTTCTCTGCATCAATAACACCTGAATGAACATAAGAAATAGCATCAACGGAAACTTTAATCTCCTCACTGAAACGTCCTTGAGGCATATACTGTCCAGAATGTTGATCTGGTCTATAAATAAAATACTCTTCAATGTTTTTTATAAACTCAATACTCGTAACTGGGTCTTTTTCTTTTTTGATTTCTCTTACTTTTTTGATATCAAGTGCATCAATCGAGATTAGTGCTTTAATACCCTCGGTTGGTTTGTTTTTATCTGCAATGATGTGATGATAAATTTTTCCATCAACATACCATTTCTTGAATAGGTCAGCACCATTTTTATTGAAATCTAAAAGTTTTACAATCTTTTTAAACTCATCACTTATTTTTGATTTAATGGATGCACTAAGCTCAACTGCATCTAAAGAAATAGCAACGGACGTTTTCCCTGTCTCGTGTAGAACGGATTCGTTAACAACATCTGCAATAGCCAAGTCAACTTCTTGTGTCATTGACATTTCTCGATATTTCTGTATAAGGAGATTTTCATCCTTTGCGTCAATATCTGTATTGAGATATGTTCCTACAAATCCACCACCCTCAATATAGGTAATAGCACCGTCATCATTCTCCGGTGTTATGAACGAACCAGCTTCTTTAGTTTTTTTTGAAAGTGTAAACCCAAATATATCTAATGCCATAAAAAATACCTTTGCTTAATTATTAAAATGAAGGGGGAGATTTCTCTCCCCCTAATCAAAATTAGAAGTTGAATCCAACTTGAACTGGCCCGATCTTGATATTTCCACCAACGGAGATATCAATACCAGAACCACCTTGAGAACCATCACCGCCTTGACTATCAATGGTGTAATAGTTAACTGCAAAGGTACAAGTAAATTCTTCAACTGAATCATTAACATCAGCATCCAACGTGATTGCTGCAACAGTTGTAGGCAGAACTTCCATTCGATAAGTACGAATGATGTTGTTTTGTCTATCCAACTGTGATACAGAAGCCATACCATAATATGAAATGTCGTTGCTACCGTAATCAGAATAGTTAGCACTATGAGCTTGAATTTTACCCAACCATGCTTCCATTTGTGAACGGTTCTGCCAATCAACATCATTGAGAACTGTAATTTCCCAATCACTGAACACTCTATCGCCAGGAACCTGAAGTTTTCGACCACGATAAGGAACTTCAACTTTTCCGATTGTTGAATCAGGAATAGTTGCAGCCTTACACAAAAAGTCCAAATCTGTGAATATGGCTGACGGTGAATTAATAGTAACTCTAAATAAATTAGGTCTTACTCCACCTTTAAACTTTGCTGCAAAATCTGAAATAGTAGGCATCTTTAATACTCCTTTAATTTATATATATTTATAATACTTTAACCGCCGATTTCTGAAAAAGATACATCAGTTCTGGCAGCAATGAAGTTAAGTTGAATGAAGTTGATAGACCTTGCTGGTTTGATATAAATATCTCCAACAAAATTATTAGTATCAATAACTTGACCCGTATTATTAGAACTATCACAAACTACCTTAAAGTCAGTAATACCTCTTCGACCTTGAACATCTCTCAAAAATGGAGAAACAATATTTACAAATTGTGCTCGTGTGAACTCATCATTGAACTCAAACAACAATGCTTTAGCAGCAATTGCGATTGCTTTCTCAAGAACGATGAACAACCTACGAACATTGATTCGGTCAAATGCACTAGGAACTGATTGCATAGTTTTATCACCGAAAAGAAGTACACCAGCACCTCTTGGAGTAATCAGTGGGTTAACACCAATTTGATACAATACATCACGGTTAGCTTTATTTGCTTCCCAAGAAAGTTTTACAATGTTTTTGATAGTACCACGGTTGTAACCAGCTGGTGACCACCAAGCATCATTTGTAAAATCTGTTCTTGCACAAAGACCAGCCATGTCGCCGTTCATTGGAACATATGTGAATACATCGTTATATCGGTCATACTGATATTTCCATGCACCATCCATAACTGCATAACTTGAAGAACCAAGTGCTGTGTTATCTGCTTCGAGTGCTGCAACCGCTGCACTGTTTGACGCAGGATTAACAACTGAAGCACGATTCGGAGATACAAGAGCAATACAATCTTTTCGTACTGAAGTAATGTTGTCGATAATATAACGACTAACTGTAGTATTACCAGCACCACCCATTACCAGAGTAACGTCAACAACTTCTGGCTCTTTGTAAAGATCATATGCTTCAGTCAATTCACCGATTGATAAATCATTATCATCAACACCACCAGTTAATGAACCACCTGGCATTGTCTGTAATGCAGTTGCACTATCAAATGATTTAAAAAATCCACCCGCTTTTGCTTGCCCAGCAGATCGGCCTGGAACAACTGAATTAGCAGTTAATTGACTGACTTGACCCAACCAAACATAACTTGAAGAATTACGCAATACATTTCCAACGTAGTTTGAAGAACCGTCAATTTTCTTTGCATCTTTTGCTTTACTTACATATGCGTGACGTTCAATAACTTCACCCGGCTCGTTAGTAAACAAACCATCTTCATCAATAACCAGAATATGCATTTCATCATTATTTCTGGTTACAGGTTCGTCTTTAACTACCTTGGTAGCTACGACTGTTTTTGGTGATGAATTGTTACTTACAATATTACCAGCAGTTATGAAAGTTCCACTAGTAGGTTTGTATGCAACCCACGTTGAAGCAGCATCATAAGTAACACCAGTAACAGCAACAACTACACCAGTAGATGTACCCTGTGTAAGTATATCACCTTCTTCATGGACTTCTGTTGTTGCAGAAAATACCAAGTAGTCTGTAGTAAAACCATCCCAACCGTTTGCACGAGCAACATCTGTAGACGTTGAAGGCCTTCGGTCAAATGCGGCTTTGAACTTTTTCTGGAGTGCAAGTTGTGCTCCAGTGTAATCTGTTTTATCCCAACCATACGCATCTATTGCATGAACCTTTAGTGAGTTTCCTTTTGCGCCAGGATACTTACCAATAAACAATTGATCGGTAAATGAAGCAATATCACTATCGTAATCAACAATATTCTGTACTACAGTAGGTGTACCAGCATCACCATCGCCGACTACTGAATTTAGTGCAGATGCTCCGACATTTCTAACAACAATCAAGTTGTTTGTGTATGCAAGATAATTTGCAGCAACATGAAATGATTCTACAACCATTGATGAACCTGCTGTATCTTTAGGCTCTCCGAAAATTCTTACTAAATCATTTTCGGTTGTTACTGTCTGTCTTTCTAAAACTGGGCCCCATTGGAATGAACCTCCAATAGCACCAATACTTGTGGCTACGTTTGGTACAACAGTTGTTAAGTCTCTCTCTGTAACAACGATGCCCGGGCTGACTTGAAATGGCATTTTATTCTCCTATACAATTGTTTACATTTTTTATATTGATATATTTTTTGATTCAATCAAAACATAATGTATCTTTAAGAAATCGTTTCCCATACTGTCCCATCAGTATCAACTTCATACTCTTTATGATCCAAACCATTATTGATGTATCCGAATGGCGTTGTAAAATCTTCAATATTTTGTAATTGATTTTGATATAAATTATCTCTTATATTTTGGTTATTCAAATCTTTAAAATATTGTTGATCTACTAACCATGCAAATAATACTAATGTTATGGCTAAATCATCATTAGCTCCATCGTCTGCTGAAAAGGAATCACCAGAAGAAACAAAGGTAGTCAGTTCAGAAATCATATCATAATCGGGTATAAGAAGTTTATCTTCTTCTATTAAGGATTTTAGATTTGAACATCCGAGTTTTTTCATTGCTCGTGTTGTTCTAACTCCAAAAGAAGAATCCTTCTTTACACCACCACTTAACTGTTGGCCATGTCTTCCATACCATGATGTTGAATATAAATATTCGTATTCTAAATCATGGTGAAGAACATCAGCAACCTGTGAACCAATGTCATTTATCTCTACTAAAATATAAGCATTATTATATCTCTTTCCAACTATATTTATAATATTCGGAAAGTGTAGGGGTGCGACATGATTGTTTTTGTACTTTGCAACCACTTTATATGGTATTTCTGTGGTATCAAACACACTAAAAGCAGAGAAATCAAGTCCCTGACCCCTTGCAACGTCCACTGTCATAACATATGAGCCACCTGCAACGGGTTCCTCGTATACATCTAAGCTATCTTTAGTGAATAATGGTGTTTTGAATGATAATTCTTGTAGTTTTTCAGTAGATACTAGAGTATTGCTTGAACCTAGAAAATCTGCTTCATACTCTTGACGGAATGCTTCTTCACCTATAGTACTAACAATCTTTTGTCTCCATTCCTGATCTCGGCCGGGAACATTAGACCAATGAACTTTGAAGGGAACAAAACTATTATTTCCGTTCTCTGCGTCATTCCAGAATTTGTAGAATAGATTGAAACCGTTTGGAGTTGAAACTATAATAACTTTAGTTTCTTTACCAGAGGAAATTGTGGGGTATACTGATTTGATAAACTCAGATGCAATATGTCTGTGAACATGAGCAAACTCATCAAGTAAAATAACAGAGAATGAAAACCCACGAATTGCAGAGGATGAAGTTGAGGATGCAATTATCTTACTACCGTTCTCCAACTCCATTGAACCTTTGTTCCATTCTCGCAAACCTTGCTGTAGAAACTTTGGAAGATGCTGATAGGATGTTTGAATCCTTCCCAATATTTCTCTAGCCGTAATTGCCTTGTTTGCAAGAATCCCTATACATTTATCTTTATTGAAAAGAGAGTAGTGTAATATCCAGCCAATAGTAGTTGTAGTCTTACCAACCTGTCTGCCAGTTTTTACAATAACATTTCTATTGTTATTTATTGTTTCTATTAAATCCTTCTGAAAATCATACAGTTTGAAAGGAATTAGTCCTTCATCAACGTGTACAATATTCACATAGTTTTCCAAAAAGTAAATTGGGTCATCAGCACATTTTATGTACTCCTCAATTTCTTTCTTTGTAAACTTATGGGTTATATCACAACCCTTTAGTAGACTATTACCTAGATATGAGTCTGCCATATCATTTCTCCTTTTTCATTGCAAGAAGTTCTTGAAGTTCTTTAGTGCTTCCAATAAACAAATTATTTTCTGTTTTTCCAGATGGAGCCTTACTGTCTTCAACTTCTTTCTTAGTTTTTTGCAAAATCAAAAGTTCTTTAGTAGTTGCAGCTAATGAATTAATCATTTGAACAGCAACCTCAAATGCTCTAGGTTGTTCGCCTTCCTTTGCAATACTCAAAAGTTCTTCAAGAGCATCATTACCTTTTTCAATTAGACTATGATATTGATCTCTTGAAAAATCATAGTCGCTCGTTAAGTCAGTCGTACCAACGGTTACAGACGGTACTACTACTTTTTGTACCTCTGGTATATCAATATCAATAATATCGTCAGCAATATCTAAAACATCATTTAATTTTTGCACTGTAGTTTTCTTCATAAATTATTCAAAAGTTGTTGTTGTAGTAGTAAAACCAAAATCGTCATCAGGGTCAGCTGTAAGTGGATCTGGTTTTATGTCAATATTTGTGTCTATCTTATCGTTAAAGTTTGCACCAATGTTTGCATCCACTTCTCTAATAATTCCTTGGTCTTCTGAAGGCCCATAGAAATAACCTTGGACAGTAAAACCTAAAGTATGTATAAGAGCTCTTCTAGTAAGAAAGTCACCTTCATAAGTATCTTCAGTTGATAGACTATTCATTACAATTGGTATATCTCTTTTGATATCAAGTGATGCCATTTCTTTTAAAGTGACATGATACTCTGGTGTAAAGTATGGTAAAATCTGTTCTAGTATCTGAGCACCGTCATCACTATTCTTTACCATGATAGATAATTCAATATCAAAGTTATAAGGTACTGGAGTATAAGCAGTAACTACTGTGGTTGTATTTGCATCCAAGTTTGCTTCTGCTGTTGCCTTAGAACCACCACCACCTGTGATAGTAACATTGGGTCTGGTAACATAACCACCGCCAACAGTATCAAGGGTAATGCTAACAACTTGGTCAGCAGTACCTAATTCAGCTGTTCCTAGTACTGCTGTTGCAGTTGCATTGAGATTAGTTGGAGGATTTTGTATTGCAACAGTCGGGACAGAAGTATAACCACTACCACCATTCGTGACTTTGATACTATCAATAGTTCCTAGTGGTTTTGCTTCCCTCATTCTTTTTTTCGTTTGTAACTTTCTTGTAGCATCGTATGTCATTGTTTGAATTTCAAATGACATTCTTGGTAAAGTAAGAGATGACTTTTGTGCATTTGCATTGAGTTGTCCTTGCTCTAATATAGTTAAATACTTTTCAGCAGGGCCGTATGCAATAGGAACTTTGAATTGTGTTTTAGTATTATTATTTTTGTCTGATCTTCTTACGGTAATGTCATTGAAGACTGTACCGAACAACACAATTATATTTCTTATGTTTTTATTGTAAAAATATTTTCCGAACATTATAAGTCTCCCTCACTCCAAGGGTCAAGTTCACTAAAATCTAGCACCCCGTCACCTTCTGTTTCAAATGTAATATTATCTGAATATTCACTGGATGACTGAACTTGGTCATCAATCTTTGTTATGCTTCTAACCGCATTAGACTTTACACCAATGATATTTGAACCAGTTGCAAAGTCACCCGTAACATGAAACACATTTAATATTCCAGTAGTATCATTGAAATCAGCAACCTGTGCAGTTGCAGTAGCACCAGCTAAACTTGAACCTTGATAAACTGTTTCATCTGCTTTATACAATAACGAACCAGCTGCAACTGTTAACTGCATAGTGATTGCATTTTTTCTTTCATACTTATCAAAGATTTCTTTTGTACCCGAACCATCGTCAGGTAATACAAACTCTTCTTGACTGTAAACAAATTTCTCACAAGTCAATTCGTATACTGTATTTTTACCTAATGGATAAAATGGTTTTTCATCTTCAACAAATCTAATTTCAAATAAATTTCTGTCCAAAGGAAAATATATCAAATCTCCCTCTCTAGGTGCAGCCAGTCCTGTCTCTTTAAAGAACCGCTCTTTATTGACTATCATATTCAATTCATCTTGAACATCAAGACCAAACTTTGTTGCGATATCACCAGCACCACCAAAACCTTCGGGTGTATTGATATACATTTCTATCTCAACTGCTGATTCAAACCTAGACAAAACATCTTCATTAAGAATATCATCTATCTTGACAGATGTTCTTACTAAATATAAAACATCAATGCCACTCATTTGAATTACTTCTCTAGTCAAACTATTGAGCAATTCTTGCTGTGGAAATGAATCGAAATTTTTAAAATAATTATTAGTTGCCATATTAGCCTATGTATCCATCTATGGGTAATTCGTATTTTAGACTCATTTCTTCTTCAATCTTATTTATCTCTTCTACTGCTTCGTCATAAATTGTCTTACCATCAAGCGTGATACCACCGGGCAATACAACCCCTGCAAACTTTTTTAAGTTTTCTCCCCACTGTCTTTTAATCAAAGCTGTTGTATACTTTTTCAAAAACATATCATTATAAACTTCAGCATATGTATTAGGATTGAGAGATTGGTATGCTTCAATAATTATAACATTACCGACAATAAACTTTGTAGCCCAATCAGTTTCCAAGTAAACTCTATTTTGTTTTCTATTGAACATCATTGTGGGTGCAATAGAAAATAATTGTTCAACTAACGAAAAGTTTTGTTGTGTCATTTCCCATTGGATTAATGAAGAACCTGAAAAAGTATTCAAGTCATTCAGACGCAATTGATACTCTTCATTAAAGAAACCACCCTGAAAGGAATCAAAACTAGGAATAGGCAGAACCCTAACCACACTAATGATAGGATCAGCAGCTGTGATATACTCATTCGTAATATCGTCTGCTGTAATGACGTGCTTAGTGAAAACCTTTTCAACACCATCGAAATGATATTCTTGAAAGTATTCTAAAGCGTCATCAACTCTTTCTTCAAGTTGATCTTCATCTATATTGATTTCTACAACGGGCTGTCCTAATCGTCTCAAACAATAATCTATCAGTCCTTGTCTTGTAGTTACGGCTGCCATACTATTATCCTCTTATTATTGTGGAGTAATTCCCATAGGTGCTATTTGTTTCAAAATATTTTCTTTATCTTCATTAGCAATTTGTATTCTTGCTTCTAGTTGTACAATAACACCGTTTGCTTCATTTACTTTTGCTTGCATGATGTTAATAATTTTCTGAGCATAGTTGAGTTGACCTTGTAGTTGCTCGACAGTAATGCTTGGGTCAATTGGTGCTCGTTGAGCAAGTGGTGTACCCTTTGATTTTGTTGCTTTTGGTTTTTTTTCCTGTAATCCTTCGGCCTCTACAAATCCATCTTTCTCTATTGTTGCTTCATTCATTTCATAAACTCCTATATAGAATTATTATTATTTGCCTCTTCTTTTCTTTGCTGGTTCGTCAGCCCTTGCTATCCTATTTTCATCAACATCTAATCCGTACTTCGTGCGAACCATTGTATCAAGTTTCAAAATATCTGTTTGTAAAACTCTAATACGATCTATGAGTTGAACTAATATTTCTGTTTGATACCCTATTTTTCCTGTAAGTGAATCTTGTAACCATTTGACAATTTTCCAGAAACCCCACCCAATCAATAACAAACCAACAATTGGCACACCTAATTTTTCAATTAGGTCGGCGGTTTGTTCAAATTGCATTTCCCTACCTATTTGTATTTATAAAGAAAAAAAAAAAGGGATAGGGAAAATCCCCATCCCCCTTCAGTAAAACTACTAGTGTTATTTTCTAAACGAATTTAGAAAGTACCACCGTCCACAATATCAGACCATTCAGGAGAACCACCAGAAGAAACTGAAAGTTTCTGTCCAGCAGTACCGATTGTGAGAACTGACATATCTGCTGTACCAGCACCAACTAGGATACCTTCAGCAGCAACAGTTTGAAGACCAGTACCACCAAGGGTAACAGGCATTTCAGTTGCAATAGACCACGTTCCACCAGATACTGAAGCAATACCAGTTGAAGCGGACGTATCAATACCAAGTCCGCCATAAGTTGAATCAACGATTGTACCATTCCAAGTACCAGTTGTAATTGTACCAACACCAGTGATTGCAGTCTGTGAAGCAGTTGTCAATGTACCAGCAATATTGCCAAAGTTAGCATCGATGCGTGTACCACTGTATTGTTCTGATGTTGCAGTCGCAGTTGTGAAACCTGTGAACTCACCAGCACTATCATCGTAACCAAAGAAACCAACTTTTGCAGTACCATCATTGTATTTGAATTCCATACCACGATCTTTATTATCGTCTGTGGCACTTTGTCCAATACTGAAAACAGGATCAGCAATACTTACGACAGTTGAATCAACCGTTGTGGTTGTACCACTAACTGTCAAGTTACCTGTAATGGTAACATCATTTGGAAGACCAACAATTACTGCAGCACCTTCTGAACCAGCACCGTTAGTAACTTCAATCTCGTTTGCTGTACCTGTAACCGTTGAGATGTAGTTACCAGTTGTATCTGTACCCAATGCAATTGAGTTAGCTGCAACACCTGTAACAACTACTGCACCAGTAGAATCAATAGTAACGTCACCAGACAGAGGTTTATTGTCCCACGAGTTTGTACCATCATAGATCAATACATGACCAGCAGCAGGGCTGGTGATGTCTGTATCAGATGCATTTGCAATCGCAACAGTACCACCAGCAACTGCTGTTTGTACGAAGGCAGTTGTTGCCAACTGAGTTGTGTTTGTAGCTGAACTAGCAGTTGGTGCTGTTGGAATACCCGTTAGAGCTGTATTGTTCAAAATTTCTAGTGCCCAACCTGGCCCACCGATTTTCTGTACAGCAGAAGATGAAGCCATATCACCAATATAAAGAATACCGGCTGCTCCACCTGTACCGTGATCTACCCATGCTAGTTCACCTTTAGCAAGTCCAGTAGCTGCAACGGATGCAGATGATCGTTTTATTTGAATAGTATTTGCCATTTTTATTTTCCTTTTAAATATTTATTGATAGGTTTAATCAAATTATTCATTATAATAATACTATAAAAATCACATACTACACATCGTCATTACGAAATGTAAACCACCACGAAAAACTTTTTAAAATACTCCACCATCATTATCGTTGATTATAGTTTTGTCAATTGGAACAAACTTTCCAGTTGCTGCATCGTAAACTAAAACATCATTATCGTTTAGACCTATTTTATTTACGTCTTTTAAGTCTACTAGAAAATCATTAGATGAAGATCCGCTACTTAGACCAGCACTTGATGTCAATAGTGGGGAAGATGAAAAAATTGCATTACC
>ERZ890604.360-NODE-360-length-16322-cov-13.575029_pt1 | contig 16322 bp, 10 predicted proteins | sample MGYA00521097_ERZ890604 | MGnify/ENA primary metagenome ERZ890604 (study PRJEB32303, sample SAMEA104408625) | aquatic metagenome | biome: Brackish water; feature: Chemocline; material: water | place: Baltic Sea | collected 2014-10-26T21:54:00 | depth 120 m ... | reverse complement strand
TCTGCAGCCTTCTTAGCGTCTTCTTTAGCTGAAGTTGGAGCAAGTGGTAATTGCGTAGGGATTCCTCTAGACAGTGGATCAACCACGCCTCTACGTTGTGCAGGATTATCTGAGAAAGATCTACCTCTCTTAGCCCTGTCTTTTGCTCTAGCGAGAATACTTTCAATACTCTCTTTTTCAATATCGCTCTTTTGTCCTTCTCTTCCAGATCGTGCAGCGTTATTACTATCCTGTAGTTTCTTAGCGGCTTCCACTCTACCCGAAGAACTAATCTTCTTGAACTGCTGTCCCGCAGCAACCTTACCAAGATCATCTCTAATGTCAGTTAATTCTTGGAATAAGCCGCCTCCACGAGTTTGTCCAACCAACTTATCTACTTTAGCCTGTTGAGTAGATGCAACGAACTTATCTAATTCGTCTGCAGACTCGGTCATAGCCTTTTTGGATTCACTAACTAACTTAGTTGTTTCTCCTAAAGACGTAAGTGCTTTATTAAATTCTGCTAGAGGATCGGTCTTTAACGCCTCGACATAAATCTCACCGGCGGAGCGATCATCAGCTCTTGTAATCAACGAAGGGTCAACATCAGAAGCCTTAATCTTGGGACCACTCTTCTGACTAACTGTGTTGCCCAGCCCACTTGGAGCTAGAGGTAACTGTGTTCGTAGACCTCCGGCTAATGAATCTGTCTTTCTTTCCGCTTTGAACTTGGAAATGACATCATCTATGTCCGTATCTTTAGCCTTAGGGCCTATTCGACCCTCTAGAGCTTCCTTATTTTTAGCAGCTCTCTTCTCAGCCGCCTTTACTCTTCCACTTGGACCAATAGGTTTAAACTGTTGTGCAGCAGCAACCTTGCCAAGATCATCTCTAATGTCAGTTAGCTCTACGAATAGACCTCCTCCACGAGTTTTTGCAGCGAGTTCTTTAAGATTAAGTCTGCCAACTTTAGAAGTGTCTTCGGCGGCTTTAGTAGCTGCCCGATTCTCTGCTAGAAGTTCTTTAAGGATTCTCAGTTCTTCATCTACGTTCCTTGCTCCTGGCACAGGAATACCATCTCTACTTAAAGACCCGGTATTGCCGTATTTAGCTAAAGGAGGCTTAACTCTTCCAACAGCATCAAATTCTGGTCCACGACCCGACTTATCAAAGCTAACTCCAGCACCATGACCTAATGATGGTCCTCCAACCCCTCTTCGTCCCGCTCCTACACGACCAATACTTGGCCCACTGGTGCCAACATTGTTTTCAATACCGACGTTAGGACGATTATACAGTCTACTCTTGGCGGAAGAGAAAGGTATACGACCAGAACCCTTGCCAAGTCTTGTTTTTTTAAACTGAGTATTACCATTTTCATTAAGCTTAACTTTGGGGCCAAATCTTGTTCCGCTTCCAGGAGAAATAAGTCCACTAATATCTGTTCCTCTCCCCCGATCAGAGAAGTCTGCCTCTCCTCTTGCTGGAGTGCTGCTTGGTCCTTCGAACCTAGCGTCTGCTTCTAGTCTAGACCGGCTTTCCCTAATACTCTTAGCGATAAGTTGATTGATAAGCTCTTCTTGTGCTTCTTTCTGAGTTTTTAGTCCCGTCTTAGGAACACCGCCACCAGCAAATCCAGGCAATCCTATCAAACTAAAGAGCGTAGAAATCCCCACCCCAGTAAAAGCAGCCAACTTAGCTTGCTGCTCTAGGTTTAGAATGGCTTCACCATCACCTACTTTGATGGGGCCTCTAGTTGTTATACCGAGACGATTATCTTTGCGGCTTTTTCCTGTTCCAATTCTGCCGCCTTTTGTGACCGCTGTACCGTTAACTCCACCGATAGCAAACGCAGGAACAGGTTCCTTGTCTCTAAAAGCGTTCTTAAAAGCCTCAGCGGCCAACCTACCAAACTCTGAGAACTGCTCTCTCATAGTCTTCAGTAGTTGAGCTTGTGCGTCCTGTGCGTCCTGTGCTTCCGTCGCTCCTTTTCCAACTCCAGCTGTTAAATTAGCGGCATTGGTTTCCCCAGTAATAATCTCCCTAGATCCTCTGTTTCGGCCGGTCTCAATAATTCTGTTCCGCTCAATTCGAGCTTCTTCAATTCGTTTGTTTTCCGCCTCCTGTCTTTTTGTGACCGGGTTTTTAATCTTTTCCCGCTCAGCTAATCCCTGTAATTGATTAGCTCTCGCAAATTCTTCTTTAGAAAGCAGGTTTCTACCAGCTCCGTTACCAGTAACTCCAAGATTTCTTCCTCTAGATCTTTGGATAAGTAAATCATCCGCTGTTTGTTTTCCAGACTTGCCAGTTTGAGGAACAATAGCGTCACCAAACTGTTTAGCAAAAGCCACCAACCCAGCAAACGTCTTAGTTGTAACGTTCTGAACGAGACTAGCATCGTTTTTAAACTGGCTAAGTAACCCCTCTTGTCTAGTAATCTGTCGAACTTCTGCGGGTGTACCAGTTAACTTCTTTTCAAGAATGTTTTTCTGAGCTAATCTATCTCGCTCAGCTTTTGAAAATTCAGCAACAGCCTGAGCAGTTGTTACTGCTACGTTGCTTAAGTAATTAAGTCCAGACGTAGCTTTATCTAAGGCAATTTTCTCCTTGTGGAGAGCGTCCTCAATTTCCTTAGCTCTTTTTGCTGTAACGCCTTTTCCGTCTTTGTCTAGGCCGGTGGCAGACTCAGTATTCAACCTTCTGATATTTGCCCGTGCTCTTCGTTGATTTGCTCCTAATTCGGTAGGAGTTAATCCACCAGTAAGCAATGCCCTTTTTCGTTTTTCTCCATCAAAGTTTTTGTCTTTGCCCAACAAACCAGCCAACAAATCGCTGCTTTGCTGAGTGATATCGATTCTCTTTAGTTCTCCCGCAAGTATTTGAGCCCCAATAGCTCTTTGTTGTCCGAGATTACTTCTGAGATAGTTTACCTGGTCATTGAAAACAACGGCTAGTCTTATGGTGGCCGAATCAACCTGAGAGAAAGCCTTATCTATTGCATTGAACGTTGTTCCAATTGGGTGTGCCGCAGTGTCAATTGAGTCACCAACATCGCCAAAAATCTCTTTGAGGGCATTATCAACGATAACTCTAGTATTGCCGGTTACATTCTTTAGGGTCTCAGCTTTGATATTCTCAAACTCATTGTTTGAAATTGTTCCACCAGCACTAGCAATAGCTCTATCAAAAGCTTTAAGTGGGTCAACAGCTTCAGAGCGAGCAACAAAGTCTTCGCCAATCTGAACACCACCATCTCCAAACGAAGACGTTACCCCACGAACCTTTTCATTAAGTTGTGAACGTCTATCCACTCGAAAAAACTTTTCAGCAAACGTGTCTTCAAAGCCAACATTTGAAACATCAGGAATCTGAGAAGCTATACCTTGGGCCGGACCGATGTTTCCAGTCCCTAAGAACTGAATGTTTGCACGGTTTGCTTGGCTGTTAGCCAGTCTACTATTTACTGCCGCTAAGAACTGATCAATTTGAGACACATTATCAAATATTACTTCCTGAAGAGCAGCAGTCGCAGCCGCAGTAGCAGCTCTTGTCGCTTTCGATTTTGATATTATGTCCGTTAAATATCCGGACTCTAGCTCGATTACGGTTCTAATCTCAGCCGCATCCCCCCTTGAAAAAGTTTCTGGATGAAGAAGCTTGGCTGTTTCGAGAATTATACCATTAAATTCCTGTGTGAATTCTTTAGCTGACCCCTTAAAGTTACTAGCCGCAGTCCGCAATCTTTGTTGACCCGCTCTACCGTCTGTTCTAGCGGCCAGACTTCTCTCTTGGTTACTAATATTTCTACCTAGCTCAAAACTTTCAGCCGTACCACCGAATAGAAAATTTCTATTTTGAGACCTAAAGTTTGAAGTGGGAGCATTAATCTTTCCGTCACCAAAAGACGCTAAGGTTTTATCACGCTGAACACCAACGAACGAAAATATCTTAGCGAACAATCCGGGGTCTGTGTTCTCTGCCCCGAATGTCGACTGACCACGTAACTGTTTAGTCAACTCTGAGATCGTATCCCTAGAACTAGATATCCCACTATCTGAGAAGTCTAGGGTTTTCAAGTCTGAAAAAGCTTTAATTGTTTCCGATCTAAAATTCTCTAAAGCTGATTGAGCTGTATTTGACGCTGTGGCGAGTCCTACTAATCCTCCAACTACACCACCAATTATAGCACCTCCCGGCCCTACTAAAGCACCGGTCCCAACACCTGTTCCAATTCCCTGTAGTGCTCCACCACGAAGTGCTGAACTAATTCCAGATCTGTCCCCCCTCGTTAATTTTTCTGATCCAATCTCAGATAAAACCGTTCCAGCAAAACTGGTTACAAGACTGGTCGCTAAAAGCCCTTTTACTTTACGTTCTTCTTTTTTATTAATGGATTCCGCTGCCGCAACCGCTTCCCGCTGTCTCTTTGCACCCCCCTGAGCCCCAAAACTCGTACGTTCCCCTTTCTTATTCTTCTTCGTTGGATCACCAGAAAGCTGTATTTCAGCCTGGTCTACACCCTTTTGTTGTAGAGTTATGTTTTCGGTTAGCTCGTTGTTTATTCTTTTTGTTGTGGCTAACTGTCTCTCTCCTTCAGCCGTTGCTCTTCTAGACTCCTTTGCCTCCTCTTTTCGGACTGCTAATATACGCTCTTGTGTTGCTAATTTAGCTTTAGAGGCTGCAAACCCAGCAGAGTTTTCATCAAGTCCCGCAACAAACTTTTTTCCTTCTTTTACACGTTGAGAGGCTTTACTAAGAAGCTTCTCTTTTTGAAGTGTGGTTTTTCTTCTAGCGTCCACTAATGGTTCTAGTTTCGCTGCGTCTTTCTGATTTTCTAATTTAGCTTCTTCAAGTCCAGCAAGCTCTCTAACTTTTTGTCTTTTCTTGTCTTGTGATTCACCCAAGAAGGTGTTGGCCGCAAAAGCTTTGCCTTGAGCCTTCTCTAGTTTTTCTCTGGACCTTAACAAAGGTTTAGACTGTTGTAAGGCCGAGTTTAAAATAGCAAACTGAATCGCAACACCACCAAGAAGCTTTCCCGCTTTTTGAACGTCTTCATTCTCGCTTAATCCACTAGCTAGTACAGCTCCTACACCAATTCCTCCAGCGGAGGCTAGGGTGCTACCACTTATTCCGGGGTTAAAACTAGAGATTTTTTTCTTTGCTTTTCCGAAGAAACCGGGTCCGTTAGATCCGTTAGGTCCGTTAGGTGCCCCAGTACCAAAACCACCGGCAAATCTGGTCCCTCCAAAAAAGCCCGCCCCCGTACTTCGTTCAGGAACATCCCCATCTCGTCGAGTCGGACCAATCTTAGACTCTAAAAAATTACGTGCTAATCCAGACCGGGTTGCTTCTACAGAGCCCGGCTTAAAGCTACTAATAAATCTATCCTGAGAAGCTTGACTTAGTCCGACCGTTTTACTGGGTTCTGGCCGGTTTCCCTGTCTCGCTTTTTTAACTGCGGCAATATCCGCTTTTTCTTTTTGTGATAGTTTTTCACTTAAAACGCTATTAATTTCCGACTCAGAAAAATGAGGAAGTCCTTGAGCAGTCCTACTGTCCAAGAACGTCTGCTTTTGTCCAAGTCCGGTCAAACGAGTCGACCGCTGACTTGGCCCAGTCACCCCCTTTAGGTTCGCATTAGTGGCGTTTGGTCCGCGAACAACCCCAGAGGCACTTCTTAATAGTGCGGCCTGAGTCTTTTCTGACTGTCTAAGTGTCGCCGCTAAAAATACTTCTTGTGGTGAGGTCCCTCTCCGAATAAAGTTTTCTCGTGCTTTACCAGTTAAGCTCTGCTTGTCCGCTGATTTTTCAACCTCTCGCCTAATAATCGGTAAAAACTGCTGCACAAGATTGTTCTGTGTCGTGCCACCAATCTCAGAAGCAGACCTACCTCCTTTTCCACCAAGATTAGAGTCTTGTGCCCGAATTAGCGATTCTCTAAGACTGGTAGAGGTTGCTACTTTCTTCCCATCAAACAAGGAACTAGGAACGGCCCCAGGAAACAAGTCTCCAGCTTTCCCCTTGGCTTTTCGGTTTGCGGTTTCTCTTATTAGGTCTTTAGTGTCATCAGAAAGCCCACCAAAAGAGATACCAAGTTTTTTTGCTTCCGCCTCAAGAGCCTTAACTGTGCCTTCAAGGCTACTAATCGAAACCACGTCAGAGGGGCCCGGATTGCTGTTATTTTGTCTAGGGTTTACGCCAGCAATAAATCGGCTTACTGGTCTAGGGGGGCCAAAAGATTCGCTCCCCCCCCTAAATTTGTCAACAAGTCTACCAAAAAATCCACCTTTGGCCATCTTAGGAATTTGTCCGGCATTCACACTATCTAAAAAGTCCGTTCCGTATTTTATAACAGAAGACTTCTTAATAACATACTCGCCAGGCATACCGGCGATAATCTCAGTGTCTCGACTTCCTGTGCCCGGAATTTTGCCAGTGTTTGATCCACCATTATGCAACCCTCTAAGTTTAGGAACGGTAGGCTTAATACCTTTAACGAGTGGAAACAAAGCCTTAAATGCAAAAGCACCACCCAAGATACCAACGAGCGGAATCAATGGACGTGCAGCATCCGCCACACCAATAAGCCCCTTAGTGATACCTAATAAAGATACCGCAAAGTTTCTAAATGCTGGGTCTTTTAATACGTCGTCTACAAATTTTTGAAATTCTTGTCGAACCTGAGTAATCTGTACTCCAAGCCCTTGCTGTGCTGTTAAAGCATCTTTAGTAATAGAGTTCCCTGAAGTTTGAGCAACATTAAGAACTTTTTGTGCTTCAGCAAATTCTGTCAATAGTGGAATTACTTTTGCTCGTTGACGAATACCACCAAGCTCTTCTACAATGCTAGAGAAGATTGTGCTTCTAGGGCCGATATTCTTCCGTGCTATACCATCAACAATTGCTTCAATCGCTTGAAAAGGAGCAAGAATTTTCCCATTTTTAATTAGGTCTACATCAATAACATCTTTGAAGAAGTTAATGGTCTTGATTCGACCAAGACGACCGGTGATCGTTCTGAAGGCCGTACCAATAGTATCGGCAGATTCACGCGTTGTACTACGTACTGCTGTGAATAGAGCTAATAGCTCATCTAGATCACCACCAGCAGCCCTGAAGGCACCACCCGTCTTCTTAACCGCTGTGATTAAGTCGGCAGATTCAACCGGGAACTTACCAGCTACAGAGTTCAATTTAGACAAGATATCAATAGTACCGCCAGCACTGTCTTTAAACTGTCGCTGAACAGCGATCAAACCTTCAACGGTGTCCTTAGCATTACCGAACGTAGGAGACAAGTTCGCTTTAGCGATGGCCTCTAGGTCTTTTTTTACAGCGGCAAGAGGACGGCCCGTCTGAGCCAAGGTCACAGCAGCTTCCGCAATTTCAGATGAGGACACTCCTAAAGAAGCACTAATTCCCAAGATCTCATTACGTAGGCCCGCAACCTGCTTAATGGTTCTATCACTAACCTGACCAATTTTAATGATCTGTTTTTCAAAATCAATAGCATCATCTATACCACTACGTAGAGCTCCTAACACCTTAACTACGCCAACTGTGGCTAAGCTAAACGCTAGATATCTTTTACCGGCAATACCAATACGACGACCGAATTCTTCAATTCCTTCGCCCGCGACCCTTGCTTCTTTTTTAACTAGTCTTAGATTTTGACGTAATTGTTCAAGACGCTTAATGTCATCCCGAGTCACTTTAACGCGAACACGTGCGTTAATACCCTGAAGACTGCCCTGCATCTGTCGTTTAATTGACGCCAAATCTGCTAACGTTGGACCCTCAAGCCGCATTTTAGCATTTACTATAAAAGCCATTTTCACTCCACGTATAAAAAAAAGAGATAACCCCAAGGAGGCTACCTCTTAATGAAACACAGGTTTAGTCGACGAACTCTACGAATTCCAACATATTACCATCCTTATCGACTTTTTCCCCGTAATCATTAACAAGCTCACCCTGCTCATTAATTAGCTGACCGTCCTTGTTTACTTTATGTCCTGTCCCATTGACCAACTGGCCATCTTCGTCGATTAACTGATGTTCGTCATTGATGAATTTATACTTCATCAAAAAATTAATTTCTGGTAGTTGATTGTACCAGTTTGGATCGTAGTCGCTGATAAGGGCTGACAGCTCCCCAGCTTTTACTTCAACCTCTTCTTCGTTTGAGGCTGAGCGGTATTCATTAATATCCGCAAATCTTGGTGTATCATCATCATTTAGGATACATACGGAGCACAGATAGTCAAACTCTGCTTGCTCAGACTGGGTCTCACATGTAAACCCCTCAAACTCCGTCAGCACTGAGTTCAGATTCAAGAACTCTGATCGCCACTCCATCATGTCAAGTGCTAGCTTCTTTGCCTGTGCCCTTGAAAATGGTGCTCCTTCGAGCGTTTTACCGCCACGTTTTAGCTGGGCGTCTCCGTCCAGAATCTTCTTTCGTACCGCGTCCAGCTCTTCTTGTTTCTTATCGTCCCACAGTCCACGATCATGAGCGGCTTTTTTAAGCTCTGATCTTAGTAGAACGTCTTTTTCTCTGATGAGTCTTGCAAAGGTCTTGCTCTTTTCCAGAGAAGCCCGTGTTTTTTGCTGCATCGTAGGCTTTACAACTTTCATTCCTGTCCTCCAATAATTTTCGTTAACTCGTCCGGGTCCATTTGCCTGTCTACTGTGAATGAATACTCATAGCGTGGTCGCTCAATATTGAGTTTTGTTAACATTCTGTTCGACTTGCGTTTTTGATCGTTCCCAACGTCAAATGCCCGTTTTCTAGCCCTCTGAAATCTTTCGACAAAACTTGGGTCTTCCATAAGATCCCCAAACTCTTCCTCGAAAGCACTGATGGCTCCAACCGTAGTAGTCATAAAGTTTTTTTCAACTTTAATAATGACCGACTCTTTGTATCCGATCTTCATCTCTTCTCCTAAAACTTAATTAAACCCTGTTTATCCGCGAAGTCTTTGTCTTCTACTTCGCCCTGCTTCATCTTTTCTTCTCGCAGCCTAATCATAAATCTGGCTTCTGGACTATTTCTCTCTTGAATACGCTTCACGTCCTCAGGACTATGAGCAACAGTAAAAGTCTCAGCCCCACCATCATTTCTATCAGCTGGGTCGTCCTTCTTGTTTGCGATGTAAGATGTCCAACCATCTAGTAGGTCATCATCATCAAAAACCTCGTCCTCTGGGCAGTCGGGGTGTTGCCTGATATTCTCGTAGCGTCTACCCCAATTTGCCAGCTCTATGGCATCAACAGACAACACATCAAAAACAAAGCCCGCATTTTTAAGTGCTGTCCATTCATAGGACTTGGCGAGCTTTCTTATAGTCTCTTCGTCTAGTCTGTCTGGTGCCTCTTCCAAGCCGTATTTTTCGCAGATCTTTTTATTTTTAGCTTCTGTAGCTATTTGTTCTGCAGAATGTATAAAGTGCTTGTACTGCTCGTTAAGTAAAAAAGACACGGTTTCTTTTAGTTTTGCAACCTCTTCTCTAATCCCAATAGAACTAGGTTTTGATCGCCACTCGTAAAGTTCCTGTTTCTTTTTAATTAGAGCCTTATTGGTTGTTTTAATCTCGGAGTCAAAATCAATAGGGGGGCCTAACTTATCAAGTAATTCCTGATTAGTCAGACACCCCCCAAATATTGCGTCTCTTAGAGTGTCGTAATAAGCCAGCTCCACATCGTAATCATAGGCTGGAACCTTATTGGCTATAATCCGAGAAATCAGTAGCTGTTTCTCATTATCCATTTAATTCCTACGGTCTAAGTGCTGTAGTAATATCCTGTGGATGTTCAACAGTGAAGAAGTTAGCATTTGAAAATGAGTATGTTGCGTTGGCGTTTCCACCACCAGCATCAAATCCTCCAAGGCTTACACTCTGCAGTTTGTTCGTAGAACCAAGATTGATTGCAAGACCGTCACGGGTTTTGAGGGAGATGGCACGATTTGTAGTGTTCCCACCATCCGCACTAATATCAACAAGGTCACCAGTCTTAGCAATAACTTCAATCTCTGTGTTTACATCAACAACAGGGTTTCGTAGCTTAGCGTATTCTTTGAATCGACCCAGCTCAAGAATGTCTTCTCGACCCATGTCAACACTAACACTAATATTCTGAACAGCAGCACCAAAGGTTCCATTTGAAACTTCATTAGTGCCTGAACTAGTAATACCAGCGATATCTGCGGGAAGAACCGTACCACCAACGGTTGGTGACCAGATGAAGTCTTCTCGTCTTTGAACACCACCAGATTCGGCAATATTAAGCGGCAGGTCTGCATTATTAAACATTTCGCCCGTAAAGTCGAATGATGAGGCTTTCCAGTTTCGTGAACTAGACCCTAGCGTCATATCTTCTGTGAAGTTACCATCCACTGGGAACGTGTAGCCAACAGAGTTAATGTAGCTTCCGCTCACGGTAAGCTGCTGCAAAGCAGTACCCGATGCGGACACATGATCATCGGGATACACGAACAACCTAAAGATAGACTGAACGTCAGCTCTAGACGATAGAGTTGCTCCAGTTGCACCGTTTGTTGCCAATAGGTACATCGGGCAATGCCCGTCCAGAACCTTCGATAATGAAATCGATACGTCTGGTAGGTTTTCAACCTGTTCGTATTCTGAGGACTGGCCGATCTCAAAGACCTTTTCCAGATTCAGATTCGCGTCATTAGAGCAGGATTGCAGGCCGTGAATAACGTGGCCCGCAGTAACAGTCGCTGTGCCGTCTGGAGTAATACATGCACCAGCAACAGCATAATGAAATCTTCTATTAGGCATTTTCTTCTCCTGTGATTTTAGAGCCTTTTCTTAGGTTTTCTTTTCCCCATAAAGGCTGAAGATTAGTATAACCAAAACACTCTTTTTGTTGTTTAGGATCGGTTAGGTCAAAGCTGAAATATTGTGATTTTGGTAGTTTTTGCACCACCTACAAATAAATACAGTTTTTTTTACGTTTTGTGTGAAAAAATTAAACCAATATCTCACAATTCAGTCTAACTGTTCTCTTATAGGCGTCTCCAAGAGTTTGTCTCTCCTGAATACTCGCTTTTGTAAAAAAGCACGCTGATTTTCGATATGGATTGGTATCAGAGACAATTTCGGGGTATGTCATAGTTGTATTGGTTTTGTCACCATTGTAATCTAAGATCACGATACCACTATCTGCCATTGCATTGATATCAGCAACGTAAATCTTAGAATCTTGCTGCTGAGATAGGATGTCCGCGATCCTGTCGCAGTCTGAGGGCGTCTCAGTGACGATGTGACAGACGATTTCCGTATCCGTGTTCAGAATCCCATTCCCCAGTTCGTAGCCCGTAGCGGTCCTTCTGGGGGCCACATCGACAGCAATCAGAGGTAGCTGGGTTCTGCTCTGTGAGAGAGGTGCCCACTCACCCGATTGTGCTTGATCGAATCGGTCAACCCGATAAGAATCTAGTTGGCCTTGACGGAATAGCTCGATATTGTTTGCGTCAGTGACCTGAATATGCTTAATGGAGTGTTCTAGCTGAACTGTGGAAGCTGTACTAATTGGGGTGTCAAAGGTGACCGTCCCATTTGGATAGTTGATCGAATAACCAGTAGTTACCAGTGACCCACCAACATAAACACCAGAAATATCTATTGGTGCTCCTTTTCCTAGTCCGCTTTCCCACACAAAATTGGAGCGTGAAGCTTGCCAAACTTGACCATCTGTGTATCCTGGAGCATCCACGTATCTAAGACGAGAAAAGTCTCCACCATATTCACCAGAGGTCGGCAAATTTACATTGAAGTAAGCTCCTGCCGTAATAAACCCAAAATCGAGCCAGCTTATCACAGACTGTCGCAGCATCTCAATGCTTGACTGATCACCATAATCAGAAAGCCCTTTTAGGTAACTTACAGGCATTATACTAACAACCCTTCTAAAATTCTCTCTAGTGTTTTATCATACTCTGTGATGGCCTTGGTACCCTTGGGAGACATTCTAGTGATCCAGTTATTAGCGGCTGTTCCACCAAATCCAGAGGGGATTTTCCAGTTTCCCCCTCTAACCATTATTGCCTCACCACTACGGCTCTTTAATCCGCCTATCTCTATATGATAGTCTTTAACCAGTATTGCATCTCCCTGCAATAGTAGCCAGTTTAGCCAAGGTAATGGATACTGGGTAGTAATACCGGGCTTATTCTTACCTTTGATGTAGGCACTATCTAAAGAAAAAACATCGGAATAATCATCTAGAATTCCCAAAAATGAGAAAGACCCCTTATTCTGAGAAAAGGGATCAAATCTGTAATGTATGCTCTCAACAAATGTATTCAAAATAGGTCTTAAGACGCTCTCCCCCTTAATAAATCCAAAATGAGCCGCGAGTTCTCCAGACACTAGTGATCGGTATGTATCCGTATTAGTTAAAAAGTGTAGAGTTGCCGCTTTTGCCTGGGCTAGACCCGATTTAGCGTTGCGACGTACACGCTTGTTTGCCTCTAAAAAGAATTCGCGAGCCAGATTGTCCCGCATCTCTCGTGACGTATCTGTAATTCTAACCATCGTTTCCCACATAAGCCGAAAAGTACAGGTCTTTACCAAATCCCCAAGCGTTTGGCTCACCTATTAACTTAACCCTTACCCTTTTATGTCCCGCATTTTGATTAACTAGCAAAAAGTAATTAGCTCTCTTAACCTTAGGGAGATCGTCCATATGCCCAATAATTTGAGCCTCATACTTCTCAAAGTCAATGCTGGCAATCTTAGAGTATAGTTCTTGTTTACTTCTATCTGTTGCAAAATACACACGTAGGCGAATAGTCTCGGTAGACTCGGTCTCTTTGAAACCTCTACCTTGACAGTATGGACACACACCAAAAGTAAATGGGCGTGGACCACCGCTACGATACACGTTAGCACCCGACCCCATAGGGCCAGGCAAGCAATTAATACATTGCTCATTCTTGGGCGGATAAACAACTTCACATTCCTCGGAGGTTAGCTCAGAGAGAAGTAGTGCGTCAATCGCCTCTTTATATAGATCTTTTAGCCCCGAAGGGATTGAGATAGCCATTATTCATCACTCCTACCTGTCACACCCGAACCCCCACTGGAGCCGTACCGAGTGAATGGTGTAGAAACAGCACCCCCATATTTAGAGCTGCCCGCAAAGTAATTCTTCAGGTAATCGTTATACTCATCCTGTGCCCACTGAAGTCGAGTATTCAGGTACTTAACCTTATCAGAAGTAGAAATAGTAGAAGGACCATCCTTAATTGTAAACGCCTGTCCTGCGGCAACCTTAAGTTCTGCAGAAAGTAGCGTAATTGAGGCTTTTAAAGCCATTAGGTTTACAGCGTCATAGTCTTTTGGAGATCTGGTGCTAGGATCAGGACTAACGTCTTCTGCCGCATCAGTTAAATCTACCTCATAGGTGTGATCTAGACTGACCTCTGCCCTAACTCTATACATGGATACAGCAAGCAACCTTCGTAACTTAGCATCTGTATATGTTGTGCCATCGTCTCCAACTATATCCCTAAGGATAATTGTAGGTTCGTCTTGCCATGCCATAATATCTCCTAGCCATAATAAGTTGGATCGTCAAATTTATCACCACAAATATTAAAGTTGTGGGTGTCCGTTGAGGCCTTATCGTCGCCACTATCTTTATGAAGTGGAATACTTGGTGTAAATACAGTAATTCTGTTATTTCTCACCGTACTACCATTCACGTATACCATTACGTCTGCTGCCATGATTTACCCCTTACCTGGATAATATTGTGGGTCGTCAAATCTGTCGGTCAGCTTTGTCTCTATTGCTGCGATAGGAATGACTTTATTAATTCCTGTGTTTTTTGCATGAGCGTATAAGCCCACAACACACTTGAATTGCTTTAATTGGTTAGCCGCTTTTTACTGTTGTTACCACATCTACCATAATTTTTACAATATCCTTCCATAGTATCGCGGATCATCAAATTTATTGCCCAGCTCGGAGGCTAAATGATCTGCTGAGGCGGTTTGGTTTTCGCCCGTACTTTTATGCTGTAATGATCCACCAAATACGGTTATTCGATTGTTGCGTATTCCCCCAGCTTTTACCGTAGCTATACAGGAAGTAGAGCGTGCAACTTCTGCTGCACAGCCATACCCCTTAGAAACAACACACCCCTCACCGAAGCTTCCATACCCCCTAACCACTATTTGTGATGGCATTATGAGGCCCTCGTTAGAGAAGTAGGAGTATCCGCATCATCAAGAGTAAAGGTTGCTGCCGAAGTAGAACCGTCCAGCTTTTTGGCTGTTAGGGTTGTTCCAACAATACCGAACTCTGTCAATACTTGCTGAATCAAGAATAGAGACTCGGCAAGAGTGGGGGCTGCTCCGTCTGCTGCGTACGCCTCTGTCATTTGCGTTGTTAATACATCGCTTACTGAGACGTTGTTTAGTGCAGTAATCTGTGCAGGAAGCGTTGTTCCCGTATCCACTAAAATCGCATCCACATTACTATCAACCGTAGCAACCGCAGAAACAATCGCATCAGTTGCTGCAATAACCAATGATTGGTCTGCTGGATCAGTAGGGAGATTGTCCGTTTTCGCCTGAACCGCAGCAATTCCAGCGTTGTCTGGAACAGTAGTGTTAGCTCCGTCTGTGCCTCGCATATCTGTATTCGTCGTACAGACATCAACTAGGTCCACATTTACAACAGCACCAGAAAGAGTTGTAATAGCTCCAGCACTTACGATATCTGTGGCCGCAACATTATTCAGTGCGGAGATACTAGTTGGAATAGTTGTGCCCGTATCCACTAAAATCGCGTCTACATTTGTGTCTACAGTAGCTAACGCTGAAGCAAGTGCTGCGTTATCGGTGCCTCTCATATCAGTATTTGTGGTGGTCGTCCCAACTGTCGTGACACTAGAAACAGCACCCGATGAGGTCGTGATTGGCCCAGCAGAAACAATATCGGTTGCGGCAACATTATTTAGAGCTGCGATACTCGCAGACGTTGCTAAAGTCGCTAAAGTGGTAGGAATATCATCTGTCTGTAATTCATTTGTGTCCGCCACAATTGCGGCGAGCTGCGTAGAATTCGAGTCAATCTCGGTCCTAATATTAGCGGCGGTAGGTGCTGCAGCTACCATATCGGTATTAGTTGTCGTTGTTCCAATTGTACTATTAGCCTTAACGTATCCCGTCCCGTCATAATCAAGCTCAAGGTTATCTGCCGCTGTAGTGTCTCCACTCACTGCGGTAACATTCACATCGAGGCTGTCACCACCATCAATCAGGGCGTCGTTCAAGGCTGCTGCCCGAAACACGATATCTGGGCCTCGCCAAGCGAGAACTCCGGTGCAAATGCCCGTGAAGTATCCCACGCCTTCAGCGTCGTTGTTGATTGAGCCGCCGCCCGACGCGGGAATCTCAATCTTATACATCCCGTCCCCAATATGGGTCCAGTCATAGACTCCTGCGGTTGTGGGCGTTACTACTGTTTGAGTAATCACCCCGGCGGAAGTTATGAAGTTCCATACCAGGTCCATGCCTCCATGATTGTAGGTAATTGCGACCTCTCGTGTGATGAAGTCAGAGTCGTCCATCAGGGGCATGATGTTGACCGGAACTGTTACTGCTGTGTCTACGTCGATATAGATCATGATACACCTTGTATGTTTTGGTAGTAGTAGTGTGGGGAGCCGGTAGCGGCGGCTGAGTGCGTGACAGTTAGATAGGGGTCTTCGGCTGTACCTGAGGATTCGGCCATGTGTACACTCAACTGTGGGTTGTGGGAGGATGCCCAAGTTGGTGACCCTCCCTCATGGGCGACAGTGAAATCCATTCCCAGATTCGTCACCCCCTCCATGTCTACTGCATTCCGGCCATCTAGGTTAAGAGTTCTAGCAACCCAACTTACAGTGAAACTTTCGGAAAACACATCTCGTGCTGTATCTGTCAGTGGGGTGGACCCGAAAGCCATGTAATCACTGTCAGCTAACGCTGTATTCGAGGCTGGCGTGGTGGCATATATTTGAGAGGATAGCCCCAGTCCTCCAGACGCTGACGTGTTGAATATTCTCAGATTTAGGACGGCTGAGTCCACAGCCTGTCCTGCTCCGATGGACGAGGTATCAAACCCGAAAAACATCTGCCTGTGATAGTGGTAGGTATTGGACACAGTAAGTGCCGATGTCCATAACTGGCCTGTGGCCGCTGCGTCCTCCTTGTATACACCAGGACCCGCTATAACCGTCGCCCAGGAGCCGGACGTGGCACACAGCACGGTGCCATCGACCGAAGACGTTTCCGGGTTTGCATCCGGGTAGAACGTCACGTC
>ERZ890604.357-NODE-357-length-16423-cov-19.223057_pt1 | contig 16423 bp, 18 predicted proteins | sample MGYA00521097_ERZ890604 | MGnify/ENA primary metagenome ERZ890604 (study PRJEB32303, sample SAMEA104408625) | aquatic metagenome | biome: Brackish water; feature: Chemocline; material: water | place: Baltic Sea | collected 2014-10-26T21:54:00 | depth 120 m ... | reverse complement strand
AGTAACCCAGCATCTTATTGCAAAGAGTGTCATCCAGCTCATCACGCCAGTGTCAGGACGGAGGAGTCCGACAGAATAGTTTTAACGCCTGAGCAGTTTGAGCGATTCAAGAGGACAGGCGATTTTGATATGAGTCGGTTCGATATTTCTGAGACACCGTGAATGAACCTGACAGGCAAGGCCACGCTTGGGTGGACGCTCCACCGGGGACTGCGACAGGTCAGGCTTGCAAGAGATGCGGGATAAGATTCGCTAATCCAAAGGCCAATGTATCGAGGTGTTCAGGATTCTATGAAACGGTCAAACATACCAAACCAGCGATCCATGATTTCGATCCGTACCAGTAGTGTGGTTTATCAATTCAAAGCAATGTGGTATTTAATTCAACAGGAGATAATTATGCGAAGAAGAAAATACAATCACCAACCCGGAAAAGATTATGTTGCTGGCCTCGGCATGTTCTGGGATGAAGCGTTCGCCGATGTTGCTGACCCGATAGCACGGGAGCATGGTCTTGACCAGAAGGCTTGGGATGAGATGGTGCGTCAGTATGCGTGGCGTGTTAAATGTCTGTTCGATCCGAGGCTGTACCCCTACTGGCAACGAATTAAGATCGCTTGCCATTTCCTAAATCCATTCTCAAAAGGTTAAGCCATGTGCGGATCTGCCCCTCCAGCCCCTAAAGTTCAACCGTTACCACCTGAGCCAGCTCCAAAGGCTAAGCAGTCATCAGAGCAAGTGAAGATGGCTAAGCGGCAACAAGAAACTCAGCAACGAAATTTAAAAGGTAGTGCCTCGACTAATCTGACTGGGCCTCAAGGTTTAATGGCTCCGGTTAATACTGGCACTTCAACTCTGTTGGGAACGGTCTGATATGTGCGGAGTAAACTCAATGAAGGGGATAACCCCAAACGCTGACATCAGGAGAGGGGACATAACTGCGACAGGGTTTGGTGGCGCACCAATACAACCTCTCCCTACTGGTCATGCTTTCGATAACATGGGGGCGGCATTATATACCCACGCCCGTCAGTCAGCCAGCCCAGAGACACAAGCGGTACTAGAGGGAGTGAGAGGTACGTCAAGGCGGGTCACTGCTACCGGGACAGCAACACCAACGAGACAAGCTAAACGAGGAGTTGATAAGTGATAAATAAATCCGGGCGTGACTATATGGATTATCGCATCCAGCAGATGCAGTCAGAGTTCTCAAGCTGGAGGCCACACTTCCAAGAGCTGAACAATAACTTCCAACCTCGGCGTGGCAAGTTCAATGTCGGGGATAGAAATAAAGGGCAGAAGAGAACACAGCTTCCGAACAACACACCACTATTTGCAAAGAGAACGCTTCGCTCAGGCATGATGACTGGGATCACCAGCCCTGCCCGTCCGTGGTTCAAGCTTGCGCCACCTGATGAGAGGATGTCAGAGTTTGGGCCAGTCCGTGCGTGGCTTGATGATGTCCAGACTGTTATGTACACCGTGTTCGCTAAGTCAGGATTGTATCGTGTGCTTCCCAATATGTACGAAGAGGTCGGAGTGATCGGGACTGCTTGCATGATGCAGGAAGAAGATTTCGATAACATCACGAAGTTCACACCGTTCACCGTTGGGGAGTACCTGCTCGACATTGACGGCAACCGAAGAGTCGATACCTTCGCCCGTGAATATCAGATGACGGTCTACCAGATGATTGACAGGTTCGGCCTTGAGAATTGCTCAGGTCATGTGAAGTCGCTGTACGATTCGAGACATTACTCTGCATGGATCGATGTCCGGCACTTGATCGAAAAGAATAATCGGAAGTTTGCAGGGCTTGATGTATCTCAGGAGTTTGATTACCGATCAGTTTATTACGAGGTGACACGAGAGGATCAGGAGTCGCTGTTGTCCCTCAAGGGCTATCACGAGTTTCCGATCCACGCACCACGCTGGGACACTAAGCCGGGAGACACATACGGCATTGGGCCGGGGATGGATGCTATCGGTGATTCACTTGCGTTGCAGGTTCAGGAAAAGGAATCAGGCAAGGCTATCGCCAAGATGGTATCACCTCCAACGACCGCACCCTCCGCATTAAAGAATGTTCAAGTCTCCCTGTTACCGGGAGCAAATAATTTCAGTGACGATCCAAACAATGTATTCAGGGCGATCTATCAGGTTGACCCACGAGTAGGTGAGCTTGAAGCCAAGATGCGAACGACTGAAGACCGGATCAACCGAGCCTTCTACGTTGACTTGTTCTTGATGCTGGCGAATGACCCTCGCAACCAGAGAGCCACGGCTACCGAGATCGCACAGAAACATGAAGAGAAACTTCTACAGCTTGGCCCGGTACTTGAGAACCTGAACGATGAACTGCTTGATCCTTTGATTGAACGAACATTCAAGATGATGGTTCGAGCGAGTGAGCCGGGATGGAATGGCTTGACTGATTTCATGGTCATCCCTCCACCACCGAAAGAGTTGATGGATCGGGAAAGCGGCAAGGTCGGCAAGCTGAAAGTCGAGTACGTCTCTATCTTAGCTCAGGCCCAGAAGATGGTGGCTACAGGTGCAACCGAGCGTTGGGTTGGCTTCGTTGGTCAGATGGCGGCAATCCCCGGCCTTGAACATGTAATTGACAAGGTGAATGCGGATGAGATCGCTGACAATATGGCTGAAGATCTGGGCGTTCCGAATAAGGCTGTCCACACTGAAGATGAAGTGGCAGAGAAACGAGAAGAGAGAGCGAAGGCTCAAGCGGCACAGCAACAGCAAGAGCAGATTACGCAGATGACTGATGCGGCTCACAAGATGAGTCAATCAGAAACGACAGGAGGAAATGTCCTGAGCGATGTTCTAGGAGTTGGGCAATGAATGAAATGGAAGACAGGTGGTATGGGGAAGGCGGCTCTAAGGAAAAACCAAACTATGGTGACAGGGTTGATGGATCTAAGAAGGGTGGAGGTTTCTTCGGCGAGATCAAACGTCCTGATGGCAAAGTTTCAACAGAGCTATCAGTCGGATTCGAAATTGATGGCAAGGAAGTTTTAATGCCAACTATGGTTCCGACACTGACAAAGAAAGAATTGGATCACTTGATTAGTGGTGGAGAGATGACTGACGAGATCGCAGACAAGGCATACAAGCATGGCCTTAAAAGAATGAAGGCTAAGAAATCAACCTTTATCGAAGAGGGCGAGAAGGTAACGCCTCTACCTAAGAAATGAACACGATGACAGATAAAGAGTGGGAGACGATCAGGAGTTGCTTGGAGGATTCGATGCAACAGCCCCACAGCATTTACGGGGAGCTTGAAGAAATATTGAGAGCCTCATACGACAGGATGTCCACGCACGAAGATTTATTATCCATGACTGATGCGGCGAGAAATAACTGATGAGTTCAAAAGCTGAACGTGAAATCAAGCGGCGTGAGAGAGCAAGGATGGAAGACATGCGTGATGTCATCTCAACCGATCAAGGTCGGCGTGTGATGTGGGACATCATGGCGATGTGCGGAGTGGGTGGAAAGAACATGAACTCAGATCCGATGTTGATGGCAAGGCAGGAAGGATCGAGAGCCACAGGGCTGGACATCCAGAGTTGGGCTACTGCGGCGGCTCCAATGCAGATGATGAAGATGATGCAGGACAACGCCGAGAAAATTGGATTGATCGAAGAGGAGTATCAGGATGATGAATCGTCTTCAGAAACAGATTAAGGAAAACATGGCAAGGATCGCAAGCGGGTTGGGTAAGACTGGTATTCCAAAATGCCCGGACAAGATTGAACCGCCAGCACCGCCCAACGAAGCTGGTCACTACACTGGTGATCGATGGGATCAGGCACTATCACGACTCCATCGCACTGGATTAATTTAAACGGAGATAATTTATGAGCGAAGAAACAGCAACCGAAGAAACTACAGAAGAAGTGGTAGAGGAAACTACCAATCAGGAAACCGGAGACGAACAGGCCAAGGAATCACCGGACGGCGATAAGGGCAAAGACCCAGAGGCTGACGGTGAAGGTTCTGACGATGATGGCGAAGAAGCAGAAGCGGAAATATTCACATCTGAATCTTTCGAGTTGCCAGAAGGTGTAGAGATGGACGAGGAGAAGATGACCGAATTTTTGGGTATCGCAAATGACAAAGACATGTCACCCAAAGAACGGAATCAAGCCCTAGTCTCTTTATATTCTAAACGGCAGATTGAAGCCGCTGAACAGCAGACCCAGCAATGGGAAGACATAAGGAACGAGTGGAAGAAAGAAGCCAAGAACCATAAAGAGTACGGTGGAAAGGATTACAAGAAGAACCAATCCACGATGCTCAAGACTCTCAATCACTACGGCAATAAAGAGCTGGTGGAGATGGGGAATCATTTTGGTTGGATGGACAATCCCCACTTTCAATTATTTCTTCACAACGCTGGAAAATCACTTTCTGAGGATCAACTTGCATCGGGCAAGAACAACACCTCAGAGTCAATAGAATCTCGTTGGTACGGTGATGGCGGCGACAAAAAGTAGTAGTCGTTGATCCACCAACAAATGAGTAAAGGAGATTGAATTATGGCTACAATCGGAAACTCTTTCCTTGGCTTGGCAGATATTTACAAGGGTCAAACCAAGACGGGACAAGTCGCAGACATTATCAATATGTTGCGGCAAACAAATCCTATCCTCGAAGACGCAATCGCAAGAGAGTGTAACGAGGGTAAGACTCACAAGCATACCGTGTTGAGTGGACTCCCGGCAGTAACGTGGGGAAAACTGTACCAAGGTATTCCAAACAGCAAGGCCCAGCGTACTCAGGTAACTGACTCGACTGGCTTTGTTGAGGGTCGTTCCACTGTTGATGCACGGTTGGCAGAAGTTGAGCCGAACGTAGCGGCGTTCCGATTACAGGAAGCTCAGGCTTACCTTGAGGCAATGTCTCAGGAGATGGCTCGTTCTGTGATCTATGAGAATCAGGATTCAAACCCTGAGAAAATTACCGGACTGGCTCCACGCTTCAATAGTCTGACTGCCGAGACTGGCTCCCAGATCATTGATGGCGGCGGTACTGGCTCGGATAACACCTCCATCTGGTTTGTTACATGGGGACTGGATGCGGCTCACCTGCTTTACCCAAAAGGATCAAGTGCTGGAATCCAGCGTGAAGATCACGGTAAACAGCGTGTGTTGGATTCAAACGGGAATGCTTACTACGCTATGGAAGAAACCTTCCGATGGCATTGTGGCGTTGCTGTTAATGACTGGCGCAAGATTGCTCGTGTTGCGAACATTGATGTATCCACGATGTTGGCTGGCTCGACTGACTTGTACGACTTGATGGAAGATGCTTACTACCAGATCCACGGCGCACGAACTCTGGACAACGGAGCAAACGGTGTTGGTGGTGGTATGGACGGCAACTTTGGTCGTGGTCGAACAGTTGTTTACTGCACCAAGAACGTGTTGAAGATCCTTCGCCGCTTAGGTCGTAACGGTGGTGGCTCGGACAATTACGTTCGCCTGTCTCACCGTGAAGTAGCTGGTCAGGATGTGTTGACATACGAAGGTATGCCGATTCGCCAGTTAGACCAGATCGTTGAAACCGAAGCACGGATCACCTGATAACCGATAGTTCGGTTTGGTGGTTTGACTTCTTAAATAATTTTCTTAGGAGATTAGAATTATGGCTATCATGTCAGCACAGGAAATGTTCTCAGATGCGCAGGCTATTACAGTCAGTGCCGCATCTACGAATGTAATTGACTTCGGTTCCCCCGGAACTTGGGTTGGTTCAACAATCGCTATCACAGATGACAAGGGCAACTCTGCCATCTGTCTGGGTATTCAGGTCACGGAAGCGTTTGCTACGTTGACCAGCTTGGCCATTGCGGTTCAGAAGGATGACAATGCGGCCTTTGCGTCTGCAACGACTATCTACACGGAAACCATTCTTCAAGCCGCATTGATTGTTGGCAAGAAGACTGCGGTTCGTGTGATTCCGTACAGCGCAGATGAACCGTACCTGCGGATTTACTACACCGTGAATGGCTCAAGTGCCACCACCGGGAAAATCACAGCAGGTATCATGGAACTCGAAAACCCTTGGGGTAATCGTTAATTAAACGGATAACAGGAGAACTTTCATGTTGATGGTCAAGGCAAAACGAAACGGCGTTTACGACAATGCCTACAGAAATGTAGGGGACAAGTTTGCCATCGCTGGTGAAGAGAAGTTTTCTATGCACTGGATGGAGAGATTGTCAAAACCTGAAGCCAAGGAAGCCGATGACGAGGCCAAGGCTGAACAGCAAGCTATCGCCGATATTAAAGCCACTCGTAAAAAAGAGGCCGATGATCGGAAAGAAGCTCGTGCCGCAGATCGTGAATCAATCAACCAGCGAAGGAAAGAGGTTGATGAGATCAAGGCAAGGGAAGTTCTCAAGAAGTCCGAAAAAAAATAACACTTATGCGTGAGGCTTCGGCCTCGCTCATTTATTAGGAGATTAAAATTATGGCTTCTTTTACAACTGTTGCTGATGTCATCAACCTGACCGTCCCTGACGCTGGCGAGGATATTCTCGTCAACCTGTCTGGAACGTACAACATGGTGATTGAGCTTCAGAAAAAGGTAGGTGAAGGTGCGTGGAAAAACATCACGACTTGGAGTACAGCCAACGCTACGGTGGCGGCTTACTACACCACGAAAACTCAGGGCGAGAATCTTCGCTTGATCGTGACCACTGACACGAGTGGTACTTGTACCGCCCTGTTGACTGACAAATCGGACAAGGTTCTGCATCAGTTCGGTGGGGTTGGCACAAGCCCAGTGCTAGTCACGCAGAACGGTCTGGATATGCAGGGTCGTGGTCTTCGTGGTACAGGCGTTAAAACCTACACGGCGAGTCATACTCTTACCAAGGCAGAGAATGCTGGTAAGATCAATGTCTTCAACGTGGCTGGCGGTATGACTTTCACTCTCCCAGCGGCATTGGGAACTGGTGATGTCTACACGTTCTTCGTCTCAACGACTCTCACGAGTTCTGGGATCATTGCGGCGGCTAGTGCCTCTGATGTTATTTTGGGTGGTGTTTCGATCTCTACGGACATCGCAGGCGTAACCATGTTGTCTGCGGCAACGTCTGACACCATTACCATGAACGGAACGACCACAGGCGGTCTGCTCGGTTCTTGGGTACGGTTGACTGATGCGGCTTCCGGTCAATGGATGCTCGAAGGTTTCTTGAAATCTTCCGGTACTGAAGCAACTCCATTCTCAGCGGCAGTTTAACCTCTAGGCCGGGGGTTTCGGCTCCCGGCCTTTTTTTAGGAATATCTCATGTCTTCAGTAACCAAAGCACAGATAGTCAACCTCGCTTTAGCTCATATCAACCAGACCCAAACGAGCATCACAAATCTTGACACCGACACAGGGCTGACTGCGGTTCAAGCGAGAATCCATTACGATGTCTGCCGGAGATTCGTTCTCGCAGATCACTACTGGAATTTTGCTAAGAAGCGTGTGACCTTGGCAGTGTCTGGTCAGGTCGCCCCTACAAATTGGATTTATAGATATGACTACCCTTCTGACTGTCTACACTTCAGGAATATTGAACGTGACACAAGGACTGAGGTTCCTCTGCCTTTTGATATTGAAGATGACGGCACTGACAGTGGCCTGTGTATTGTGTCTGACAAGTATCAAGCTGTTGGCGTGTACACGAGGGATGTGGAGAACACAGCGTTATTCTCTCCCGGCTTCGTGATTGCTCTCGGCTGGTATCTCGGATCAGAACTTGCTCCATCACTGACAGGCAACATGAAGATTCAAGAGGCTTGCCTTACGGTTTACAGGTCAACCTACAATGCGGCTCAAGCTGTGAACAGTAACGAGGTCACTTCGGACGATCAGCTCGACAGTCCTTGGGAAAGAGCGAGGCAGTCGTAATGGCAAGAGCTATTCCGCAGTTAAGCTTCGGTGGCGGCACACTGTCTCCCCAGACTTACTCAAGAATAGATTTGAGCAAGTTTGGTTCCGGGTTTAAGCAGGGGGAAAACTATTTAGTTGAAGCCGAAGGAGGATTGTCTAATCGTGGCGGCTTTAAATATATCAGCACAGCCAAGAGTAACTCGGACACGGCAAGGCTAATCACGTTTGAGTTCAACGAGAGTCAGGCATACGCCCTGCTATTCGGTGATCTTTACATGCGCCTGTATTCTTCTGGAGGCTTAGTCCTTGAGGCGAACCAGACGATCACGGGGATAACAGCGGCGAGTCCAGCGGTGGTTACTGTTACTGGTCATCCGTTTGCGAATGGTAACGAAGTTTACATCAACAGCGTTGTTGGCATGATTGAAGTCAACGCACGATATTTTACCGTTGCGAATATCACGGCAAACACATTTGAACTATCGGGGACAGACAGCTCGGCTTATACCGCATACGGATCTGCCGGGACTGCGGCGAGGGTCTATGAAATTGCCACGCCCTACGCTCATACGGATCTGGCAGAATTAAAATTCAGACAATCGAACGATGTCATTTACATGGGGCATACCAGTCACCCTCCTAAAAAGCTGTCACGGCTTGGTGCTACGAACTGGACGCTGACCACTATCACGTTTGCTCCTCTGCAAGCGGCTCCTACAGGGGTCACTGTTACGCCTCAAGGGGCGGCAGGAGGGACAACGTATACTTATCAGGTCACAGCGGTTGCGACAGAAACAGCGGAGGAGTCAGTGGTGGCCTCTGGGTCTACAGGCACTGGCAACGCTACTCTGGACACATCAAACTATAATCGGGTAACTTTCACTGGCGCATCCGGGGCAGAAAAATATAATGTCTATATAAACGACAACGGCCTCTACGGTTATCTGGGTTCGACTGAAACCACGACATTCGATGACAAGGGGATTGTGGCTGATCTCAATGACACGGCCCCGAAGCTCAGGCAACCATTCACAGGGGCAAGTAATTACCCTGAAGCTGTTGGCCTTCACGAGCAGAGAACTTGGTGGGGCGGTAGTATTAATGATCCTCTGAATGTCTGGTCATCCCAGACTGGGCAGTTTGAGAACACAAATGTGTCGAGTCCTACGAAGGCCACGGATGCAATCACGGTTCGTTTGGTAACGGGTAAGGGAAACGAGATCCGGCATTTTGTAGCGTTCAACGATAAACTATTCGTGTTCACCTCTGGAGCCGTGTGGACAATCGGGCCGGGGGGAGACGCAGACGCAATCACTCCAGCATCCAAGCTGTTGCATGTTCAGGAGTATCTGGCTTCTACTCAGGTCGCTCCTATGGCGATCAAGAAAAATATCCTGATGGTCGCAGGTAAGGCGAACCAAGGATTTGAGGTTCACTCAATCGGTGAGGACATAGCCTCTGGTATTGCCGGAAACTATGTTGGCTCGGATTTGACGGTTCTGTCTAGGCATCTATTCGAGCAGTTCACGATTGTGGAGTGGTGCTACCTTGAGAGGCCGCATCGGATTGTTCTGGCGGTGCGCAGTGACGGGAAGCTTCTCTGCATGACGTACCTGAACGAACATCAAATTTACGCATGGACTCTGTGGGAGACTGACGGCACGGTTGAGAGTATTTGTAGCGTCCCTGAAGGTCAGGATGATTACGCTTACATAGTCGTAAAAAGAACCATCAACGGGGGCAGTGTTAAATACATTGAGCAGTTGCAAGCCAGAGACTTTACCGACATTAAAGATGCCCAATTTATGGACTCCATGCTGGTGTATGACGGCACGAACGCTGTGGTCATTTCCGGGGCCACCGCCGCAGATCCTGTGGTGATTACCGCAACAGGACACCCTTACTTAAACGGGGACAAGGTTTACATTACGGATGTGCTTGGGATGACAGAAATCAACGAAAGAGAGTTCACGGTTGCCAATAAAGCGGCGAACACGTTTGAGCTTGCCGGGGAGGATGGATCTGCACATACGGCCTATGGCTCCGCAGGATCGGCTCAGTTGCTCTTATACAATACATCGACAGTTCTCAACCTAGATCATCTTGAGGCAAGGACAGACGTACTCGCTCTGCTTGACGGCAATATAGAGAGTGACCTGACTTGCACAGGGGGAGCAATCACGACTGCGAACGGGTTTATAAAGATCACTGTCGGTCTACCGTATACGGCGACATTCGAGTCTCTGCCGACAAATGTGGTCAAAGAGGTTATATCCAAGCACAAGAAAATTCATGGTGTAATTTTAAGGGTGAAAGATACACGAGGTATTTACGCTGGCACAAACCTTACGAGCATGGAAGAGTATCCGTCCCGTGAGCTTGAAAACTGGAGTGATCCAGCGGCTACGGTGAATGATGTTCTCCGGGTGAATGTTCCGAGTGATTGGGGCAGGGATACGGGCATATTCATCCAGTCTGAACCGGGACTTCCTCAAACAATCTTATCTATGGTGGCTGATGTTACTGAAGGCGGGGGTTGAGTACGGCATAAGAGAGGCGACTATCGAGGATGCTCGTTACCTGTCAACTAGGCTCCGGGCGATTGATTCTCTGGAGGTTTGGCTGGTCGGGCGATCTGATGAAGGGGCTTTGGTTAGCGGGTTTAAGACCTCAGAATTTTGCAGGGTAGGCACGGTGAATAGTGAGCCAGTCTGCATGTACGGTGTCCGTAGACTCTCTTCGTTGTCGGGTAACGGCATTATATGGATGCTGGGAACGGACAAGCTGGAAAAACACGCCATGAAATTTGTGCGTGAATGTGGTATACAATTAAAGGATATGATCCGAAACTTCGATCATGTTGAGAATTGGTGTCACCCGCAAAACAAGATAACAAAGAGATGGCTTAAGTGGCTGGGCTTTAAGTTTGATGCCCCGGAAAAAGGAATCCCTTTTCAAAGGTTTTACATGGACACTGTGCTTAAAGCTGAAGACTGGGAAATGAAGATGAACCTGTTCTTGGCTATAAGGGTGAGCGAGGATTTTTCTTGGGGTGAGAACGACTGTTGTCTGTTTGTGGCTGATGTCATATTGGAGATGACAGGCTTTGATGTGGCTGAGTTTTTCCGCAAAAAGTATACGGATAGAGAGACTGCGTTTGAGCTGATGAAAGAATACTCTGGTGGCTCAGTTGTCGAAACTTGGGACAAGGCCGCAGAGGTACACGGCTTCACAGAAATCGATCCAGCAGATGCCGAGGCTGGTGACATAGCCACAATGAAGATCAAAGCTTTAGACCCTATCGCCCACAGACTATCCAACGGCGTGACCATCGGCCTTTGTTTGAGAAAGAACAACTTCCTGTCTCCCGGCAGAAAAGGACTCATCCTCTCCCAGAACCCTGAAACAGTAAAGGCATGGAGAATATGACCACTATCGCCACGGCCCCTTGGAGCATTGTCACCGGATGCGAAAGACTGACTCCGGGTTGCGACAACTGCCCTACTTACTGGAAACACCTCAAGGAAGGCAAGGACTACCACCCTACAGTCAACTGGGATGTCTTCAACGATCCTATGAACAACCTTGACCCTACGACTTATTTCGTGGCGGCGGGTAGTGACATGTTTCACGAGGCCATACGGATGGAAGAAATCCAAAAGATATTTGAGGTTATGAACGAGGCTTACTGGCATGAGTTTCAGATCGGGACAAAACGCATAGAACGCATGGAAATCATGTCGGCTAGGCATCTGGTTTGGAGCGATAATATGGTTGCCGCAACAGCGGTAGAATCAGCCAAACACAAGTGGCGCATAGATGTGCTCAGGGGCGTTGATGCTCGTAGGATGGTTTCCTTTGGCCCGTTGGTTGGTAGGGTCGGAGAGGTTGACTTGGCGGGGATAGAATCTGCCGGGGTCGTTGTTGAGCATTGGGGTAAACCAAGACCTGTGCTTCCTGAATGGATAGAAGAAATTAAAAGCCAATGTGCAGATCAAGGCGTTATAGTTAATGACCAATACTGGTTATGCGAGGATTAAGATATGTTGAGTAAATTTGTTAGTCACCACGCAGAGAGAGCAAAGTGGATAGAGTTGCGTGGCTCTGCTATCCCAGATAAATATAAGTGCCATCAGTTCGGAGCCTTCACCGCTGGAGCTGTCACCGCTGGAATGATGGCGGCTAATGCGGCTGTCATCGGATTGATAGGCGTTGCCGTGTCAGTGTACGGCACGATGCAACAGTCGAAAGCGGCGAAGAATCAGGCCAAGTTCCAACAAGCTCAGGCAGACCAGAAAGCTGAAGTCGGTAGGCGTAACGCAAGGGCCATTGAAGCACAAGGCAAAGTAGATGCGAATAAGCATCGAGCGAGAGTCGAGCAGGGGAAAGCTAATGAGCTGATAAGCATGGTGGCTCAAGGTGGCGATATCACCTCTGGATCGAACATCGATTTATTGGCTGACTACGCTGGAGCCGGAGAGCAGGACGCTCTACAGGTTGAAGATAACGCAAACCGTAAAGGGTACAACGCAAGAGTCAACGCTGGATACGATAGCAACCAAGCTAATTTATTCGGGGCTAAAGCCGCAAGCATTAATCCGGGGATGGATGGGGCAACTACCGCAATCTCTGGACTTTCGAGCGTTGCTTCTAACTGGGCGTTCAGCGGTGGCGGTACTAATCTAGGGTTCCAGAGTGGTGGTGGAGCTGGCGGCAATAGCGGGTTGTACCAAACATCAACCGCAAACTTTAATTACAACAGTTAGTACAGGAAAATATAATGGGAATAAAATCACCTCAACTACTGCCTTCGATTGAAGCTCAGAACGTAGGCACAACTCCGAAGTCTAACCTCAGTACCGATGTAGATATGTTCGGAGCGAGGCAAGGGAAGAACTTGTCTGCCGCTGGTAAGGGCATGACGGATATGTCTGCCCAGCTAAATGCTTACGTTAAGAAAAAAGCCGATGCCGCTGATCTTACCAACACGCTTGAGATAGACGAAGGGATTCAGCAGTTAGAGTTAGACCTTGAGACGCAGTCTGCTGGAAGAATCGGGGCTGACGCTAAAGGCTGGGCCAAGGATGCGGCTAAGTACATAGACAAGGCAATACCAAAACTAAGAGGGAAGAGAGAGTTCAACTCCCCGGAAGCGGCGGCGAGGGCTGACCACAAACTGAAGTCGAGGGGGATGCGGTTTAAGGCACAGGCCGAAGTGAGAGAGGTTGAGCGAACTCGTGAGTATAACGGGGTGATGTTGGGCAAGCAACTTGAAGGGTATGTGTCTGCTGGAGCATTGAACTGGGATGACGACAGAGCTATGACAATGGGGTTAGCCCAGATAGAGACAACCCTCAAGGAAGTTTACAAAAATGGACACCTAGACACAACCAAAGGGAAAGATGGGAAACCTAGTGCGTTTGATGTGGAGCTTCAGGAAAAACAATCTGACTATGTGGCTAAGGGTATAGGCGGGGCTTTAACTGGAGGCGACCCAGACGGCTTGGAGATTGGCGTTGATATCTACAACAAAGCTGTTGCTGGTGGTCAGTTGACTGGGGATAAAAAGAACGCCGCAAAAAAATTAATAATGGATTCGGGTGTAGAGACTGCGGCTCAAGAGTTGCGGGATGATGTCCGTGAGTTTTTCCCCGGCGACCTCAAGGCTCAGATTAAATACATACAGGACTGGGAAGACGGGATCATGGAGACTGAAGGGTTGAAGTCCCTTCTTGAGATTAACAAACTTGACAGGCTTCCCGGTGATCTGGCAGAGAAAGACGCTGATAAGATTCAGAAGAAGGAAGATCAGGCGGCTAAGGATGTAAAGGAAGGTCTTCCGAATGAAGCCCAAGGGATAGTAGACACTGCCTACGTTGAAGGTGACATCACTGCCACAAAAAAGGCTATAGACGGAGCAACCAAGGGCAACCAGAATCTAAGGAAAGAGGCTTACACTCAAGCCGAAGCCAAGCATAAAGCTGAAGGGGAAACCAAAAAAGGGGAACAAGCCGATGCCCTGAAGGACGCTCAGGTCGATGCGATTGATGACCCAAAGCAAGCACTCGAAGCGTACAACGCTATCAAAGGTGAAGAGGGGACGCTTACTGAGAAGACAGCCAGTGTAAATGCAAACAAGAAACTGGAGGCCGCTGTCAAAATTCTCACTATTGCTCACCTCGAAAAAGAAGAGAAGCAGAGAGTGGCCCAGAAGAAAGTTGATGACGCAAAGCGGTTTGATGACTTGGCTACCAGAGCAGAGGGTTGGAAGAAGGGCGACCGGGAGATTACGGCGGTTGACAAGAATGGTCTTGGCCCTCGTGAGAAAACTTACATCGACAAGAAAATTGATGAGGCGAAAAATCCTCACGAGAAAAGAACCGGAGACGGAGGGAAAACTCTTACTGCGTACTCAGAAGTTGCCGGGGCAGGGAAATTCAAAGACATGACCTTGCGGGAAGTCAAGGTTGCCTACGAGATGGGAGTCACCAAGGAAGAATGGGACTATATCCAGAAGCATTGGGTAGCCATGAACGAAGCGGCAAACAACCCCGGAACTGCCAAGAAGGGTGCGTCTGGGATGGCTGAGCTTCAAAGAGTTAAAATTGCGGCAGAAAAGCTCGGTATAAGCTTAGCGAAGAACAGTAAGAAGTTTACAGAATTTCAGATAGAGTACGACAATGCGGTCAGGGACGAAAAGGCTGTGTCTGTCGAGCATAAAGCTAAAATCCTCGACTGGCTCGTGAAGGAAACGGGGAAAGAGATACAAACAGTCAAAGGGAAATACTGGTTTGATTCGCACGAGAAGGTGCGGAATATGGATGATGGTGACAAAGCCGATCTTGCAGAACGCCTTGGGATAAAAGGTCAGGAAGCGATTGATTTCGCAGAAAGCTGGAACAATCTAATAGGCAGGCTGAGAAAAGACGGCAAAGAAATTAATGACAAAAATATAAACGACCAGTGGGCGAAACGCAAAAAATAAAAAAGGATGCTATGCAGTTTCAATTTGATTCAATAGACGGCGAAGAAGAAGCTCCTGAAGGTTTAATGGAAACGGCAGACGTTCTCAATAAGCCTGACAACGGTGCGACTAGGTTTGAGTTTGACAGTATTGACGATGACCCCACCGAAGACTTCAAGATAGACCAAGCCCTACAGCTAACTCCAGAAACGCACCAGAGAAATAAAGAAATTTCAGAGTCTACTGGCGTTCCTCAAGATGTTGTAGAGCGTGACGATGGTCAGCTTGAACGGATGACGAGAAGCAATGAACTAAAAGATGCCTTGATGCTATCGCCTATCCTGAAGTATTGGTTCGGGAAGGATGACAACGCCAGCGTTTCGTATGATGACATTAAACCCTTATCGAATATAGAAGCGGTGTTTAAGTACGGGTACAACATGCTGGATCGTGGATTCACCAGAGTAGAGCAGGGCTACAATTATTTTGTGGGTGAGGAAGCCGCAGAGCAAACATCTGATGTGGAGAAATCATTTTTAGATATTCTGCGTGACGAGGCTCATAGCGGGGTAGGGCTAAGGCTCCCCTTCTTGGAGGATTCTCCTGCGATACCGACAGCGTTTGACTTGTTCAACGCCACAGAGAGATACGCAACGTCCAGAGTTTTTGGTGGGGCTGAAGAGACTGCCAAGCAAAGATTCGCCAGAGCCGGGGAGAGAGGCAGGGTTATGGCGGGGATACCCAAGTCCGAGACTGCCACAACATTTCAAGATAATGTCGTAGCGGCTGAGAAAGACGGGCCTTTGGCAATTATTGAAGCGATAGTAAGCGACCCATTAGGGGCTTTGGCTTTTGGTGCAGAGGTTGGAGGGGAATTCCTTCCGCAGATTGCCGTAGCGAGTGCCGTCACGATGGCTACCAGAAATCCAATGGCGGGTGCGGTTGTGATGGGGGGAGGGTCATACGCCACGGAAAGATTTGCTTCTCCGATTGAGTATTTACAAAAGCAGGGCATTGAGCTTACGAAGCCAGAAGATGTCATAAAACTGATCTCTGATTCAAAGTTATTGGATACCGCAAAAGAATATGGTTGGACACGGGGTTCGATCATAGGGGCTTTAGACACCCTCTCTGGTGGCCTAGCCAGCAAGGTATTCTTTAAGGGGCCAATGAGAAACATGCTGAGCCAGATGTTTGTTCAGGCTGGCCTTGGCGGCGGCGGGGAAGGTCTAGCTCAAGTGGGAACTGAAGGCCATGTCACGAGCTGGGCAGAGGTGGCTCTTGAGGCTGTCGGTGAATTCTCTACGGCTCCGCTGGATGTGGTTGGGGTAGGCGGTCAGTATTACCAAGAGATAAGCCACCTCGGGGGGCTGGTTGATGGCGTGAAGTATAAGATAGGCAACTTCAACGTCACCTTTGGAGAGAGACTGAAGAAGTCTAAGATTGGGACACAGATCCTTAAACAGACTGTAAAGTTTGCGGAGTCATCAAAAACCAGAGAGAGGTCGAAGGAACACTTTAAGAAATTTGTGAAAGCACAGGCCGATG
>ERZ890604.356-NODE-356-length-16448-cov-6.953578_pt1 | contig 16448 bp, 13 predicted proteins | sample MGYA00521097_ERZ890604 | MGnify/ENA primary metagenome ERZ890604 (study PRJEB32303, sample SAMEA104408625) | aquatic metagenome | biome: Brackish water; feature: Chemocline; material: water | place: Baltic Sea | collected 2014-10-26T21:54:00 | depth 120 m ... | reverse complement strand
GCTAAAAAATCAGCTTTAAAAATGAAATACTTTAAATAATGGCATTTAAAATGGCACCCTGCTCTCCTTTAAAAAGGACAAAGCCCTACGAGGCTGGAATGAGCGCTTCCGAAAGGAAGGCTTATAATAATAAGACGGGTGGTAATTTAAAAGCCCCTCAACCAGAAGGAGGACCGCGTAAGAAATCTTACTGTGCAAGATCCGCTGGAATTAAAAAGTGCAAAAACCCAGATAAAAACGGTGATTGCCCAAACGATATAGCTAGAAGAAACTGGAAATGTTAAAATTATGGAATCAAAAGGGCTGGGCGACACAATAGAAAAAATAACCACAGCAACTGGGATTAAAGCAGTTGTTGACACAGTGTCAAGAATTGTTAAAAAAGATTGTGGGTGTGCTGCAAGGAAAGAGGCATTAAATAACGCTTTCCCTTATAAACAATAATAATTAAATCAAATTAAATCAAATGGCAAAAGTATTAAAAAACGTATTAAAGAAAGTAACATCTATTACATCGGAAGAATTAACTAATTTACAGGAAGCTGTTAATAAAGTTAACAAGGTTCAAATGCAAATCGGTGGTATTGAAGCTCATAAACATGAACTATTACATAGTATATCATTACTATCTGGAGAATTGCGTAAAGCGCAAAAGGAATTGCAAGATATATACGGAGATGTTAATATCGATTTAACAACAGGGGATATATCTGATGCAGATAATAAGGAAAATTAGTGTAGGAAAAGACTATAAAAATGACGCCATGCACTATGCCGTTGGGCAAGAAGTGTATGGTGGTCATATTATAGCTAATATAATAGAGGAAGAAGATAAGTATTCAATCTATATTAAAAAAGGGGAAGCATTAATGCCGTGGAAAGATTTCAATAAGAACATGGCTGTATCAATAGAGTACGACCTACAATGGTAAAATGTATATATAATTACTTAGTATCTCCAGACGGGGATAGAACAACAAGTAAAAAAAATATAAATGGATCAGAACTTTTACTAAATACGGAATTACAAAATCACAACTACGTCAATAGAATTGGTACAATAATATCTACACCGATAGTGGAGGGTCTAGCTTTAGAAATTAATGATGATGTAATATTGCATCATAATGTTTTTAGGCGCTTTAGAGACGTTAGAGGTAAAGAAAAAAATAGCAAGAACTATTACAAGGAAGACGTTTATTTTGTCCAGCCCGATCAGATATATGCTTATAAAAGGGATACTGAATGGGAAGCAATAGATGGGTTTTGTTTTATAAAGCCTATTAAAGAAACAAAAATGTTCTCAGATAGCTTTGAAAGACCACTTGTAGGTATTGTTAAATACGGTAATGGTGATATTAAGAAGGGTTCATTAATAGGGTTCAAACCTGGTACTGAATACGAATTTATTATAGAAGGGCAGAGGTTATACCGAGTACCCACTAATCTAATTACAATCGAATATGAATATCAAGGAGACGAAGAGGAATATAATCCTCGCTGGACATAAAGCAGTAGAGGAGTTAATAAAGGTAGCACAAGAAAAGATCGTTGACTCAGGAGATGATATATCAGCTGACAGACTTAAAAACGCTGCTGCCACAAAGAAATTAGCTATATTCGATGCGTTTGAGATACTTAATAGAATTGAAGAAGAGGAAAGGGTATTAGATAACAAACCTAAAGCGGATGTAGAAACAAATGTGTTGGTGGGGTTTGCTGAAAAAAGATCTAAATAATGTACCATCAATCTTTATATGATGTTATAGAACCTGTTAAACTCACCACAATATCACGTCTTAACAAAGGTAAAAAGTGGGAGTACGGATATAACAAGGAACACGACTTAGTGATAATAAGTAAGACCGGGCAGATTGGTGAAATATATAAAATCCAGAACTTAAAAATAGCCCTACCTAAAGCACCTGCAAAAGTAGATAGAACAAATAATAAGTGGACGCCAGAAGTATACCCTAAAGAATTAAAATCAATAACTAATATATTTGATTGGAGGGAATATCCTGAAGATTTCAAATCAAAATGGGGTAATTATATAGATGAACAATTCAACAGCAGAGAACAAGGCCATTGGTTCAATAATAAAGGCATGGACACTTACATTACTGGTACTCACTTTATGTACTTGCAGTGGTCCAAAATTGATGTTGGGCAGCCAGACTTTAGGGAAGCAAACAGATTATTCTTTATATTCTGGGAAGCTTGTAAAGCAGACTCAAGATGCTACGGTATGGCCTATCTCAAAAACAGACGTTCTGGATTCTCTTTCATGGCGTCAGGGGAAATTGTTAACCTTGCTACAATATCAAGCGATTCAAGATACGGTATCTTATCAAAGTCTGGTAGTGATGCAAAAAAAATGTTTACCGATAAAGTCGTACCTATATCCGTTAACTACCCCTTCTTTTTCAAACCCGTACAAGATGGTATGGACAGGCCAAAAACAGAACTTGCCTATCGCGTACCGGCTTCTAAGTTTACAAGAAGAAGACTAGATGGTAATAATAAAGTTGAAATAATAACAGGACTTGACACAACTATTGACTGGAAGAATACGGGTGATAATGCTTATGATGGGGAAAAATTAAAATTACTAGTACATGATGAGAGCGGGAAATGGGAAAGGCCTAATAATATTCTTAATAACTGGAGGGTAACAAAAACAACATTAAGATTAGGTAGCCGAATTATTGGTAAGTGTATGATGGGATCAACATCAAACTCTTTGGATAAAGGTGGTGATAACTTTAAAAAATTATATGAAAGTTCTGACGTCACAAAGCGAAACGCGAATGGACAGACTCGCTCAGGCTTATATTCTTTATTCATTCCTATGGAATGGAACTACGAAGGATTCATTGATTCTTATGGATTACCTGTATTCAATACACCACAAGAACCAACAACGGGGCCACACGGAGACGTTATAGATGTCGGGGTAATTGAGCACTGGAATAATGAAGCAGAAGGGTTAAGATCCGACCAGGACGCTCTAAATGAGTTTTACAGACAGTTCCCTAGAACAGAGGAGCACGCTTTTAGAGATGAAACAAAAAATAGTATATTTAATTTAGCAAAAATATACGAGCAAATAGATTATAATGAAGACCTTGGGAACAGTGGGGTATTAACAAGAGGTAGTTTTCAGTGGGAGAATGGTATTAAAGATACAAAGGTTATGTTTAGTCCAAACCCAAAAGGTAGATTTTTAGTGTCTTGGGTGCCTTCACCTAATCTTCAGAATAAACAAATAAATAAAGGAGGAGGAAAGTTCCCAGGCAATGAACATATTGGAGCCTTTGGATGTGACAGTTATGATATATCCGGAACAACAGATGGTAGAGGATCAAAAGGAGCTTTACACGGTTTGACTAAATTCAGTATGGAAGATGCACCAGCTAGTACATTCTTTTTAGAATATGTAGCCAGACCACAAACAGCAGAGATCTTCTTTGAAGACGTATTAATGGCTTGCATATTTTACGGTATGCCAATATTAGCAGAGAATAACAAACCTAGATTACTGTATTACTTTAAAAGAAGAGGTTATAGAGGTTATTCAATAAACAGACCAGATAAACTTTGGAATAAATTGTCTGTTACAGAAAAAGAAATAGGTGGAATACCAAATTCAAGTGAAGATATTAAGCAAGCGCACGCAGCTGCTATTGAAATGTATATAGACAGGCACGTGGGATTGAATTCAAATGGAGAGTACGGAACAATGTATTTTACTGATACCCTAAATGACTGGGCAAAATTTGATATAAACAATAGAACAAAATTTGACGCAGCCATCAGCTCAGGATTAGCTATCATGGCATGTAATAAGGATTTATATAGGCCCAATGCCACTTTGCAAAAACCAAAATTAAATATAAATGTCGCAAAGTATACGCAGGAAGGATATTCATCAGAAATAATAAAAAGATAATATGGCTCAAGGAGTAGTAAATAGTTTTTTTCCAAGTCAAGTCGCAAGTGACGGCGAGAAAATGTCTCAAGATTACGGTCTTAAAGTAGGTAGAGCTATTCAAAACGAATGGTTTTCTAGCAACTCGGGGACCACAAGATACAGAAGTAATCAAAACACATTTCACACGTTAAGACTATACGCTAGAGGTGAACAACCTATACAAAAATATAAAGACGAATTATCTATAAATGGTGATTTGTCTTATTTGAATTTAGACTGGAAACCAGTACCTATACTTTCGAAGTTTGTAGACATAGTTGTTAACGGTATATCGGATAGGGCTTTTGATATAAGTGTATATTCACAAGATCCGTATGGAGTTAGTAAACGTACAAAATATATGGAGTCTATTATACGCGATATGCAGACTCAAGAATTAAATAATTTTGCTCAAGAAAACTTTGGTATAAACTTATTTGAAACACCTCCAGATAAACTTCCAGATTCTATGGAAGAATTGGATATACACATGCAGCTTAGTTATAAGCAAGGCATAGAAATTGCAGAAGAGGAAGCTATCAATACAATATTAGATGGTAATAGATATGGTTTAACTAAGAAAAGAGTTTACTATGATATAACCACTATAGGTATTGGGGCAGTTAAAAACAACTTCACAGAATCAGAGGGGGTAGTGGTTAGTTATGTTGATCCAGCTTATTTAGTATATTCATATACTGAGTCACCATACTTTGAAGATATATATTATGTAGGCGAAGTGAAATTCGTACCTATAAATGAACTTAAAAAACAATTTCCAAGCTTAACGCAGGAAGAGCTAGAAAAAATACAACAACAAGGTTCACAAAATTATGGTGGATGGGATAGTAATATATCCAATTCAGGTAATAACAACAGAGATAGCAATGTAGTACAAGTTTTATATTTTAACTTTAAAACGTACATGAATGAGGTTTACAAAGTAAAAGAAACCGCTACAGGTGCTACTAAGATAATAGTTAGAGATGATCAGTTTGATCCACCTATTGAGGATTTTGAAGCTCAGTATGGTAAAATGTCTAGATCATTAGAGGTATTGTATGAAGGGGTATTGGTACTTGGCACTGATATGCTACTTAAATGGGAGATGGCTAAAAATATGATGCGCCCAAAAAGCGATCAGAGCAAAGTTAAAATGAACTACAGTATTGTAGCGCCTAGAATGTATCAAGGCAGAATAGAATCTCTTGTAGGTCGTTGCACAGGATTTGCCGATATGATCCAGTTAACACATTTAAAACTTCAACAAGTATTATCAAGAATGATACCTGATGGTGTTTATTTGGATGCTGATGGACTATCGGAAGTTGACTTAGGTAATGGAACAAACTATAACCCGCAAGAAGCTTTAAACATGTTCTTCCAGACAGGTTCCGTTATTGGTAGGTCGTTTACCCAAGACGGAGATATGAATCCAGGGAAGGTACCTATACAAGAAATACAAACAGGTAGTGGTGGACAAAAATTACAAACATTAATATCTACATACAACTATTATCTTCAAATGATAAGAGATGTTACTGGATTAAATGAAGCGCGTGACGCATCAACACCAGACTCTAGGGCTTTAGTAGGTGTACAAAAACTTGCAGCAGCAAATTCAAATACAGCAACAAGACATATTTTAGATGCGGGATTATTCTTAACACAAGAAACAGCCGAGTGTTTATCACTCAGGATTTCAGATATAATAGAGTATCATCCAGCAAAAGAAGCGTTTATACAAAAGATCGGCGGTTACAATGTAGCTACGCTCGGTGAATTAGAAAATTTACATTTATATGATTTTGGTATATTCTTAGAGTTAACACCGGATGACGAACAAAAAGCTATATTAGAAAACAATATACAGATTGCACTATCATCAGGCTTAATAGATCTTTCAGATGCTATTGATATTAGAGAGGTTAAGAATATTAAATTAGCAAATCAAGTATTAAAAGTAAGACAGAAAAAACGCCAAGAGAGATTACAACAAGAACAACAAGCTAATATACAAGCTCAAGCACAAGCGCAAGCACAGGCTCAACAAGTGGCTGCTCAATCAGAAATTCAGAAAGATCAAGCTCTATTCCAAACAAAATCGCAATTAGAGCAGTTGAAAGGACAGATAGAGAATCAAAGAATACAAGTTGAGGTTAGCGCTAAAAAAGAGCTTATGGAACTAGAGTTTCAATATAACATGAAATTGAAAGGCATCGAAGTCGAAGCTATGAAGACAAAAGGACAAGACGCTGAGGATAGAAAAGACAAAAGAGTTAAGCTACAAGGGTCTCAGCAAAGTGAATTAATAAATCAAAGACAAAAAGAATTACCCCCTAAAAACTTCGAATCCTCTGGAAACGATATAATTGGTGGAGGTTTTGACTTAGGTTCGTTCGAGCCTAGGTAATAATAGTAATAATTATATAATATCTTATCATGTCAGAAAAAACAGAAACAGTAGCCCCTACGGAAGAAATCGTAGCGGCTGTAGAAAAAAAAGCAGCCCCAGCTTCAATGGGAGAAGACGGTACAATTAAACTAGATTTAAGAAAGCAACCAGAACCGGAGGCTATTCAAGAACTAGAAACGGAAGCCGTAGGTATTGATCAACAAACCGAAGTTAGTAAGGAAGTAGTTGCGGAAATACCAACTCCAGTTCAAAATGAAATATTCGCTCTTGAAGAAATAACGGATGAAGTTGTACAAGAAAAAGTAGAAACATTAAACACTGATATTGTAGAAGCTGTAATAGAGCAAAAGCAAAGCGGTGTAGAGTTGCCTGAAAACATTCAAAAGGTTATTGACTTTATGAATGAAACAAATGGTAGTCTAGAGGATTATGTTAAACTTAATACTGATTATAGTTCTCTAAATGAAGATCAATTACTTAGAGAGTATTATCAAAATACAAAACCTCACTTAGACGGGGACGAAGTAGACTTCTTACTAGAAGATAATTTTTCTTATGACGAAGACGTTGATGATGATAGAGATATTAGAAAGAAACAAATAGCTAGAAAAGAAGAGCTAAGAAACGCTAAGAAGCATTTAGATGGGCTAAAATCTAAATATTACGAAGAAATTAAATCTGGATCTAAACTTAATCCAGAACAAAAAAAAGCGGTTGAATTTTTTGACCGTTATAAACAAGAGAACGAAGCGGCAACTAAAACTGCTGACAAACAAGTAAATGCGTTTTTAAGCAAAACGGAACAACTATTTTCTAACGATTTCAAAGGTTTTGATTATCAAGTAGGGGAAAAGAAATACCGTTTTAAAGTTAATAACGTGCCAGAAGTGAAAAATACTCAGAGTGACATTAATAATTTCGTCAAGAAGTTCTTGAACGCAGATAATGAAATGGCAGACGCTCAAGGTTATCACAAAGGCTTGTTTACAGCAATGAACGCAGATTCTGTTGCACAACACTTTTATGAGCAAGGCAAAGCCGATGCAATGAAAGACAGTATAGCTAGGACGAAAAATGTTGAAATGGGTGCGAGAGGTGTTCATGAAGATGTTAAAACTCAGAATGGTTGGACAGTGCGATCAGTTGAAAGTGACAGTAGCCCTTCAAAATTAAGAATTAAAAATTTTAAAAACATTAAATAATTATGGCAGGATTTGCAGTAGCACCAGCTACACTAGCGAACTTATCGCATTTAACTCCAAGACCGGTTAAAGGTCTTTTTGGAGACAATTATTTGTCTGTGGCCGATATGACTTGGACACAACAATTTTTACCTGAAGTATATGAGAAAGAAGTAGAAAGATACGGTAACCGTACTATCTCTGGTTTCTTACGTATGGTAGGTGCTGAGATGCCAATGGCATCAGATCAAGTTATTTGGTCAGAACAAGGAAGATTGCATATCGCTTATGATACAGCAATTTCAAACGCACCTGCAGGAGCAGGAGGGCAAACAATCGGATTACCTTCTCCAGGAGCAGATGGTAAAGTTCCTTTACTAGGACCTGGAATGACTATCGTTATTGCTTTAGGAAATGTTACAAACAAAGCGTTTATCAAATCTTTAGGAGCATTAGCAGGTGGTGTACAAACTTATAATATCGAAGTATACGATACAGCTACCGCTGAATTATCTGCTGCTTTACAAGGAGCAACTATCGGAGCTGCCCTTAGTTTGTTTGTATTTGGTTCTGAGTATGGAAAAGGATCTGTATTGGCTGGTAATTCAATCGATGCATCTTTCACAACTTACAGTAACAAACCAATCATCTTAAGAGACAAATACCGTGTTAACGGATCAGATGTTGCTCAAATCGGATGGGTTGAAGTTACTACTGAAATTGGAACTGGTGGATACTTATGGTATTTAAAATCAGAACACGAATCAAGAATCCGTTTTGAAGACTACTTAGAAATGAGTATGGTTGAGGGAACTTTAGCACAATCAGTATTCACTGATGCTTCTGGAGCTACTATCGAAGGTACTCAAGGTTTATTCTCTGTACTAGAAGAAAGAGGTTTAGTTTACAATGACCCTAATTTTGGATCTGTTGTAGCACCAAGTGGTATTGACCAATTTGACTCTATCTTACAAGAATTAGACAAACAAGGAGCTATTGAAGAAAACATGTTATTCTTAGACAGAGCAACTTCTCTTTCTATTGACAATATGTTAGCTAACCAAAACTCTTATGGAGCTGGTGGTACTTCTTACGGAGTATTTGATAACTCTGAAGATATGGCTTTAAACCTTGGATTCTCTGGATTCAGAAGAGGGGCTTATGACTTCTACAAAACTGACTGGAAATATTTGAATGATTCTACTACTCGTGGACTTATTGACGATATCAAAGGGGTATTAGTACCTGCTGGAACTTCTACAGTTTACGATCAACAATTAGGACAAAACATTTCAAGACCTTTCTTACATATCCGTTACCGTGCTTCTGAAGCTGATGACAGACGTTTGAAATCTTGGGTGACTGGTTCAGTTGGTGGAAACTATACAAGTGATGCAGATGAGATGAATGTACATTTCTTATCAGAAAGAACTATGTGTACTCAAGCTGCTAATAACTTTGTATTATTCAAAGCAACCTAGTATTATATTATTGTAGAGATAAGGCGTCATATCGGCGCCTTACCTTTACTTTTTCTTAACTATTTAATTATATTATATCATGGCAGTAAAAGTAAAAAAAGCAGAGACCACGTATGTAGAGCCTGCGCCAGAAGTTTACACAACAGTAGAACAAGTTGTGGCTCCTGTAAAAAAAATAGATCCAGTAAAAAAAGATGAGTGGATTATAAAAGATAGGTTATATGAACTTACTAGTGGTAAAAAACCATTAATATTTACATTACCAACAGTACACAGTCCTACCAAAGCATTATTATGGTTCGACGCTGATAAAGGCTATCAGAGAGAATTAAGATATGCTACAAATCAACAATCATGTTTTGTTGACGAACAACAAGGTCAATGTACTTATGGGCGTATTATTTTTAGAAACGGCATGCTTAGAGTTCCAAAGGAACAAGTAGCATTACAAAAACTACTATCTATTTATCACCCATTTACTACAGACAAAATAATCGAAGAGTACAAACCGGAAATCAGGGCAGAAAACGAAGTAGATTGGATTGAATTAGAACTGGAAGCATTAAACTTAGCTAAATCACTTAACGTAGACGAAGCAGAAGCAATACTTAGAGTAGAGCACGGAAGTAAGGTAAGTTCTTACTCTTCTAGTGAATTAAAAAGAGATTTACTTATATTCGCTAGAAAACAACCAAAACTTTTCTTAGAATTAGCTAATGATGAAAATACACATCTAAGAAATGTAGGTATTAAAGCCACAGAAGCCAGAATTATATCATTATCACCAGATCAACGCACGTTTACATACGGCGAGAGTGGAAGAAAAATAATGACAGTTCCTTTTGATGAGCACCCGTATTCAGCTTTATCCGCATTCTTTAAAACAGACGAAGGTATGGAAGTATACAAAGCAATAGAAAAAAGACTAAAATAGTTACTAATTGTAGTCGCCAGGTCACATTATAAGTGACTTGGCTACTATAAATAAAAAAATAAATTATGGCTGTAAGCATAGATACTGTTTATCAAAGAGTATTAGGTATACTTAACAAGGAACAAAGAGGTTATGTTACCCCCCAAGAATTCAACCTGTTTGCTAATCAAGCACAATTGGATATATTTGAGCAGTACTTTTACGACATAAACCAATTTGGTAGAGTGCCCGGGAACAGTACGGAATTCTCTGACATGCTTAATTTGCTTAATGAAAAAATAAATATCTTCGAGAATAATTCTCCTATGATATATTCTGGTGGTTACTGGAACCCTCCAACAAATATCTACAGGATGGGTACAATAACTTATGCTAATCAAGTAACTAAACTCATATTAGCAACTAACCCAGGCGGTTCGCCGGTGCCAAACACACCTGTTACAACAACTACATATACAGAAGCTGAACGCATAAACTATAATGAGTTTTTATATATAAACCAATCGCCTTTGACAAAACCTACTAATTCAAGGCCTATATTTGTAGCTAGTGATGGTGGATATCAAGTATATGGCGATTCTGCTTTAACTGTAGGCGTTACATGTAACTATATAAAGAAACCTGTGAAGGTTGAATGGAAGTACCAAATGGTTTTTGGAGAAGCTTTATATGACGCTACTAATTCTGTAAATTTTGAGTTACACCCTTCTGAAGAAACCGAATTGGTTATAAAGATATTAGAGTTCGCGGGACTAGTAATTATGGATCCGAATACATATCAAATAGCTAGCCAAATGGAAATGAGTACAATTCAACAAGAAAAATCATAATAAATGGCATTACTAGACGAAACACAAGAGCAGTATTACTTAGGCCCAGATGGAGTATGGAATAGCAATGACGAAAGTTATGGCAATTATCAGTTTATAAGTATTGGTAATATAATAAATAACTTTATAATATCATTTGTTGGTGAGGATAAAATAATAAGTAAAATAAAAAGAACAGATGTAGCTTTCCACGCTCAACGTGGTATACAAGAGTTTAGTTTTGACTTATTGCCTTCTAATAAATCAATTGAAATAGAAATACCACCGTCACTTAGCTTTATATTACCACAAGATTATGTGAACTATATAAAATTATCTTGGACAGATGCTAATGGTATTGAGAGGATTATATATCCTACTAACTTGACTAGCAACCCGTTACCTTATTTACAGGATAATTATTATGAATATACTTTTGATAATAAAGGGGAAGTAACTTATGCTAATGAATCTGAGACACTAAAAAAGTGGGAAGACCATAGCGATTTTGCTCCAGGAAGTGGTTTAAACAATATAAATAACCCTGATTTAATAAATACATACGCTTACGGCAGAAGATATGGGTTAAGCCCAGAACAGTCTCAGACAAACGGCGTATTCTATATAGATCAGATAAAAGGTATAATACAATTCAGTTCGAATATAGCTGGCAAAATATGTACGCTAAAATATGTTAGCGATGGGTTAGGAGCTGAAGAAGATATGGTTGTTCATAAATTTGCTGAGGAAGCTATCTATAAATATATAGCCCACGCTATATTATCTACTAGGGTTAATACTCAGGAATATATAATTCAGCGATATAAAAAAGAGATGTCAGCCGCGAAAAGAAATGCTAAAATAAGATTATCCAATATAAAATCGGATCAAATCGTCCAAGTGATGAGAAATCACTCTAAATGGATTAAACACTAGAAATACATGGCAGAGTTAATACGCACGTTCACCTCAGGAAGAATGAATAAAGATCTTGATGAAAGATTGGTTCCTAATGGTGAGTATAGAGATGCCTTAAATTTGCAAGTTGCTACATCTGCTACTTCACAAGTTGGTACATTCCAAAATATAAAAGGCAACATAGAAAAGAAAAATAAGTATTATGACCCGTCTACACAAGTACTTACTGAGTGGACTAGCGGTTATATATCAAATTTAGTGAACCCAGTATGTGTTGGATCTATTGCAGACAATTCAACAGAAACCATATACTGGTTTATAGCATCGGACAATGTTAGTGCGATAGCGTCGTATGACACTACAACTAAAATTACTTCTCCTCTATTAGTAGATACACAAAACATTTTAAAATTTAGTAAAGATTTCTTGATAACAGGTATAAATATGCTTGAAGGAATGTTATTATGGACAGATAATCAAACTGAGCCAAAAAATATTAAAATATCTGACTGGATTGGTTCTACCTTAAATTTCACCACGCATTCTAAAATACACAGTAGAGATTTTACGGAATCTGATATTACTGTTATAAGGAAAAAACCTATAACTACATTGTCTACTTATGCTACCGCTAGTGGTAGAGGTGGCGCTGGAACTGGGTTAAATCCTTTATCTACAATGGTTTCCGGGACTTATGAAAATTTTACATATATACCAGATCCATTATTACCGCTTGAACACAAATCTCTACCTACGTACGCGGAGGACCCTATAAAAGGTAGTATAACAATAACTACCACCCCCGCCCCTGATAATTATAGAATAGGCGATCAATTATCCTTAATAGCTACTACTACTGACCTAGTCGGGGATAGTACTGAATACGGCATAACATTACTAGTGGTTGGACCACTCGACTCTAGTGGTAATTTACTAGGGGGTAATCAATTAGTATGTCAAATACAAGCGATTTCGTCTATAATACCAAGAGAGCCTAGTGTTTTAAACTGGGAAGTTTTACTTATTGAGGACAACGCTTTGTTTGAATACATATTTCCTAGGTTTTCATATAGATGGAAATATTCTAATAATCAAATATCTGGGTTTGCTCCATTTACAGAACCTGTTTTTGTTGGTGGTAAATTTGAATACTTATCTAGTGACGGTCATAACGTAGGCATGGTTAATAATGCCCGTAAAATTGTGCTTTCAGATATTGAATGGGGGGACGAATGGGTTAAAGAAGTAGAAATACTATATAAAGCTTCAAACTCAACAGCTATATATGTTGTTGATAAAATAACAGATAGAACGCAGACAACTTTTGAAATTATAAACGAAGTTATCGGAGCTATTGTTGGATCAAACCAACTATTAAGGCCCTATGATAACGTACCTTTATTTGCAAAAGGACAAGAAGTAACCGCTAATAGGCTAATATATGCTAACTATGCTCAGCAGTATAATTTAATAGAGCCTAAGACTATAGCTACTGTACAAACAAATGACCACCCTGGAGCAAATGACGAACAGCAAGATGAAGATGTGGATACTGAATTTACAAGAACCCCAATACCATCTCTAAAATCAATGAGGACATATCAAGTCGGGGTAAACTACCTTGATGGATATGGCAGAGAAACACCTATATTTACTTCAAATAATGGCTCATTTTATTTGCCTGTATCTTCTGCTGAAAAAACAACAAAGATATTAACCAGTATAGCCGGTTCGGTCATACCTGATTTTGCTACTCATTTTAAATACTTTGTAAAAGAAACTTCTAACGAATATTATAATTTAGCCTTAGACAGATTTTATTTTGCAGAAGACGGCAACGTTTGGCTATCATTTCCTTCCTCAGAAGTCAATAAAGTATCAGAAGACTCATATCTAATATTAAAAAAACAGCATTCAAATAATATAGCCGTAAAAAATAAAGCTAAATTTAAAATATTAGCAATACAGAACGAGGCTCCGGATTTTATAGCTACAATTACACAATCAATAGCCCAGTCAGACGTAACAGCATTAGCTAGTTCAAGGCCAGGGTTAGATGTTATACAGTTTGGATTTTCCGGACCAACCGCTGCAATAAACCTAGCATTTAATCAAGGCTTACATGCTCCTAACATACTTTCTATTTCTATATTAGGGCAATCTACTGGTAACTACGACATAGTAAGTGGGGGACCTACGGGTATTGATGACAATTATAGCGTTACGCTTAGAGAGCCATTGGGCGATGATGCGGTTTTTTTAGATTCGCTTGGTACGGGGAATTCATTTACTATTATTATAAAAGAAAAAGTTATTGAAAAAAAGCCAGAATTTGAGGGGCGATTTTTTGCTAAAATTAATAGGGATGTAAATTTTGACAATAATATAATAGCATCTTTTCCTGGACTAGAAACTTCTTATGCAGTAGTAGAAGCGCTAGATGTACCTACTAAAATAGCTAACACTGGCGATCAAGGGCCGTTCGCGAATGGAGACCCACAACAAGGGTCTGGATGGACAGATCCAAATGCTAATTCTAATTACTGGCAAACATTAATGCGTCGGCCAATAGCTAGTCAAACTTGGTTTGGTGTTGGATGGAGTGCTTATAGTGGAGGGGGAAGCCGTACTATCAGTAAGTCGGCATCTACGACGCCTGTTATAGATAATTATTTATCTAAAATAAATACAAAGGTACGATTTGTTGATGTAAATAATAATGTTAGTGAGGTATATACTATAAAGACATCAGCGCTGTCTTATAAAAGAAGAGGATGGACACAGATTACTGGCAAATCTGCGCCTAGAGGATGGAACACAACTAAATCTGTTAGATGTACCTTGGACAGACCGTTTCAAAGTGCATTTACTGCAACTGGAATACAAATAGTTCAGGAAAGAGTCAACTCAAATAATGATATATTGTCATCTGAAAATCCAGCTATATTTGAGACAGAACCAAAAGATACAGTTGATATAGATATCTACTACCAAGCGTCTGGTGCGTTTCCTATAAGTGAATACGCTGATCAGAAAGCCCTTAGCTGGTTCAACTGTTACTCTTATGGTAACGGAGTGGAATCAAATAGAATAAGAGATGATTTTAATGCTGTTACTATTGATAAAGGGCCAGTTGTTTCAGCGCCGTTAGACGTACCATATCAACAAGAAATAAAAAGTACAGGATTAATATTTTCACAAATATTCAACTCTATATCTGGTGTTAATAACTTAAATCAATTTATACAAGCCGAAGCTATAACTAAAGACCTTTTACCTGAGTATGGATCAATACAAAAACTTCGCTCTAGAGACACCAATTTAATTGCTTTATGTGAAGATAAGTGTATAACCATATTAGCTGATAAGGATGCTTTATACAACGCTGACGGTAGCTCTAATGTTACTTCTAATAGAAACGTATTAGGGCAAGCTACAGCTTTTGCTGGGGAGTTTGGAATATCAACAAATCCAGAGTCATTTGCTGAATATGGATTTAGAATATATTTTACAGATAAAGCTAGAGGGGCTGTTCTTAGGTTGTCTAGAAATGGATTAACTGAGATAAGTAATAAAGGAATGCATTCGTTTTTTAATGATAACTTAGCTTTGAATAGTAAGTTATTTGGAGGATGGGATGCCGAAAGCCAAGAGTATAATTTAACGTTTAACACTTTATCACCTTATTGGAAACAAACTTTAGGGGCCGGTAAAGTTGATAGGTTAAATAAAGACGAGTCCTGTGGGACTTTCCTAAATGAATACCCTACAGAATCAACAACTGTATCTTTTAAAGAAGAAGTTGATGGTTGGACAAGTAGAAAAACATTTATACCAGAGAATTCTATTTCGCTTAACAATTCATATTATACATTTAAAGACGGTAGGGTTTGGATGCAATATCAGAACCCGTTACGTAATACGTTTTATGGGGTGGGGCCTTCTGACATATCGTTAGGGATTTACTATGAAAGTTCTTTTAACGCTATATTTAATGAGGCTCCAACCGTTGTGAAAGGTTTCAAAACTGTTAATTACTCAGGGTCAGATTCTTTACAATATACTTACCATATTAATGCCTATGGAGCTAAGAATTTTTCTATAGCAGAGATACAAGCGCAATCATTAATACCGGATTCTTTTACAACTAAAAAAGGCTGGTATACAAATTCTATAGTAACTGATTTACAAGAAGGTGAAGTTAAAGAATTTATAGATAAAGAGGGTAAATACTTTAATTATATAAAAGGTCTAGATACTTTCTTTAATACAAATTGCGACAACAACGTTGATACCCAAGAATTTAATGTTCAAGGGATAGGTAGGTTTACCACTATTACAGGTGTTGTTAACCCTACTACTTATACTGTTACAGTATTTATAGACCCCACCTGTAGTGTAGCGCCCGATTGTTCAATAGGTGGTTCAATCGCATCTGTATACGCTGACTGCTTAATAGGTGGTTCAATTGTATCTGTATACGCTGACTGTGAAATAAGTGGTTCAATTGTATCTGTAATAACAACATCAACAACAACATCAACAACAACAGCTGCACCTGTATATGATTGTTCAATAGGTGGTTTAATTATCTCTGTACCAACGACGACAACAACAACAGCTGCACCAACAACAACATCAACAACAACATCAACAACAACAGCTGCACCAACAACAACATCAACAACAACAGCTGCACCAACAACAACATCAACAACAACATCAACAACAACAGC
>ERZ890604.351-NODE-351-length-16524-cov-13.326128_pt1 | contig 16524 bp, 19 predicted proteins | sample MGYA00521097_ERZ890604 | MGnify/ENA primary metagenome ERZ890604 (study PRJEB32303, sample SAMEA104408625) | aquatic metagenome | biome: Brackish water; feature: Chemocline; material: water | place: Baltic Sea | collected 2014-10-26T21:54:00 | depth 120 m ... | reverse complement strand
TATTCCCACTCACAAACCCTACAAATAAACAGATCCATTGAGGAGTCTCTCTCGTGATCGCTGTAGTTGCCATCGTGGGGAGTGTATTCTTGACAATGAGTACAGAAGTGTTCTTCGTTAGTAAATTCCAAAGGAACCCCCATAAGAGATCTGATTATAATATTTATTGTGTCCGCAAGTATTGCAAGTGTTTGCTTCTCTTTCAGCTTTGTCTTTTGCTGTTTTAGCATCTACAAACGCCTGAAGTCTTGCGTCAGAGCACTCATCTAAAAGAGATAAGGGGAGACTAATATGTGTAGTCATTCCGTGGGGTGAGGGGCCAACATCAAAACTAAAGTTCGGCCCTCTTTCATCAACACGAACCCCACCATACAGATGACCGTGTCCACGCTGATGGCTTCCATCGTAGTAAAGTGCGGCATATCGATCCGCAATCACTCTAAGTTCCTTTATTGTGTCAGTTAACTGTTTAACTTTATCGCTCATGAATGTTTCCTATAATCTTAGCACTAGAAAGCGATTTCCGCGTAATCAGCCATTTAACATCGTATTCGGGCTGTACAAAATAATAGCCGTTTTCAATCCATTGAATCTCTCCGCTCATTTCGGGGTACACCCATCCTTCCCCCCACAGAAGAATATCCCCCTCGTAAATCTCCACACCGTTCTTATCTTTAAGGCCGGTGTATTGTTGGACTACAAAATCATCGCTCATTTCTCGATGGTTTTTCATTTCGTCCCACTCAAGTGGCTTGCCCTCTAATGATATTACAATCCTCTCACCACCATCATAATATTGAGACATAAATCTCTTTAAGGATTTTTGCCAAATTCTAAACTTAATATCTCTCATTTATCAACTCCTTCCCAATTCCAACGACCCGCCCAAGTTTTTGCCTCAACAAGAACAGGTTGCATATGATTAGGGGCCAAAACGAACTTATTTTTCCCAAGCAACTTTCCACAAACAAACACAGTAATCAAACCTCATTCTTTTCTCCAAGAAACTCTTCTCTCTGATTAGTCTCATAGGCTGAAGGAATTACAAATCCTCGTTCTTTTAGCCACGATTCAGTCCGCCAGTACTGGCATCGAAAAAATTGCACAATTTCAGGGGAAACGTGTCCTTTGTGTTGTCTCTTCCATTCTTTGAATTCCGATAGTAGGCCACGTAGTAGCCAGTGTCCTTCGTTTTCGTCGTGAATCACCGCTCTCATTCATCAACTCCTTCATCAGCCTCAATAACTTGGCTGAGTATAATCTGAGCAACCTTGAGATCATTACTTGAAACAAGCTCAATAACCTGCTTAAGCATCTCTCTTCTAAATTCTGGCTCCGCGTTAATCCTATCAGAAACAGTCAAGTTAAACGGTTTGGTGATTTGGTATACTTTTGCAATAACCCATTGCTCCATTTCATCAGAGTCCCAGTCAGATTCTAATGCGGTCTCACATTTCTCGCATTTAAAACAAATACGTGCGTACTTCTCATCCCAGACATCATACAGGGAACCGCCTTCCTTGCAGGCGGGGCAATCAAAGTGAAACACCCCCAATCCACAATCAATATCACAGTGGGATACCCACTCTCCTACAGTTTTTTCAATCCTCAAGGTAATTCCTCACTTTATCCATAAATGGCTTATACCAAGGTTCTTTGGGCAATTTCTTAAAACCGGCCTCCATTACCTTTATTGCGTCCGCACAACATTTCCAGTCTTTAGGATCTGCGTGTTCAGAGGCTGCTTTAGCTGCTTTTGTAATTTCTTCCATGCTGAAGGGAAGTCCGCTCATTCCTCTATCTCCTCAAACTCATCATAAAAGCACACTTCTTGATCCGTATACTCTTGGCCCACGGTTTTCCAGTCACCCTCAGAGGCGGGGTTCTCACAAACCCTTGTTCCCTCAAACAGGCCAACTTTATCTCCGGTCAACTCATAGTGGAAATCAATTAGCTTTACTGTGGTGCCGGCCTTAAACCAGGTGTTGGGCTTTGCTATGTAGTATATCATTCTATATGTTTCCATCCTCTGCAAATAGTTCTACTGTACCAGTTACCTAAAGCCAAAAGCTCAACCCACATAATAAAAAAATAAAGTGTCGTGGGATGATCTTGGTATGTCATCCACCAAAACATTGGAGTTATTGGTAGAGGGAATGGGAAAATCGGTACAGTAAACACTCCAATAATCAAACCAATTACTTGCCAACCAAAAAATACACATACGTGCTCTTTAAGAGTATATGGAACATTCTCAAGTATTTCGCTGTTTTCCATGAATAGCCTTCACTGTAGGAAACCTTAAAGATTCCCGCCCATCTTTATTAGTTGATTCCCCAAAATATTGAACAGTTATAGTTTTACCCACTATTTCACTAGGATTAGCATAAAAAGCTTTTCTTTCATCCACAGAGAACCCAGAGCCAACACTTACTCTATTCCCTTTGTGGGAGATCAAGACATTTGTGACCGTCATGACCTCGATTTCGCGGCCATCTTCGACTAATTGGAACGGACCAGTCTCAACACCAAGGACTTCGTACTCGGCGTCATCAAACTTCTTCACCTTAAGGAGGTTTTTGGTTCTCTTCCCCTCATATCCAGTGTTCTTCCGTAGAATTCTTCCTTCCCACTCACGGGGGTAGACGTACATGTTATCTAGGTCGCCTACACGAATTTGGTCTAGCTTTGTGATATTCCCAGAGAAGTCTAGTCTATCTAACCTGTCTAGCAGTACCGTCTTAGAGCTTTGTGCATCAAATTCCTCTAGCGTCAGGATATCAAAGACATAGAACTTGGGGTTCTTGATTGTGTGGTTCTTTTTTCTGATTTCCTTCATAGTGTCCTGGAAGTTCTCGACTCCGTCTTTTACGAGGCAAACCTCACCGTCCAGAACGAAGTCCCCCTCAATGGCCCTCACGTCCGCTGTAAGAGCCTCCAGAGTTGTGAAGTACTTACCTTGTCTTGAGCGATAAGTGACGTTAGACCCCTCTTTACGGACCACCAGACGCACACCATCAAGCTTTTGCGAAGCCAACCAGTCGTCGTCAACGTAATCAGCGTGATCCGAGTAGTTTTTGGCAAGGGCTACATTGAAAGTAGGGATGAGGCCGGGAAACGCAAGGTTGATGACTGTATCGTCGATGCGACATTTCAGGTTCTTGTCAACAACGGCGTGGACAAGTGCCTCATGTCCAAAGTCTTCTACGAACTGATTTACCAGTCTTACACAGTCATGTCCTGACAAGGACACCAGTTGAGTTAGAAAGTCATATAGATCTACACTCTTTAGTCCATCTAAATCATTTAGTTTTTTGCACTTCTTGGAAGTAACACCATAAAGAATGTCTGGGTTATAGATTCTGAGAAGAATCTCTTTACTCCAACTATTACTCTTTAAGATACTAACTTTATCATTCCTGGAACTGGTAGCTTTCAACTGACTAACTAAAGTCTCAAGTTTTTCTAACATTTTGGTCCTCTGTCATCTACTAAAACAGTGTATTATGTAGGCTCGTCGCTCACGCTCCTCCCCTACCCCTCATAACAGTGTACGGCCAGATTCGTGTTTTCTACCACCGATTAGCGGAAAATCCAGAAATTTTCCAAAATAGCCGAAATCTGGTGAATGTGTGTGAACGGGCGTTCATTGGGTTTGGCTTGGACATGTATTTTAGATATTCTTTAGAAATAGTTTGGATTTTTTGTGATAAAAGGACCTAACTACTGTATACTGTTATGGGGAGTATTTTATTTTATAGGGGTAAAACATGCAGAAATCAGAACTTACGACAAAAGAAACCAAAGAGCTTGAAAAGAGCGTGGCTTCAGACTTAAAGAAAAAGGACGACGATGACAAATTCAAAGAGTCAGTTAAAAGGGCGGGTGATGCCGGGGGAGAAGGAGATGGAGACAATAGAGAAGGTAGTGACGAGACTAGCTGACTACTACAAGTTTCCAGGTTATGACAAAGACGACATCAAACAAGAGGGCCGTTTAATCGGTGCATCTGTGTTTAGCAAATTCGATCAGAGCAAGGGGGGGCTTGAAGACTTCTTATTCATGGCCATTAAGAACGGCTTACTGAATCTGAAGGTTAAGCACTATCACAACCCCAAGACTCAATCTGAGTATGGGGAGTCACGAAAGTCGATTATCGGCTTTAAAAGCTCCAATGACGACTCTGAGTACTCGCATCCGTTTGACGATGTGGAGATTCAGGAGATTTCAGAGCTAGTAGATCGATATATTCACCCTCACTTCAAAAGAGACTACACTAAGATTAAAGAAGGTGGTTACATTGGGACGGTGAGGAGAAACAAGATCCTGCTTGAGGTTCAGCGAATCTATAAGCTAATTATGGAAGACAGGGTAGATGACCTCGAAAAACAATTTCAGAACAGGTAGACTAGACAAACAAGAGATGCAGTACATTGAGGATAGCTTTAAGACCCAGTCTATAGAGTCGATAGCCTCAGTGCTGAACCGCCGAATTACGACAATTCGAACATACACAACAAAGCTCCCCAGCAAAACAGCGGGTCAGTATCTGGCGGTATTGATGGAGCGGCCAGCGTGGCAAGATCTGAAAGATCAATTTACGGAGGCTGAACTGGAACAGTTTGCCAGTGAGTATCACGGTTTTATCGAGCAGTTCCAGGGCGAGGTTCTCCACTCTGAGGAGGGTCAGATTCTTGATGCTATTAGGATCGGGATTTTGGCAAGTAGAAAGCTAAAGGAAGAGAAGACGCTGATCGACTCGGTTAGATCAATGGAGAAGGACCTAGAGAAGGAAAAGAAGGCGGCAGTCAAGGATCGTAGCGTAATTAACGATTTACAGCACGATATCATCATGGCTCGTCAACTTATGGATAATTTGTCGAAGCAGGCTGGTGAGTTCATTAAACAGAAGCATATTGCTCTTGAAAAGATGAAGGCTACCAGACGAGATAGAACAGATATCAATACAGCAGCATTCAAAACCTCATTTAAAGACTGGATGAAGAGACTAGTTGATGATTCATCTATGCGAGAGGAGTTTGGTAAACACATGGAGAAGTTTAGATTGGCTGCAGAGGCGGAATATGAAAGGTTGAGACAGCCACATACATATGTGGACAATAATCAAGACTTACCTATCCTAAATACACATACATTGGGACTATTAAAAGATGAAGCAGATGGGAATTCAGGGGAAGATGAATAAACAAGAGGGCGGCTTTGCAATGCCTACGGGACATAAGACAGCTGTAGTTACTGGAGTCAATGGGCAGGATGGTGCTTATTTAGCACAACTGTTACTTGAGAAAGGTTACAAAGTCGTCGGTATCCGTCGACGAAGCTCGACGGATAATCTTTGGAGACTTAGAATACTGGAGATCTTAGATCATCCGAATCTAGAGTTGGTTGAGGGGGACATTACGGACTTCTTTTCTCTCTTGAATATCTTCAAAAGACATAACCCACACGAAGTATACAATCTTGCGGCTATGAGTCATGTTGGAGTATCGTTTGATCAGCCTAAATTAACTTGGGATGTAACAGCTCAGGGGGCTATCAATGTAGTAGATGCTGCATTATCGAATAATCCAAACGTTAAGGTTTATCAGGCTTCAACGTCAGAGATGATGGGATCACACTTCGAGTTGATTGGCGGGGACAAAGTTCAAAACGAAAATACTAAAATGGACGGGAACTCACCATATGGGTGTGCTAAGTTTGCGGCTCATAACTATATGCGTGTATTACGTGAAAGTAATCAATCTTACGTATGTTGCGGTATTCTATACAATCATGGATCACCACTAAGGGGTGAGAATTTCTTTGAAAGGAAGGTAACGAAGTATGTTGGGGAACTTATCAACTTTGCTTATAAGACTATTGGCAGGCCCGAAGACGTTAAATTTCATGATGAGCACATCGAACATAATGGAAAGAGCTTTCCTAAGTTACGACTTGGTGATCTTAGCACATTTCGCGATATGGGACATAGTAAAGACTATGTAAAAGCTATGTGGGCCATGCTGCAACAAGATGTGCCAGAAGATTTCATTATTTGTACTGGCGTAACCTTCCAAATGAAGGACATTGTTAATGAGGCATTTAAGTATGTGGGCCTGGATTGGGAAAAGTACACAGTTATCGATCCGAAGTTCTTTCGCCCCCGTGAGGTAGAGTATCTTCGAGGAGATTGTAGTAAGGCAAAATCAAAGTTGAACTGGGAACCTGAGTACGATCTACCTAAAATGATCGCTGAGATGGTTGATCGAGATATTGAGTGGGCTAGCGAAGGTAGGCACTATGGGTAACGTGTGGTTTAATATGAGAATAGTATCGTGGCATATACAGATTAAGAATGGTTCTTGGTTCCCTAGAGTGTCTTATAATGGACACCATAAAGAGATGGGGTATCCTGATGGGTACTTCTCTCTATATTGGCGGTAATTATGGCTAAACGTCCACTACCCCGCCGCTATTCGCCTTATATCCAAAAACCAGACCGACTAGAGTCCGAAAAATTCAAACAGATTAAGAAGGACGTGAAACGTAGGGATAAGTGCGTCTGTACGCTTTGCGACAAATATAGGAAGGGCGGTGAGGTCCACCATATTAGAAGCTGGGCTAATAATACACGCCTTCGTTATGACGAGAAAAATTGCTGTTGGCTGTGTTATAGGTGTCATAATAAGTACCTTAAGAATAACGAAGACAGCTATATTATAATACTTTCTGAGAAAGTAAGAAAGAAGTATGAGTGACTTCATCATATTAGAAGATACCCGTGAAAAAAAGCCCTGGAGCTTTAGTTTTTTTGGTGTCGAACAAAAAAGAGTTAAGGTAGACACTGGGGATTATACCATTGAGGGATATGAAGATATAATTTCTATTGATCGAAAAAGAAATATCGCTGAATTATACCAAAACTTATTTAAAGAGTATCCACGCTTTAAAAGAGAGATGGAGCGTATGGAAGAAATGGAAAGCTATATAGTGTGCGAATTTCCGTATTCTGACGTGTTAGACTTTCCTCACTCTATGCCTTTAGTTTGGTCGTCTAAAGCAAAGAAAAGGATGCCTATGAAATTAAAATTTGAGGCAAAAGACGTTATAGAGCGTATGGATATGATTAATGAGAGATACGACGTAGAGTTTATTTACTGTGACACTAGGCGAGAAGCAGAGTCTACGGCGTTTAAGATACTGAAAGAATTTTATGAAAAAACTCAAGAATGCGACTAAGCACGAAAAAGCTCAGATTGAGGATGCTTGGCTAAATATAAATATAAGAGACGAGTACATTCTCAACCCCGCAAAAGATATTCCTGAAGCAGCTATAGAAGAACCGTATATTTTTCTCTCTTATTTAATGAGTAGACCGGAATATTTTGCGGCGTTCTGTAAATATGTAATGAATATCGACATGCTACCATTTCAGTCGGTAATTCAAAGCAATCTCTATAATTATAAGTTTCCAATGCTGATCGCCTCTCGTGGTGGGTCTAAGAGTTGGAGTCTTGGTTTATATTGTTTGTTACGTATGATTTTTATCCCAAATAGAAAAATTATTGTTTGTGGGGCGGGTTTTCGCCAGTCTAAACTTATCTTTGAGTATATGGATGGCTTCTATCAAAACGCTCCATTGTTACGAGACATGGTACAAGACGTAAAGGTGGGGGGCTTTAAGGACACTGATATGTGGAGATATCTTATGAATGGTGGATATACCGCGTGCTTGCCTGTCGGCACGGGTGACAAAATCCGAGGTCAACGAGCCAACGACTTAATCTGTTTAACTAAAGACACCTTGGTTCAGACCGATAAAGGACTGATAGAGATAAAAGATTATCTTGATGGTAGTGAGTATTTGGTAATGAATAAGGATCAGGGATTTGAGAAACCTAAATACATACTGGTTACAGATCCGACCGACGTGTATGAGATTATCACTAGGAATGGTTATTCTTTTAAATGTTCTAATGTTCATCAGGTTATGACGTCTGAGGGGTGGAAAAAAGCAATAGACCTAACAGATCAGGATAGGCTTGTAATTGATTCAAATTCATTTTTTCCACAGGATATAGTTCGCAAGGATGGTGTTCGGATCACGGATACTATGGGGTGGTTGCTGGGGTTGTTGGTGTCCGAGGGAGAATTAGCGAGCAGAAATACTATAAGTATAACAAATACCGATAAAAAGCTAATCGATAAAGTAAAATGCGTTACTGATTACGATTGGAAAGAATATGAAAAAGAACCGTATACAGACAAAAGAGGCTTTGACTGTAAGAGATCTTGGACTATAAAGTTTAACTGTACAGATATGCGAGAGACTCTATACAAGATGGGAGTAGATTATTGTATCCATAAAGACAAGAAAATTCCTTCATGTATACTTAAGTCTCCACGATCGGTTATAGTTGGGTTTCTATCTGGGTTGTTTGAGGGGGACGGAACAGCCTTACAGTATGAAGAGGCTAACAACGGAAAGAAAAAGTTAAGAGTCGCCTATTATTCTCGCAGCAAAAAACTTTGTCAGCAGTTACAAATTATTCTTTTAAAGTTTGGTGTATATGGTGGGCTATGCTCCAGAAAAAGCGAACTAAGCAAACATAAACAATGGACTCTTCAATTCAATGGCGAGAATGCTCTTTCCCTTTATAATTTACTAGAGGTAGAAAAATGGAACCTAGACAATTCTAATTTGGTGTTTTCTAAGAAGCAGCCAAACATTAGAAAAAATGGGGACAGATTAGTAGTGTCCACCTGGAACGACGGGAAAAGTAGGCATATAGGAACATTTAACACAGAGCAAGAGTGCATAGATGCGTTTGATAAATACTGGGCCGAAACCGAAAAGTCTTTTGTTGTAAAGAGCGTCACAAAACTAGACGATCAAGAAGTCCTGTATGATTTTAATATGCCTGATACGCATTCCTTTATAGGTAATGGTTTCGTACAACATAATTGCGATGAATTTTCGTCGATCAACCCAGCCATCTTCGAAACTGTTATGGCTGGATTTGCCGCCGTTAGTTCAGACCCGGTGGGCAATTCTAAACGTGCAGCAGCTAGGCGTGAAGCAGAAAAAATTGGTATTGAGCTGGAATTTGACACGTCTAAGGATATCGTTAAATCAAACCAGATTGTGATCTCCGGTACGGCGTACTACTCATTCAATCATTTCGCGGCCTACTGGAGACGATGGAAAGCTATTATCAATGCTGAGGCAGATCCTAGAGCTCTAGAAGAGCATTACCCCGCAGGAATTCCAAAGGACTTAAACTCAGACGATTATTCTATTATTAGGATTCCCGTTGAGCTGATTCCAGAAGACTTCATGGATATGGGGCAGATTGCTCGAACTAAGGGGTCTATCAACGCTGGAGTGTATGCAAACGAATATGGGGCCGTATTCAGTGCGGATTCTGATGGGTTTTTCCGTCGTACCCTTATTGAATCCTGTATTGCTCATCCGGGCAAGATTTATAAGAACAAAGAAGACTGTTTCTTTGAGCCTAGGATTTACGGCGATCCGGCCCTAAAGTACGTTATGGGTATTGATCCAGCCTCCGAGAATGATAACTTCTCCATTGTGTTGTTAGAGCTTCACGAAGATCATCGTAGACTTGTGTATTCCTGGACAACCACTAGGAAGAATCACCAAGCACGACTGAAGAGCAAGCTGGTTGAGGAGCATGACTTCTACAGCTACGTAAACCGAAAAGTCCGTAATCTGATGGAGCGGTTTGATGTTCAGCATATTATTATCGACTCTCAGGGTGGTGGTTATGCTGTGATTGAAGCCTTCAAGAATGAGGGCAACATGAAGGAATACGAAAAAGCAATCCTTGAGGTGCGTGATCCAAACAAACCAAAAGACTCAGATCGTCGAGAAGGACACCACATTGTTGAATTGGCTAGCTTTGCGGATGCGAAATGGTTCTCTGAGGCGAATCATGGCATGAAGAAGGATATGGAAGAGCAGGAGCTAATCTTCCCAAGCTTTGACCCTTTGTCTCTAGCTCTTGCTATTGAGGAAGATCAGCTTACAGATAGGGTGGTTGACACCGTACAGGATTGTGTCGAAGAAGTAGAACTACTGAAGGACGAGCTGTGCACGATCGTAATGAAGCAGACGATGTCGGGCAGAGAGCAGTTCGTTACTCCTGAGGAGGTCACAAATGGGGCTAAGCGGCGACAAAAGAAGGACCGCTACTCATCTCTCGTAATCGCTAACATGGCGGCACGACAGATCCAGAACGACGACACGGTGAAGATCAAGCCCCACATTGGGGGATTTGCTGGAAAGACTAAGCAGGGGTCTGGCCCAATCTACTACGGGAACGATGTATATAACGCTGCTTGCTCTGAGGCTTATAAAGATTACGATTGATTTTTTCACGCTTTATGGGAAAAACTCTGTATTTAGTTGTGTAGTTCAATTAAATAGGAGAACAGTATGACTGCTGAATCACGAGAATACCGAAAAGAATACGCTTCTATTGTAGAAGAGTTCGGTACATCAAAAAACAACCTAAGTAACACAATGAGATCTGCTGGAAATCGGCAGTTCTTGAATGAGGACTCTGACGTACATGTTGGAAGTGAGTATACTAAGAGTGATTACTACTACTTTCGTCCATCTGAAAAACTTAAAAAGCAACCTAAGCTCATCATTAAGATGTGTATGGACGCCTACGATAATGTGGGTATCCTTAAAAACACCATCGATTTGATGGGCGATTTTGCGTCTAAGGGTATTACAATTGTCCACAGAAATAAGAAGGTTGAAAAATTCCTTCGTCAGTGGTTCAAGACTGTAAAAGGTACCCAGGTCACTGAGCGTATTGCTAATAACTTCTACCGTGGTGGTAATGTAGTTATTGAACAGGTCAATGGTAAGATCAAAAAATCCACCGAGGAGAAATGGAAAGCTATTGGTTTTATTGATGCTCCGGTGAAAAATCGGGACATTCCTCGCCAATACATTATCCACAATCCTATGACCGTGGAGAAGGTGGGAAGCTACCTAAGTACTGAGCGTGATAGGTTTTATCTCAATACCACAGAAGAACAACTGAATAATATCAATATTTTTACAGGTGAGGCTACTACTACGCAACGCCTAGATAATGGGATTGTTGAGCTGGACCAGGATCGTATCTTCGATTATTACTATAAGAAGGACGACTGGGATATGTGGGCTAAGCCCATGACCTACGCTATCATGAATGAATTGATGATGCTTGATAAAGTTCAACTTGCTGATATTTCAGCGTTGGACGGAGCCATCTCTAATATTCGTCTATGGAATCTAGGTAGTTTTGAGCACAATGTGTTTCCAACCAGAGAGGCTATTAATAAAGTTAGGCGTATTTTGTCTAATCGTAATGGTGGTGGTGTTATTGACCTTGTGTGGGGCCCGGAACTTAGTTTTACTGAGAGCAATACGGAAGTCCACAAATTCCTCGGTAAGGAAAAGTACGAAGCTATTCTTACACTTATCTATGCCGGGCTGGGAATTCCGCCCACTATGACTGGTGGTGCTGGTGGTGGTAGTGGCATGACCAATAACATGATCTCTATCAAAACATTGGTTGAGAGATTGCAATATGGTCGTGACGTTCTAACTGATTTTTGGGAAACTCAACTTAGTCGTGTAATGCGAGCTATGGGGTTCTCTGGGGTGGCTAAGATCGTATTCACCCATAATGCACTTTCTGATGAAGCCGCTGAGAAATCATTATTGATTGATTTGGTCGATAGAGACCTTATCTCTGCAGATTCGGTCCGCAGCGTGTTTGGCTTTGACCCTGAGATTGAGCAGTTCAAGATCAATAGAGAGGCAAGAAGTAGAGGAGTTTCCGTGCCAGATAAAGCTAGTCCATACCATAATCCTCAGCCTGAGCACGAACTCAAGAAAATCGCCCTTAATAATGGTATCGTTACACCAGGAGAACTTGGTGTCGATCTTAGAGATAGGGAAGAGGGTGAGAAGAGCATGATTGAGATTAATCAGGAAAACAACGAAAAGAATGCTAAGAACGAAGTAGCTAACAAACCCAAGGGGGATGCTGGTCGTCCATTCAATGCTAAAGACGGTGGACCACGCAAAAAGAAGGTGGTTAAACCAAGAAGCGTTGGTTTCTTAACTGATCTGATTATGTGCCAGGACGCCTATGATAAGCTTGGGAAAATCATTAGTCCGGGCTTTGTTAAGACGGTGGGTAAGGAAAACCTGAGACAACTTACTAAGGAAGAGTATCTTAATATGGAGAGAATGAAGTTCCACTGTTTAGCTCACCTTAATAGTAAAAGGGGAGAGGACTTTAATCAGCTAGACTTTGATCTTACTCCGGCGTCCATTAAGAGAGCCCTTAGTTTAGGGGATCATCCTAAGTACGCTGAGGCAAAGACTTTAATAAATCAGTTTACTGAGCAAAATGGTAAAGCTCCTACTATGGAAGAGATCAAAGAAATATACACTATTTCCTTAACCAAAGACTAGCACAAGAGATATATTTGCAGAAAAACTAGAAAAAAGAATTATTTTTTTACATGTTTCTCAAAAAAAACTGTATTTGTTAGTAGTAGAAAGGTTTTACCATGCAAATTCCAATTTTCGAATCAGAGAAGCAAGATGGTCTAGCCCCTCTAATTAATAATAATGTACTGGCTTATAGATCAGTAGCCTCTAAAGCCGACAAGTTCACTCTGCCCAAAGCAGTTGAGCTGGCACAGGCATCTAATCCGGGCCAACTAGACTTATTTTATTTAGATAGTATACTCGCAAGTGTTGGCTGGAATGCAAATGATGACATTTTTAATCCAAAAGACATGTGGGATGCCAGAGCTACACCGGTCGATAAACAGTTCAATTATATGCATGACGAGTCTGATATTATCGGACACATTACAGCATCTAAAGTAGTCGACGCAAACAACGAACTATGGACACAGGACTCTGCTCCTGATCAGTTCCACATTGTTGTAAGTTCTGTTCTTTATACTCATTGGTCAGATGATGAGCGTCAGGAACGAATGGACAAAATCATCGCCCAAATTAATAAAGGTGAATGGTTTGTCTCAATGGAGTGTCTCTTTAATCAGTTTGATTACGGGGTAATTACTCCAAACGGTGAAGAGAAGATTATCGCAAGAGCAGAAGATACTGCGTTCTTAACAAAACACCTACGAGCCTATGGTGGTTCTGGGTCGTTTCAAGGACATAAGCTTGGTCGAGTTTTGCGGGGCTTTACTTTTTCTGGTAAAGGCTTAGTAACTAACCCTGCTAACGCAGACAGTATTATTTTTAGTGCGACTAACAAATTTAGTGGGGTTCAAGCCTCTATACAGGAGACAGGTATGAGTGATGTACTGAAAGAAACGATCGACGAGCTAAAAGCAGAGCTGAAGTCCGCACAAACGGCACTTAAGTCTGCAACAGCGTCTATCGAAGTAGAGAAGAAGGCAAAGAACGAGATTTTTGCGAAATACACGGATCTTGAAAAGAAAGACACAACTGAAGCTATTGCTAAGGTTGAGGCCGAAAACACAGCACTAGCTACCGAGCTGGCTGATGTTAAGTCCGATAGCGAAGCGAAAGACGCAACTATCGCAACGCTCAAAGAAGGCAAAGAGGCTGCTGAAGCCACTGTTGCTGAACTAACAGCTAAGATTACCGCAGCTGAACTAGAAACGCTGAAGGCATCGCGACTTGCTGAACTGGCTAAGGCCGGTGTTGAAGACGCTAAAGCACTTGAGCTTGTTGAAAAGTTCATTAAGTCTGACGCAGAAGTCTTTGCTGAGCTTGTTGGTGCTTACGCTAAGTTTATTCCGTTCACGAAGGACGGTAAAGACGACGAAGACAAAGACAAGAAGAAGAAAAAGAAAGACGATGACGCCAAGGCTGAAGAAGCTGAAGCTGACACGTTGATCGAAGACGAAGACATTCAAAAGACAGAGGCTAGCACTAAGGGAACTGAGCTTGAAGTCGATCTTCAGGCTGTTCGGGCTAGTGTTTCTGAATTCCTTACTGCAAGCATTAACTAGGAGATACAATAATGGCTTTAAGACCAGATCGAAGCAAAGAGGGACTAGATCACGTTGACTTTTTCTGCAATGATACGACAGCAGAAAGAGGCGGGATCGTCTGCATTAGTACCGCAGGTTCCGGTGTTGCTCTAGATAACAGTTCAGCTGTTGTTACTTATGCCGCAAATCCTTCGGGAATGCGACCACTTGGTGTTCTGATGCAGGACGTAGTTAACTACGACCTTACAACACGAGATGCCAACATTCATAAGCAAGAAGTACAGACAGGTGGTAAAGTTACTGCCCGTGACATGTGCGTTGTTGTAACAGATAGAGTATGGGCAGCGGCTACGCCATCTGCCGGTGATACTGCGTATGTTACTCTGAGCGGGTTCCTTACCGACACCGTTCACGCTCAAGGTGTAGTTAATACGCCTAAGGTTGGTAACTTCCTCGGAACGGCCGACGAAGATGGGTTCATCAAAGTTCAGATTAACGTTAACTAGGAGAAATAACAATGGCTGATATGAAGCTAAAAGAAGGTGAAAAAAACTTTCTTCGAATCTTAGAAGCTACCGCTAACACAGATGAGTCTGTGTCTAAGGGTGGCAAGTTGGAGATGGCTCAGGCTCTTTCTGACGTTCTGAGACAGGGTGTAATGAGTGGTGATATTGTTCGAGGCCTGTTCCAAGTGGACAACTCGGGTGGTGACGCTAAGTACCCTATCGATTTCCTCGCTCCAGGAACTGAGCATCTTCACAAGGCGTACACGATGCCTTCTGTTGGTATGATTCCTAGACGACAGATCGAGGGCGACTTCGTAACCGTGCCGATCTATAAGATTGCTAGTTCAATCGACTGGTCGCTCGACTACGCTGAAGACGCAAACTGGTTTGTTGTTCGAAGAGCACTTCAGGTAATGAAGGCTGGATTCGATAAGAAAATCAACGATGACGGATGGCACACAATCCTCGGAGCTGGTGCTGACCGAAACATTCTTGTTTATGACGCTGACGCTAACGCGGGACAGTTCACTAAGCGACTTGTTTCACTAATGAAGACCGTTTTCGCACGTAATGGTGGTGGAAACTCAACATCAATCATCAAGAAGGTTCTTACGGACCTTGCTCTGTCTCTTGAGGGTCAAGAAGACATTCGTAACTGGGGTATCGATCAGATCGACGAAGTTACCCGAAATCAGATTTACAATGCTGGTGACAGCGGAGATAAACTGCTTCGAATCTTCGGCGTGAATCTTCACCCGCTGCACGAACTTGGTGAAGGTCAGGAATACCAGGACTTCTTCACGTCGTCACTTGGCGGATCGCTCGCTACTGGTGGAGATGTTGAGCTTGTTGTCGGTATGGACCTGCGTCCACAAAGTAACTCGTTCGTTATGCCTATCCGTAAGGACGTCGTAATGTTCAATGATAGTTCTCTTCACCGTGAAGGACTTGATGGTTATTATGGTTGGGCACGGCTTGGGTTTGCTGCCCTCGATTCCAGGGATGTAATCCTGGGGTCCTTCTGAAACTACCAAGAGAAGAATACTAGACCCAAGAGGGGAGGTTGGAATTATCCTTCCTCCCCTTTTTTGTAAGGATAAGGCAGGAGAACAAAGCTATGAGGATCTGTGAAGCGTGCTGTGTAAATAAAGAACTGAGCGAATTCTGTTCTACAGACGAGATTTGTGAAGACTGTAGAGAAAAAATTGCGGGAATACTGACCCTAGAGGAACAGAATAAGGAGCGTAATCGCGGAAAGAAGTACCGAGAGAAAAACAGAGAAAAGATTAACGCTCAGAAACGAGAGCATTACAGAAAAAATAAAGAACGAATTTCGCAAGAGCAAAAAGACTACTACGAACAAAACAAACAAGAAGTCTTAGACCGCAACAAAAAGTACCGAGACGAAAACAAAGAGTCTGTTGAAGCCACCAATAAACAGTATTACGAAAACAACAAAGCTAAAATTCGAGCTTACCGCAAACAATGGCGTGCAGATAATAAAGACCGCGTCAACGAGCTAACTCGAATTCGCAGCAAAGAACGACGCAAAACAGACATCAACTACAAAATAAAAGGCAACCTTCGAGGCCGCCTCTACAAAGCTGTCAAAGGCCTAGCCAAATCAGACACAACCCTAAACCTCCTCGGGTGTGACATAGAGTACTTAAAGACACACTTAGAGTTGAGATTTGATAACGGGATGAGTTGGGATAATTACGGCGAATGGCACATTGATCACATCGCCCCTTGTGTCTCCTTTGACCTGTCTAACTCCGAAGAACAAGAAGAATGTTTTCATTATACAAACTTACAGCCATTATGGGCTGAGGATAACTTGAAGAAGGGGATAAATGCCTGATTTTATACCAACGTTTTGGAACACTCTAACACAACATAACAGAAGAAGCCGTACGTCCAAAGTATCCGGTGCTCAGGTAGCGTACAAGAAAAAGGGGTACGCTTGGGACCATGTCAACAGTGA